>Ga0102930_1000389_pt1 | contig 14717 bp, 14 predicted proteins | sample SalPon1_B_H2O_MG_FD_84514 | JGI IMG/M metagenome (GOLD analysis project Ga0102930, IMG submission 84514) | Salt pond water microbial communities from South San Francisco under conditions of wetland restoration - Salt Pond MetaG R1_B_H2O_MG | ecosystem: Environmental > Aquatic > Non-marine Saline... | reverse complement strand
CGTGGCTATCGAGAGCGCCGACGTGACGCTAATGAGAGACGACCCCGCCGACGTGCTGAAGGCGATCCGCCTTTCGGAGGCGACGCTGTCGAAGGTCCGCCAGAACCTGTTTTGGGCGCTGGGCTACAACGCGGTGCTGATCCCCGTGGCCTCGCTTGGCCTGCTGAATCCAGCACTGGCGGGGCTGGCGATGGCCGGGTCGAGCGTGAGCGTGATGACCAACAGCCTGCTGTTCCGCGGCTACGATCCCCACGAGGACTACCACCTGCTCGTGACGCGGTTGTTCCGGTAGAGCGATCGCCGCGTGACCGGAGGCTACGGAATGGAAACGCTCTTTTGAGAGACGCACGGAGAGAGCGTATATGAGCAACGGCGACGAGGAAGCCGAGACTGTCGACAGCCTCACCGAGCGACTGGAGGCCGTCGGCGAGGCCCTGGAGGCCGCCGAGACCGAGGCCGATCTCGACGAGATCGAGGCCGACCTCGACGACATCGAGTCGGAACTCGACGAATCGGAGCTTCCGGTTCCAGACAACGAAGACGAGGAGAGTCCGGCCGACGAACTCGAATCCCAAATCGAGGAGTACCGCGACAGTCTGGAGGCCCAGCGCGGTCCCTACGCCGAGGATGTCACCGACGACATCGAGACGGCCAAACCGACCATCGAGGACGGCGAGTGGACCGAGCAGGGCGAAGGCGAGGTCGTCGACGCTGTCGCGGCGTTCGTCGAGATGGTCGGCGAAATTCTCGATTCGCCGGTCGACGACGCGGTGACCGGCCTCGACAGCGCGCTCGACGCACTCAGCGACAGCGCGGCCGCGGTCACGAAGGCCGACCTCGACCCCGACGAGGACAGCGAAACGCTTGAATCGCTGGTCGAAGCCGTCGACACCCTCGATGCCGATCTCGACGGGGCCCAAGAGTGGTCGGACCTGACCGTCCGCGAAACGCTGCAGGCGGAGGGCTACTACGACGTGCTGGGCCACACCAAGGACTACCCGCCGGAGTGGGCCGCCCTCAAGGAACACGAAGGCCGCGGCAACACCGAGATGGTGCTACTGGCCTACGACCTGCTCGATTCGGACTTCATGGAGGAACACTGTCTCGACACGCTGGCCCGCATGGGCCCGGTCGCGGCGACCGACGCGGCCATCGACGAGATGCTCCAGCTGGCGAACAAACGCGACAAGAACGCCATCAAGATTCTCGGCAAGATGGGCGCGACCGAGGCCGTCGAGACGCTGGTCGAGTACGCCGACGCCGATTCCGACCCCGAACTTCAGAAAGTCACCTTCCGCGCGCTCGGCGAGATCGGCGACAAGGAGGCCGTTCAGCCACTGGCCAACAAGCTCCTGATGGATAACGACAACGTCCGGCCACAGGCCGCCCGTGCGCTCGGGCTGCTCGGTGACACTCGTGCGATCAGACCGCTCTCAGAGGCCCTCAAAGCCGACGAGGAGTCGAACGTTCGCGCCCAGGCCGCGTGGGCGCTCCGCCAGATCGGCACCAAACGCGCCCTCGAGGCGGTCGTCGACCACGGCTCCGACGACACCTTCATCGTCCAGACCGAGATCGACAAAGCCCGCCGCGCCCTCGACGCCGCCGTCCCGAGCGCCTGAGTCCCAGTTTCGGCTGAGTGAACAGTCCACCCCGTCGACACGGCTCCTTTTGCGGCTTCAGTCCCAATACCGATTGCATGACGAACGCACTATTCGTGGTTAGCGAGCGGGGCTATTGGGGCGAGGAATGTATCGAGCCGTTGCTGGCGCTCGACGAGGCTGGCGTCGACGCGACGGTCGCAACTCCGACCGGCGAGCCGCCGGTCGTCGACGAGCGGTCGATCGACCCCGAGACGGTCGGCAAGGAGGTCGCCAGCCGGGTTACGGAGTGCGACAACAACGACGAGCGACTGGCCGACCCCGAACCGATCGCCACCGTCGAGGCGAGCGACTACGACGCGGTCGTCTTCCCCGGCGGCCACGGCACCGCCTGGGACATCAACACCGACCGCCACGCCCGCCAACTGCTGGCCGACGCGGTCGCCGGCGACGAAGGAAAGGCGCTGGTCGTCTGTCACGCGGTCGGGCTGCTCGGCTTCACGCACGACGACTCGGGCGAGTATCTGGTCGACGGTCGCGAGGTCACCGGCTTCCCCAACGCGTGGGAAAACGACATTGTCGACGAACACGACCTAATGGCTGACGGCCGAAAACTGCCGTATCTGGTCGAAGACGAAGTCATCAAGGCCGGCGGCAACTGGGACGCCGAACTCGATTCGGATACGAGTGTCACTGTCGACGGCGACCTCATTACGGCCCGCGGACCCGAATCCTCGGCCGCCGCCGCCGAAACGCTGCTGGAGGAACTCGGCGTCGAAACCCCGGCCTAACAGCGGTCGTCGCAGGCTACTCTATTTTAAAAACGGCCTCTTCGATGGATTCGCTGCGGCACTCCGGGCACCGCGAGGGATAGTTAACCGGATCGTCGTAGTTGTTGAACCCGCAGTTGCTGCATTCGGGCGGCGCGACGAGGAACTCGCTGTCCTCGTCGTAGCGGACCGACCGGGCGACGTGTTTGAGGTCCTGATAAATAGTCGAAACCGGCGTGTCGAGCTCGTCGGCGAGCTGGCTGGCGGTCGCTGGTTCCGCGCCGAGCGTCTCGGCGAGCCGCTCGCGTCGTGTCGAATCAGTCATACCCGGTCTCGGAGCTACGGAACCAAAAACACATCCCGTCGGGAAGCTGCGGTGAGGCAATCGTAGTGACCGGTGGCTACAGGAAAATCGCCAGGCTGACAGTGAATCCGATCGCGACAACGATGACTATCAACATGAGGAGGCCGACAGTCGAGAGGATCGCCCGACGGTCCATCATCACCCCCTTTGTAACGAAGCAGTATAGCTGGTTCGGCTCCCAGAGGAGTATCCGACCGGCGAAACGGAATTTTTAGGCCCGAACCACCCCGACTGCCGGTATGAACGAGGCTGTCGTCGCCACTGGTGTGGGCAAAACCTACGGCGACACCGTTGCGCTTGATGGAGTCGACCTCACGGTGGCCGAAGGCGAGGTGTTCGGCCTGATCGGCCCGAACGGAGCCGGGAAAACCACGCTCATCCGGGCGCTCACCGGGACGACACCGGCGACGGGCAACATCGAAGTCTTCGGACAGGAGCCGACTGCGGTCGACAGCGAACGGGTCGGCCTCCTCCCACAGTCGTTTTCGCCGCCAGCGCGACTCACTGCCCGGGAGATGATCGACTACTACGCCGGCCTGTACGACGACGCCCGCGACACCGACGCCGTGTTGGCGGACGTGGGGCTCACTGAGGCGGCCGACAGCTGGTACGAGACGCTCTCGGGCGGCCAACAGCGCCGGGTCTGTGTCGGGACCTCGCTGGTCAACAACCCCGATCTACTCTTCTTGGACGAGCCGACCACTGGCATTGATCCCGTGGGTCGACGCGCGCTGTGGGAACTGCTCGAATCGCTGGCGGCCGGTGGGACGACAGTCGTGCTCACCAGCCACTCGATGGCCGAGGTCCAGCGGCTCTCGGATCGCGTCGGCCTCCTGCAGGACGGCCAACTCGTCGCGGTTGGCACGCCCGACGACCTGATCGCCGACCACGGCGGTCGGAGTCGGCTCGTAATCGGGACCGACGCCAGCGACGCGGCGGCGTCGGCGCTGGCCGCGGCTGAGTTCACGGCGACGGCCAGCCCGAGCGAGGTCGTCGTCGACGGCGTCTCGCCGGTCGACATCGGCGAGGCAGTCGAGGTACTCTCGGACGCTGGCATCAGCTACGACTCGCTGACGTGGACCGAACCGAGTTTGGAGGACGTCTATCTGCAGCTTACCGGCGAGAGCTTCGAGGGCAGCATAACGCCGGGGGCGAGCACGATGGCCGAGGGCGAAGCCGAAGAGCCGACCGAGCGGGCCGCCGCAGGAGGCGACCGATGAGCCGGAGTCGACGGATTCGATCCGAGGCCGTCGCCGCGTGGCACTCGTTCCTCCGCCGCCGGACTGCGGTCTTTTTCACGTTCTTTTTCCCCGTGATCTTGGTCGTAATCTTCGGCGCGCTGGTCCGGACCCAGCCGACCGACGGCGGGCTGTTTGCCGAACCGGCGGCCTACTACATCCCCGGCTATCTGGCGACGGTCGTGCTGTTTACGCCGCTGTCGCGGGTCGGCAGCGAGATCGCCCGACATCGCGACGACAACCGCTTCGAAAAGCTGGCGACCACACCCCTGAGTCGGACCGAGTGGCTCGTGGCCCACACGGCCGTCAACACCGTGATTATCGGGTTGGCGAGCCTGCTTATCCTCGGGCTCGTCGTGCTCCTGACCGACGCGTCGATCCCGATCACCGGGTCGATAGCCCTGCTCGTGCCGTTTATCGTGCTGGCAGTGATCCTGTTCTGTGGGTTCGGGGCCGTCCTCGGTCGACTGGCCGACTCCCAAGACGGCGTCATCGCCGCGAGCAACACCATCGCCTTACCCTTGCTGTTCCTCTCGGATACGTTCATTAGCCTCGATCAGTTGCCCGGCTGGTTCGGGCCGCTGGTCGAACTCTCGCCGCTGACCTACTTCGCCCGCGGCGTGCGGACGATCACCTACGGGCCTGCGGCTGGCGACCCGTATCTCGGTAACCTGCTTGTCCTCACGGCACTCGCGGTGGTCCTCTTCGTGGCGGGTGCGTACGCGATTCCCCGGACCGACTGAGAGTACCGGATTCAGGGGCGTCCTGCGGTTTTTTCTCAGCGAGGCTGAAGTGGGTGTGTCATGTCCCTCCAGTCCGCTGCAACCCCGGTCGAAACACTGCTCAGCGAGAGTCGACTCAAACAGATAAATACGGTGTCGCTGCTTGTGCAGTCCGGTCATGCCCTCCAGAACGGAAACGAACAGCGCGGCCCTGCTGTTCGGCGCAGCAGTCATCGCGCCGAAATTCTCGGGTCCCTCCTACGTTATTCAGGGCGCGCTCACCGCGAACGACCTCCGCCGGAAACTACAGCGCTGATCGGCGACGAACAGTCGACAGGACCCACAGATCCGGCTGTCGCCATCGATTTTTAAAAATGGAAAACTGTGGCGAGAGGCCGTCGACCGTCCGTGCTGTACGTCGAGCGTTAGTTCGTCGACGATTCGAGGACGAGCGTGTCGTCTTCGAGGTAGTGCTCGATGTGGTGGGCGTCCTCCTCGATGTCGACGAGGACTTCCTTGAGCAGGTGTTCGGTCGTCGGGTCGCCGAGGTTGGCCGCCAGCTGGATGTGCTCGCGCATTCCCTCGATGATGTCGCCGTAAGCCTCCATATCGTTGGCCAGCGAGGTGCGGACGTCGTAGACGTCCTCACCCTCGAACTCGATCGTGGCGTGTTCCTGCTGGTTCGCTGGGCCGGCAACGGGGACCCCGCCGATCGCCTGGGCGCGCTCGGCGATCATGTCGGCTCCGGCTTCGAGGTTCTCGTAGGCCTCCTGAAGGAACAGGTGAAGGTCGCGGAACTCCGCGCCCTCGACGTTCCAGTGATGCTTGTGGATCTGGTGATAGAGGACGTAGGCGTTGGCCAGATCGGTGTTCAGTGCATCGATGATCTGCTCGGCTTTGTCCTCGTCGAGCCGAAGCGCTTCGGACTTCTCGACGCTGCCGAACTGCTGTCGGACGGTTTTCTGCGTGCTCATAACAACTGTTTATTCAGTCGCCACCCACTTAAATCTTGGCGTTGTGAAAACGCTTTTTTGGGATTTGGAAATATATGTTTACCAAACGCCCTCCTCCGGGCCGAGAGTCGGCGTCGACCAACGACATATATCTGGCTGTCGACCAATCAGCCAGTATGGCAGTAATCGATTCGGTGATGCAGGTCGTCCACGTGTTGTTCGCCGGGCTCTGGACCGGGAGTGTGCTGTTCGTCGTCGGGGCAGTGCTTCCGGCGTCGACGGCTGGCTCGATTTCGGCGGCTGCGATGGAGACGGTTTCGAGCCGCCTGTCGTGGCTGACCCGCATCAGCGCGGTCGTCTTCGTGGCGACCGGCGGCCACCTCGCGGGCACGGGGTACACCGCGGAGTCGCTTTTCAGCACTGGCCGCGGCCAGCTCGTCGTGGCGATGTTGGTACTGTGGTTCGTGTTGACCGGGCTCGTCGAGGTCGGGTGTAAGCGTCTGGGCGGCTCGGCAGCCGATGACGACGTGGCGGCGGCCGTCGAGTCGACGCGACCGATCTTTCTGGCCGCCGGAGTCGTCGCCGTGCTCCTGCTCGTCGACGCTGGACTGCTGGCGGCTGGCGTGACGTGGTAGGCGTCGACTACTTTTATATTACAAATCGTGGCTGCTCAAATCTACGAGAAATCCGTCTACCACGGCACGGAGACCGAGAGCCATCGAGTGTTCTCGGAGTGTTGTGCCGTGAAAGAACGTCCCATCAGATTGTGCCGTGGAAGAACGTCCCGTCGGAGTTCCACGCGAACGAATGTGAGCGTGGAGCAAGACGGGACGTGAGTGACTGAGCGGCTGCTGAGCGAAGCGAAGCAGTCCGAAAGAACGAACGTCCCGTCGGAGATTTGAACTCCGGTCACTGGCTCCGCAAGCCAATAGGATAGTCCACTACCCTAACGGGACTCATCTCTTGATACCCGCGGTCAACTTAAGACGGTTACGGTACGGCGGCCCCGTGGCGACTGTCGACACGGCACGCCCACAACCGCGGACACCGCAAGCTCGACCCACCGGGCGGCCGCCGCGCCGACCGTGCCGGAGGTTTTTATCCGATCCCGACACAGCAGGCCGTATGCTGGATTTCACACCCGACAGACCCCAAAGAGAAGGGGCAAGACGGGGTCGGCCGGCACGGGTCGACAGCCCCCTCGAACCGTCGCAAGGACAACGCTTATGCGCAGTCTGGCCCTGTCTCAGCGTATACTTATGGGTGTCATAGCGGACGTCTACGACGACCTCGACACCGACGTGCCCCTCGAAGAGTTCCGGGCGGCCGTCGAAGACAAGGTCGAGCAGATGGGCGGGCTGGCCGACGAGGAAACGGCAGCCATGCTCATCGCACACGAGCTAAAGGACGAGGAGGTAAACGGGATCGCCGACATCGAGCCGGGAATGGACGAAGTCAAATTCCTCGGCAAGATCGTCTCGATCGGCGAACTCAGAGAGTTCGAACGCGACGCCGAGGACGCCGAGGACGGCTACGTCGTCAACATGGAGGTCGCCGACAGCACCGGCCGCATCCGCATCTCGATGTGGGACCAGCAGGCGGTCTCGGCGGTCGGCGACCCCGAAGGCGAGCAGTACGGCCAACTCGACGTGGGCGATGTCCTCCGCATCGCCGGTCGACCCAAGGACGGCTACAACGGCGTCGAGGTCAGCGTCGACAAAGCCGAGCCCGACGACGGGGCCGAGGTCGACGTCGAAGTTCTGGATGTCCACCGCGTCGAGGACCTCACGCTGGGCCTCTCGGATGTGAACCTCAAAGGCAAGATCCTGGATGTCGGCACGGTCCGCACGTTCGACCGCAACGATGGCTCGGAGGGTCGGGTCTCGAACATTGCGGTCGGCGATCCGACTGGCCGAATCCGAGTGACGATGTGGGACGAGAAGGCCGACCGTGTCGAGGAGCTCAGTTCGGGCGACTCCGTCGAGATCGTCGACGGCTACGTCAAAGAGCGCGACGGCAGCCTCGAACTCCACGTCGGCTCCCGTGGGGCGGTCGAACCGGTCGACGAAGATATCGAGTACGTTCCCGAGACGACCGATATCGGCGGCGTCGAGATTGGCCAGACGGTCGACATCGCAGGGGCGGTCATCGAAGCCGACGAGAAACGCACCTTCGACCGCGACGATGGCTCGCAGGGCCAGGTCCGCAACATCCGCCTCAAAGACGAGTCCGGCGATATTCGGGTCGCCCTCTGGGGCGACAAAGCCGACAAGGAAATCGAACTCGCCGATCAGGTGCTGGTGACCGACGCCGAGATTCAGGATGGCTGGCAGGACGACCTCGAAGCCAGCGGGGGCTGGCAGTCGACCGTGAGCGTCCTCGAATCCGGTTCGGGTGGCGGCCCGGCAGACACACCGACACAAACAACCGAACGCGAGGCCGAAGCCGCCGCGGCCGCAGGCGGGCTGTCGGCGTTCGAAGACGGCGGGGCGGCAGGAGAGTCGGCGTCGGCGGGGGACAGTAGTGAGCCAACCGACGACAGTGAGTCGACCGACAACGACGGGGCGGGGGAGATCGTCGAATTCACTGGCACGGTCGTCCAGACTGGCAATCCGGTCGTCCTCGACAACGGCAGCGAGACGCGGAGCGTCGAGACCAACGACAATCTGCGGCTCGGCGAAGAGGTGACCGTTCGCGGCAGCGAGACCGAAGAGACGATCAACGCCGACGAACTGTTTTAGGCGGGTTTCGTTTTCGAACACGGAGCGTCGAACAGTCGAAGAAAGCGACCACCGAGCGACTGTAACGGAAAGCATTATACGACACACACCCACGTATTTGGGTATGAGTGTTGAGTTGCCGTTCGCCCCGGTAGACGCTATTATCCGGCGCAATGCGGGGTCTCTCCGGGTGAGTGCCGATGCCGCCGAAGAGTTGGCACGGCGTATCCAGCGCCACGGGGCGAGTCTCGCCGTCGAGGCCGCGGAGACGGCAACCACCGACGGACGAAAAACCCTGATGGCGAGTGATTTCGGCGTCCATCAGGTCGTCGACCGCGACGATCTCGAACTCCCGGTCGCCCCGATCGACCGGATCGCCCGCTTGGAGATCGACGACAGCTACCGGGTGTCGATGGACGCCCGGATCGCACTGGCGGACATCCTCGAAGATTACGCCGACAACGTGGCCGCCGCGGCGGTCACACTCGCCCGCCACGCCGACAGACGCACCGTCCAAGCCAACGACATCGAGACGTACTTTGCACTGTTTGAATAATGCGATTCGGATACAGCGAGGTCTGTTTGGAACACGATACCGGCGAACGACACCCCGAGGCCCCCGACCGCCTGCGGGCGATCAAACGCGGCCTCCAACACAAACACGGCGTCGAGTATCAGGACGCCCCGCCTGCTGACCGCGAGGTCGTCGCCTCGGTCCACACCGACGACTACGTCGACAAGTTCGAGGAGTTCTGCGAGGACGGCGGCGGCGACTGGGACCGCGATACGGTCGCCTCGGAGGGCACCTGGGAGGCGGCCCTCCAGAGTGCGGGACTGGCCCGCTGGGCCGCCGAGGAGGCACTAGCAGGAGCCGACGGCCGACAAACCCCCTTCGCCGTTGGTCGACCGCCGGGCCACCACGCCGTGGGCGACGACGCCATGGGCTTTTGTTTCTTCAACAACGTTGCGGTCGCCGCCCAGAGCCTGATCGACGCCGGCGAGATCGACCGCGCGGCGATCTTCGACTGGGACGTCCACCACGGCAACGGTACCCAAGACATCTTCTACGACAGCGACGACGTCTTTTATGCCTCGATTCACGAAGAGGGAATCTACCCCGGCTCGGGCGATGCCGACGAGATCGGCACCGGGGCTGGCGAGGGAACGACGCTCAACGCGCCGCTTCCGGCCGGTGTCGGCGATCCTGACTATCTCCACGTCATCGACGAGGTTCTCGACCCAGCCCTCGCGGAGTTCGACACCGATCTACTGATCGTCAGCGCGGGGTTCGACGCCCATCAACACGACCCGATCTCCCGACACCGGATCTCTACCGAGGGTTACGCGCTGATGACAGACCGGATGCGAGCGATTGCCGACCGCAACGACGCCGCCCTAGCGTTCGTGTTAGAGGGCGGTTACGGGCTGGATACGCTCTCCGATGGCGTCAAGATCGTCCACGAAACGTTCGACGGCCGCGAGCCGATCGCCTGCGAGGAGGAGCCCGACGGGCCGGCGGTCGAAGTCACCGAGGCGCTCCGGACGCAGTTGGCTCTTGACTGACACGAATTGCGACAGTTCCAGCCGATTTAACACGGCCTGCTTACTACGGCCCGTATGGACGACGGCGAGACGTTCAACTGCACCATCACGGACTGGGACTACCTGTATGCCCGCTGTCGGGACGTCAGTGACGAGGTTCGGGCCGCCGACTTCGAGCCCGATGTCATCGTCGCGCTGGCCCGCGGCGGCTGGTTCGCCGGGCGCTGTCTCTGTGACTTCCTCGGGTTGGACGACCTCACCAGCCTCAAAATGGAACACTACGTCGGTACCGGCGAGACCGCCGACGAACCGCAGGTCCGATACCCCATGGCCGAGGGCACTCTCGAAGGCAAGGACGTGCTCATCGTCGACGACATCGCCGACACCGGCGGCTCGATCGAGCACGCCTACGAGTACGTCACCGACCGCACCGACGGGACCGTGCGGACAGCCACACTCCAGTTGCTCGGGACGAGCCGGTTCGAGCCGGATTTCGTCGGTGAGGAACTTGAGACGTGGACGTGGGTGGTCTACCCGTGGAACTTCATCGAGGACCTCTCGGAGCTGATCGAACGCGTGCTGTCGGCCGTCGGCGCCGTCGACCGGGAGACGATCAGAGGGAAGCTCACCGAGTGGTACGACATCGGCCGGATCGAGATGGAGACCGCCCAGCCCGACCGGCTCGACGAAGTTCTCGACGAGATGGTCCGCCGTGGCGTTGTTGAGCGGACAGGCGACGACGAGTGGCGACTGGCCGCAGGAATCACGACCCGTTAGGAATCAGTCGGCAATCGGTTCGACTTCCGACTCGGGGTCGGCATCAGTGTTGTCGGCGTCGTCGCCCTCCTCGACGGCCTCGGGGTCCTGAACCCAGAGATCACCGAACAGGTCGTCCTGCTGAAGTCGGATGCGGCCACGGTTCGAGAGGAACAAGAGCGCCAAGTAGGTCATAAACGGCCGACCGCCTGCCGTCTCGATCTCTGTATAAAGCAGCTCCGCGCGTCCCTTGTCGAACTGCGGCCGGAGGACCGCAAGGACGTCCTCGATCACGCGGTCGATATCCTCGGCGTGGGTCGTCCCCGTCACGTCGTTTTCAGTTGGCTCGTTGTCCTCTCGCAGCTCGTCGGCCGACCGGTAGTCGACGGTCTGGGTGCCGCGGCTGAACCCCTGCGGGGAGTCGCTGGTGTCGTACTCCCGGCGGCGCTTCCACCAGTTGTCGCGTTCGGCCTCCCGGAGCTCCCGGACGAGTTCGTCCAGCGTCTCGGGGGAGCCGCGGGTGGTTTTGCGCTCCAGTCGGCGGTCCATCTCGTCTTCGAGGGCGTCGACGGGATCGAACTCCGGCTCGGCGTCGGCGGCCTCGGTCATCGCCTGCTCCCACGGCTCGGGTTCGGGCCCGTCGTCCGGCTCGGGTTCCGACAGGAGTTGGTCGCCCTTCATCCGCAGGAGGACGCTCGCGTAGAACAGCGCGCGGGCGGTCGTCCGGAGATCGGTCTCGTGGAGCTTCGAGAGGAAGGCGTCGGTCACCTCGACGGTATCGATATCCCACGGATCGATCTCGCCGTCCTCGGCCAACTGCACGAGCAGTTCGACCGGCTCGACTTCGTCGTCGTCGACCTCGTCGGGCGGCGAAACGTCCGTGCCGACGCCGTCGACCGCGGCGATCTCCGGCGTCTCAGTCATCGGCCGTCGCCTCCTCGATGGCCTCGGGGCCGTCCCCGGAGTCGTCGCCGTTGTCGCTCTCGCCGCCGTCGTCGACTGCCGCGTCGTCCTCGCCGAACTGGATGCCGGTCACGGCACTGTAGTTGTCGTCCTGCATCGTGACGCCGATCGCGCGTTCGGAGCGTTCGAGCAGGGCCGACCGGTGGGAGACAACGACGAACTGGGCGTCGCCCGCCAGATCGTCGACCATCTCGCCGACGCGCTCGGCGTTCACGGCATCGAGGAAGGCGTCGATCTCGTCGAGCGCGTAGAACGGTGCGGGGTTGTGGCGCTGGATGGCGAAAATAAACGCGAGGGCGGTCAGCGACTTCTCGCCGCCGGACATCGCCGCCAGCCGCTGGATCGGCTTGTCCGCCGGCTGGGCCTTCATCGTCAGCCCGCCCTCGAAGGGATCGTCGGGGTCTTCGAGGACGAGTTCGCCGCTCCCCGCCGAGAGCCGCGAGAAGATCGACTCGAAGTGGTCGTTGATCGACTCGAAGGCGTCCATGAAGGTGGCCTTCTTCTGGGATTCGTACTGGTCGATCCGGTCGCGGATCCCGTCTCGCTCCTCGACGAGGGTATCGCGACCCTCGGTGAGGGTGTCGAGTTCCGCTTGGACCTCGTCGTACTCCTCGATGGCCAGCATGTTGACGGGTTCGAGGGCTTCCATCTTCGCCGTCAGTTCGTTGATCTTCGATTCGACCTCGCCGTGGTCGGGGATCGCCTCGGGGTCGTACTCGCCGACAGCCGACTGGAGTTCGTTGATCTCCCACTGGAGTCTGTCGACCTCCTCGCGGTGACTCTCAAGGGTCGACTGGATCTCGGCGACTGCCTCTTTGGCCTCGTCCCGCTCGGCTGTGGCCGCTTTGACCGTCGCCTTGAGGTCCTCGCGGTCGGCTTTGAGCTCTTCGAGTTCGCTTTCCAGTTCCTCGACGGCTGCCCGCTTCTCGTCGAGGGTCTCCTCTTTGGCTTCGATTTCGGCTTCCAGCTCCGTGATCTGGTCTTTGGCCTCTGCCTTCCGGTTTTGGGCCGTCTCGACGGTTTCGTGAAGCTCCTCGATGGCCTCCTCGGCGTACTGGAGTTCGAGCTGCTTTTCGTTGATTCGGCCGTCGACCTCGTCCATTCGCTCCTCGTGGTCGTCGATCTCGGCTTTGATTTCGTCGGCCTCGGCGGTGAGTTCCGGGATCTTGGAGTCGGCGAGCTCGGCTTCGAGGTCCGCAATCGTCTCCTCGATTGCTTCGCGGTCGGCCTCCAGTTCCTCGATCCGATCGTCGACTGCCTCCATCTCCTCGGTGACCTCCTCGCGTTCGGCCTCGATTTCTTCCAGTCTCTCTTCGAGCCGCTCGATCTCGGCTTCGGTGTCGTCGATCTCCTCGCGCGTGCGCTCGATGTCGGCCTCGATCGAGCGCACCGTTTCGGTCGCATCGGATTTCCGGTCCCGAGCGTCGTCGATGTCGCCCTCCAACTCTCTGATCTCCGAATCGAGGCTACGGCGCTTGTCTTCGAGTTGGGTGATTTCGGTGGCGATCCGTTCGAGTTTCCCGCCGCTGGAGTGCGAAAACGAGTACCGCGAGCCGCCGCCGGAGCCGCCGGTCATCGCCCCCGACCGCTCGACGAGGTCGCCGTCGAGGGTGACCATCCGGTAGTCGCCCATGAACTGGCGGGCGGTCTGCATGTCCTCGACGACGAGCGTCGACCCTAAGACGTACGAAAAGATCGACTCGAATTTCGAATCGTAGTCGACCAGATTGCGGGCGAAGTCGACGACACCCGGATCGTTGGGAAGCCGCGGCAGGCTCCGGTTGTCCATTTTCGAGATCGGCAGGAAGGTTGCCCGTCCTGCATTCCGGGATTTGAGGTAGTCGATACAGTCCGATCCGACGCCGTCGTCGTCGACCACGACGTTGGCGAGTCGCCCCCCGGCGGCGGTCTCACAGGCAGTCGCGTACTCCGAGTCGACGCTCCCCAGATCACCGACTGCGCCGTGGACGCCCGCCATGTTGGCGTTGAGGATCGTCGTGACCGCGCGGGGCCAGGAGGTGTCGCCGGAGTCCGAAGCGCGGGCTTCGAGTTCGGCGTACTCCGACTGTTTCTCCCGGAGGTCGTCGTCGATCTCGTCGAGTTCGATCTTCAGTTCGCTCCGTTCCTCGTGGAGCGTCTCGATGGTCGACTCGATTTTGTCCCTGTTTTTTTCGGCCTTGTCCAACTCGCTGTGGAGCTCCGAGAGGTCGGCCTTCAGATCGGGCAAGTCTTCGCGGGCAGCTTCGAGGTCCGCTTGGGCTTCGGTGACTTCGTTCGAGCGCCGCCGGGCATCGTCGAGCAGACGGTCTTTCTCGCGTTGGGCCTCGTTGGCGTTCGCTTTGAGCGATTCGAGCCGCTGTTTTTCCTCGCTCAGTTCGGCTTTGAGTTCGTCGAACTCGGTGTCGACGTTCTCGATTTCCTCCTCGACGTCGGCGAGTTCCGACGCCTTGGTCTGTATCGTCCCCTTGATCGAGGCCTTCTTGACCTTGTGATCGCGGATCTCGTCTTCGAGCTCTTCGACCTGCTCCTGTTTGCGATCGAGGTCGACGAAGGCGCTGCGACGTTCGTTTTCGGCCGTCTCAACGCGCTCCTCGGCAGTCTCGATCCGGCCCTCCAGCCGGTCGATCTTGCCTTTGACTGACTCGATCTCGCGTTTGATGGCGAGCTGTTCGTCCTCGCCCTTGCGCTCGATCTCGCGGTTGAGTTCCGCCAGTTCGTCTTCGAGGCGGGTGAGTCGACCCTGTTTCGTGTCGAGGGTCGACTGGCGCTCGGCGAGCGTTTCGGCTTTGGTCTCGATCGTCGACTCGGTGTCGGCGAGGCTCTCGCGTTTCTCTTCGAGTTCGGCGGCCTTCAGATACCCCTCGTACTCCTGTTTTTCCTCGCGGTGGGACTGGTATTCGAGGGCGGTTTCGCGTTCGTTGGCCAGTTGGTCGAGGCGGTCTTCTTTGTCCTCGATTTTGAGCGTCGCTTCGTTGATGCGCTCTTCGACGGCGTCGAGCTCCTCGAAGGCGGCTTCCTTCTTCTGGTCGAACTCGGCGACGCCGGCGATCTCGTCGATGATGCCGCGGCGCTGGAACGGCGACATGTTGAT
>Ga0102930_1000388_pt1 | contig 14781 bp, 13 predicted proteins | sample SalPon1_B_H2O_MG_FD_84514 | JGI IMG/M metagenome (GOLD analysis project Ga0102930, IMG submission 84514) | Salt pond water microbial communities from South San Francisco under conditions of wetland restoration - Salt Pond MetaG R1_B_H2O_MG | ecosystem: Environmental > Aquatic > Non-marine Saline... | reverse complement strand
CCGCTTCTACGAAATCCGCGACGCGGATGGCGAGCTGCGCGGACAGTTCTACACCGACCTCTACGCCCGCTCGCACAAGCGCGGCGGAGCCTGGATGGCCCCGGCGCGCGGTCGCATGCGCCACAACGGCGAGACCCGGACGCCGGTGGCGTTTCTGACCTGTAACTTCACCCCGCCGGTGGGCGATCGCCCGGCGCTGATCACCCATGGCGAGGTGGAGACGTTGTTCCACGAGTTTGGCCATGGCCTGCATCACCTGCTGACCCGCGTGGATGCCGCCAGCGTCGCCGGCATCAACGGCGTCGCCTGGGATGCCGTGGAGCTGCCCAGCCAGTTCCTCGAGAACTGGTGCTGGGAGCGCGAGGCGCTGGATCTGTTCGCCGTCCACCACGAAACCGGCGAGCCGATCCCCGATGCGTTATTCGAGCGCATGACCGCCGCCCGCAACTTTCATGCGGCCCTGCAAATGGTCCGCCAGCTCGAGTTCTCGCTGTTCGACCTGCGCCTGCATGTCGAGCATGACCGGGCGCGGGGCGAGCGCATCCTTGCCCTGCTCGATGAGGTCCGCGATCAGGTGGCCGTGGTTCGGCCGCCGGCTTTCAACCGCTTCCCCAACAGCTTCGCGCATATCTTTGCGGGCGGCTATGCAGCCGGCTACTACAGCTACAAGTGGGCCGAGGTGCTGTCGGCGGACGCCTTTGCGCGCTTTACCGAGGAAGGCATCTTCAACCCGGTCACCGGCAGGTCGTTTCTCGAGACCATTCTTGAGCGCGGCGGCTCGGAGCACGCCTCGACCCTGTTCGAGGCATTCCGCGGCCGGGCGCCGAGCATCGAGCCGCTCCTCAAGGCCAGCGGTCTGGCCGCCTGAGCATCGGGCAGGCGCAGGCAGCGATGACAGTCCGGCATCTGCTGCTGGTGGGCGGCGGTCACAGCCATGTCGAGGTGGTGCGCCGCTTCGGCCAGTGGCCACTGCCCGGCGTCACCGTCACCCTGCTCTCGCGGGACCGGTTCACGCCCTACTCAGGGATGCTGCCCGGCTATATCGCCGGGCATTACCGCTATGACAACGTGCATATCGATCTGCAGGCGCTGGCGGCGGACGCCGGGGTGGCGTTTGTGCCGGCGCGGGTAGACGGACTGGATCGCGAGGGACGCCGGATTGTCACCGCATCGGGCGAGACCTGGCATTACGATGCCGTGTCGCTGGACATCGGCTCGACACCCGATCCCGCGCAGACCGGGGCGGATCGCCATGCGGTGGCGGCCAAGCCCATTGACGGGTTTGACGCGCGCTGGCGCGCTCTGCTGGCGCGGGTGTGCAACGACCCGCGGCCACGGCGGATTGCGGTGGTAGGCGGTGGCGCCGGCGGTGTCGAGCTGGTGCTGGCCATGCAGCACCGCCTGACGCGCGAGCTGCGGGATCGGGGCGCCGACCCCTCGGTGCTGCGCTTTGCCCTCTACACCCGGGGCGCCACGCTGCTGCCCACCCACAACCCGCGGGTGCAGCGGCGCTTTCGCCGGCTATTGGCCCGACGCGCCATTGATCTGCAGGCCGGGCAGGCGGTGACCGGTGTGGATGCTCACGGCCTGAGCACTGCCGACGGCCGGCACCACGGCGCCGACGAGGTCATCTGGGTGACCCGCGCCCGGGGCGCCGACTGGCTGGCCAGCACGGGGCTGGCACGTGATGCCCGGGGCTTTATCCGGGTCAGCGATACCCTGCAGAGCATCACGGACGTCCGTGTTTTTGCCGCCGGCGACATCGCCAGCATGGACAATCAGCCCCGCGCCAAGGCGGGCGTCATCGCGGTCCGCCAGGGGCCGCCGCTGGCGCGTAACCTGCGCCGGTTTCTGCGCGACCAGCCGCTGCGGCCGCATCACCCCCAGCGCCACTGGCTGGCGCTTGTCACCACCGGCGATCGTCATGCGGTCGCCTCGCGCGGGGCCTTCAGCGCCGGCGGGCGTCTGGTCTGGCACGCCAAGGACTGGATCGATCGGCGCTTCATGCGCCGCTACCGCCCGGCGGCCGACACGACGCCGGGTGCCTGAGCGATCCGCCATCCGGCACTGCATGCACGACGGGCTCGGCGTATAGTGGGCGTCGACTTGTTTGCAGCCCGGAGCCATCGGTGAAAATCGCCTCGTGGAATGTCAATTCGCTGAACGTGCGCCTGCCCCATGTGCTCGACTGGCTCGAGACGGCCCGGCCGGACATCCTCGGGTTGCAGGAGACCAAGCTGCCCGACGAACGATTCCCGGTGGAGGCGATCCGCGAGGCCGGCTACGAGGTCGCCTACTCGGGGCAGAAGACCTATAACGGCGTGGCGGTGCTCGCGCGGGCGCCGGTTGAGGCGGTGGCCATCGACATCCCCGGTTTCGAAGACCCGCAGCGGCGGGTGCTGGCCGCCACCGTCGACGGCGTGCGGTTCATCAATCTGTATGTCCCCAATGGCAAGGCGGTGGGCGACGAGAAATATGCCTACAAGCTGGAATGGCTGGCGCACCTGCGCGCCTGGCTGCAGGACGAGCTGAGCCGCCACGACCAGGTGGCCGTGGTGGGCGACTTCAACATTGCCCCGACGGATGACGATGTCCACGACCCCGACGAATGGGCGGGCAAGATCCTCTGCTCCGATGCCGAGCGGGACTCCCTGTCGGCCATCACCGGGCTGGGGTTTCGTGACAGCTTCCGCTGCCTCGAGCAGCCCGCCGGTCGGTTTTCCTGGTTTGACTACCGGGTCAACAACTTCAAGCGCAATCGCGGCCTACGCATCGATCTGATCCTGACCAGCCCGGCGCTGACCGCGCGCCTCACCGCCAGCGACATCGATCTCGATCCGCGGCGTCTCGATCGACCCTCCGATCACGCCCCCGTGGTGGCGTCGTTCCAGCCGGTGTGAACGCGACCCCCCGCGCCAGTGTCTGTCCGGCCATCACCGCCAACCCGATCTGAGGGAGACAACCGATGAGCTATCAGGTCCGCATCGCCAACAGCGATCATGCCTTCGAGGCCGCCGACGGCGAGAGTGTCATTGACGCCGCAATGCGGGCAGGCCTCATGCTGCCCTATAGCTGCCGCGGCGGGACCTGCGGCACGTGCATGGGGGATCTGATCGAAGGGCAGATCGCCTATCCCGACGGCCTGCCCCCGGCCATTGATGCCGAGCAGGACGGAGCGGGCAAGGCGCTGTTCTGCCAGGCGCGGCCGGCCAGCGATCTGGTTATTCGTGTCAACGAGGTTCGCGAGGCCGGCGATATCCGTCCCCAGCGACTGCCCGCCCGGGTCGAGGCCATCGAGGAATGCGCGCCGGACGTGCGCCGGCTCTTCCTCAAGCTGCCGCGGGACAAGCAGCTGGCGTTTCTGCCCGGCCAGTACATCGACTTCCTGCTGCGCGGCGGGCAGCGGCGCAGCTTCTCGCTGGCGAACACGCCCGAGGACGACCGGCTTGAGCTGCATATCCGTCACCTGCCGGGGGGCGTATTCTCGGGGCATGTCTTTACCGATCTCAAGGAAGGGGCGCTGCTGCGATTCGAAGGCCCGCTGGGCAACTTCTTTCTGCGCGATGACAGCGACCGGCCGATGATCCTGATGGGCGGCGGCACCGGCTTTGCCCCGATTAAAGGCATCATGGAACAGGCCCTGCAGCTGGGCCTGGAACGGCCCATGCACCTCTACTGGGGCGCCCGCGGCCCGGCCGATCTCTACCTCGATTCGCTGCCGCGCCAGTGGGCGGAACAGGCATCCAGCATCGCCTACACACCGGTGCTCTCCGATCCGGCGCCTACGGATGACTGGCGCGGCGCCACCGGCTTTGTCCACGAGCAGGTGGTGCGCGATCATCCCGACCTGAGCGGATTCGATGTGTACATGAGCGGTCCGCCGCCCATGATCAACGCCGCCCGGCAGGCGTTCACCCACGCCGGGTTGCCCTCGGACCGACTCTTCTACGACTCCTTTGAAGCGGCGCCGGAATAAACCCATGCCCCTGCAACGCCTTTCTCCCGATGCGTCAATCGGCGGCCTCCGCCTGATCGCCCTGCTGGTGACCGTGCTGGTGCTGGGCGGCTGCGCGAGCACCGCCAATCAGTCGGCCAACGACCCCATCGAAGGGGTCAACCGGGGGGTCTACGCGTTCAACGATGGCGTCGACACCTATGCCCTCGAGCCGGCCAGCGAGGGCTGGACACGCATCACCACCCCGGGTGTGCGCGAGGGGGTGGACAACTTTTTCACCAATCTCGAGGCACCGGGCTACATCCTCAACGACCTGCTCCAGGGCAAGGCCGGGGATGCCGGCCGCGAGAGCCTGCGGTTCGTGATCAACACCACCATCGGGTTGCTGGGGCTGTTCGACCCGGCGCATGCCTGGCTCGGCATCGAAGGCCGCGCCGAGGACTTCGGCCAGACGCTGGGCGTGTGGGGCGTCGACATGGGCCCGTACCTGGTGCTGCCGCTGTTCGGCCCGTCCGATGCGCGCGATGTCACCCAGTATCCGGTCGCGCACTACACCAATGTGCTCACCTACGTAACCCTCGACACGCTGACCTTCGGGGCGCTGACCGCGCTGGAAATCGTCAACACCCGGGCGCGGGTGGCCGGCGCCGCGCGCTTTCGTGATGACGCCGCCGTCGACCCCTACATCTTCACACGCTCGGCCTACCGTCAGTACCGGCGCTCGCAGGTCGTTGACGGCGAGGTCTCGCTGGAGGACGACGCCTACTCGGACTTTTTCGAGGAGATGGGAAGCCTGCCGGGCGAGTAAGGCCTACTCGCTGGCGGCGGCGAGGCGCTCGCGCAGCGGGCTCTGGCGCGGGAAATGCGCCCGCAGAAAGGCCATCTGATCGGCGAGAATGCGGCGGCCCTGCAGATACACGTACTCCGCGTGGGTGGGCGCAAACGGCACCGCCAGCAGCTGCATGCCGGCCTGCTCCGGCGTGCGATTGCCTTTTAGGTTGTTGCAGCGCTTGCAGGCGGTGACCACGTTGGTCCAGGTATCCACCCCGCCGCGGCTGATCGGCTTGATGTGGTCGCGCGAGAGTTCGCGCACCGGCCGGCGCTCGCCGCAGTAAAGGCACAGATGGTCGTCGCGACGGAACAGCGTGGCGTTGTTCAGCGGTGGTCGGTAGGCGGTGGTGTCCTTGAGACTGGCCTGCATGGCGCCGGCGGTGGCGATAATGGAGTTGACGTCCACCACGCTGCGCAGGCCGGTGCGGGCGCTGTAACCGCCGTGCACGCGGTACAACGTGTGCCCGCAGGTGTAGGCAACCTGATCGAGGTGGTAGAGGCGAACCGCCACCTGGTAGGACATCCACTCCAGGGGCATTCCCGAGACATCGGTGCGGAGGATGGGCTGCTGCAAGCTGATCACGCCAGGGTCCCCTTGTCACGCGCGCAACTACGCCGGAATGACTAACCTGATCATCCAGCGCTTGACGCCACTTGGCAAGTCTGACGGTGTAACGGTCAGCAAGGTTCCGGATACCCCGATGGGCGTGGGGGTGTTTAGGCCGAAAGATGTTGTAGAATTGCGGGTTCGACGGTTTAACTGAACCGTCACAGGACAGGAGTTAACTCGATGAGCATCACCATCGCCGTCCCCAAGGAAACGGCCAACGGAGAAAAGCGCGTCGCCGTCGTGCCCAGCGTCCTCAAGCAGTTCACCAAGCTTGGCGTGGACGTGCGTGTCCAGCGGGGCGCCGGGGAATACGCCGGCTTTCCCGACGCGCTCTACGAGGGCGTGAGCTGGGCCGACGATCAGGCCACGCTCTACAAGGGTGCCGATGTGGTTCTGCGTGTGCAGCCACCGAGCGCGGACGAGGCGGGCAAGCTCCCCGAGAACAGCCTGCTGCTGGGGTTTCTCACGCCCCACGAGGGGGACACCCGCATCCGCAACCTCAACAAGCGCAACGTGACCAGTTTCGCGCTCGAGCTGGTGCCGCGCATCACCCGCGCCCAGGGCATTGACGCGCTGTCATCCCAGGCGAACATCGCCGGCTACAAGTGCGCGCTGCTGGCCTCGCACCTCTCGCCCAAGCTCTTTCCGATGCTCACCACCGCCGCGGGCACCGTGCGTCCGGCCAAGGTGGTGATTGTGGGGGCCGGCGTGGCGGGGCTGCAGGCCATTGCCACGGCCAAGCGCCTGGGTGCCATCGTCGAGGCCTACGACGTGCGCTCGGCCACCCGCGAGCAGGTCGAGTCGCTGGGCGGCAAGTTCATCGACACCGGTGTCAGCGCAGAAGGCGAAGGCGGCTACGCCCGCGAGCTGACCGACGAGGAGAAGGCCCAGCAGGCCGAGGTCCTGGCCCGCCACATCGCCCAGGCCGATGCCGTGGTCACCACCGCCTCCATTCCCGGTCGGCCCGCACCCACCATCATCGACCGCGCCACCGTCGAGCGGATGAAAGCCGGGGCGGTGATCGTTGATATGGCCGCCGAGACGGGCGGCAACTGCGAGCTGACCGAAGCCGGCAAGGAAATCACCCACCAGGGCGTGATCATTGCCGGGCCCAGGAACATTCCCGGCATGGCGGCGACCCACGCCAGCGAGATGTACGCCCGCAACCTGGTCAATCTGCTTGGACTGATCATCAAGGACGGCGAGATCCACCTCGACTGGGACGACCAGGTGCTGGCCGACAGCTGCCTGACCCACGAAGGCGAGACCCGGCATGCGCCGACCCGCGAGCGCATGGAAGGAGACAAGTAATGGCGATCGAAGGCTTTGTCGCAATCTATATATTCATGCTGGCGGCGTTCGCCGGTTTCGAGGTGATCAGCCGCGTGCCGGTCATCCTGCATACACCGCTGATGTCGGGGTCGAACTTCGTCCACGGCATCGTGGTGGTGGGCGCCATGGTGGTCCTCGGGCACGCCGGGACCGTCATCGAGCAGATTATCGGCTTCATCGCCGTGCTGCTCGCCGCGGGCAACGCCGTGGGCGGCTACGTCGTCACCGAGCGCATGCTCGATATGTTCAAGAGCAAGGATGAGCAGAAGAAGGGGGCCGAGGAATGAACTTTGTTGTCCAGCTGAGTTACCTCCTCGCGGCGGTCCTGTTCATCCTTGGCCTCAAGGCCATGAGCTCGCCGCGCACCGCGCGCAAGGGCATCATGTGGGCCGGCGCCGGCATGGTCCTCGCCACGCTGGTGACGTTCCTGCACCCGGCGGTGCACGGGCTGACCAACTACGTGTTGATCGTCATCGCCATCGCCGCCGCCGGCGGCCTGGCCTGGTGGTCGGGGCGTCGCGTGGGCATGACCGAAATGCCGCAGATGGTCGCTCTCTACAACGGCATGGGTGGCGGTGCCGCCGCCGCCATCGCCGCGGTGGAGATGCTGCGCGCCCTGCGCACCCTGCCCAATGACCTGCAGATGCGGGCCGAATCCCTGGCCGCCGACGCCGACATCAGCGTTCAGGCGGCCACCGCCGCGCTGCGCGCGGAAGGTGCCGGCAGCGTCGGCATTGCCGGCGCGCTGGGGGCCGATGTCGCCATTCTGGCGATTCTCGGTGCGTTCATCGGCACGGTGGCGTTCTCCGGGTCGCTCATCGCCTGGGCCAAGCTCGATGGCCGCATGAAGCGCAGCCAGCTCGTGCCCGGGCAGCAGATCGTCAACATCGTGGTGTTCGCGCTGGCGGTGCTGTTCGGCATTCTCACGTTCTTCACCGACAGCGCGCTGGTGGTGGCCGTGTTCTTTGCCCTCGGCCTGCTGTTCGGCGTGTTCGTGGCGGTGCCCATCGGCGGCGCCGACATGCCGGTGATCATTTCGCTTTTCAACGCCCTGACCGGTCTGGCCGTGGGCTTTGAGGGCTACGCCATCGGCAACCCGGCCATGATCATCGCCGGCACGGTGGTGGGTGCCGCCGGCACGCTGCTCACCCAGCTCATGGCCAAGGCCATGAACCGGCCGATCAGCAACGTCCTGTTCGCCGGCTGGGGCAGCAGTGAGACCGCCAGCAGCGAGGGCCCCGCCGGCGAGATGAAGGACATCTCCGCCGAGGACGCCGGCATCCTCATGGCCTATGCCGAGCGCGTGATCATCGTGCCCGGCTACGGCATGGCGGTGGCGCAGGCCCAGCACAAGATCTGGGAGTTCGTCGAGCTGCTTCAGGATCGCGGCGTCGAGGTCAAGTTCGCCATCCATCCGGTGGCCGGACGCATGCCGGGGCACATGAACGTGCTGCTCGCCGAGGCCGGCGTGCCCTACGACATGATCTTCGACATGGAAGACATTAACGAGGAGTTCGCCATGACCGATGTCGCCGTGGTGATCGGCGCCAACGACGTGGTCAACCCGGCGGCGCGGGACGATCCGTCCAGCCCGATCTACGGCATGCCGATCCTTAATGTCGACGAGGCCGAGAACGTGATGGTCATCAAGCGGGGCGGCGGCGCCGGCTTCTCGGGCGTCGAGAACCATCTGTTCTTCGGCGAAAACACACGCATGGTCTTCGGCGACGGGCAGAAGGTCGCCGGCGGCATGGTTCAGGCCGTCAAGGGCCTGTAACGGCAAAAGGAGTCAACATGGCGGATGCCGACAACCAGGACACCCTCGAGCAGCTCACCCTCAATACGGACGGGCTGTATCAGGAGGAGAACTTCACCGACCGTCAGGTCGGCAGCATCCAGCGGCTCACTCCGGTCACCCGCGACGGGCGGCCTGATGACAGCCGGCCGGTGCTCTACCTGGGCAACACTCAGGTCATGACACCGGCGGGGGCGCTGCCGCTCAACTTTGAGCTCGAGGCGGACAGCCTCGAAGAGGCCATGGCGGCCTTCCCGCCGGCGGCGCAGGCGGCGCTGGAGCAGACCATGGAGCAGCTCAAGGAAATGCAGCGCGAGCAGGCCTCGCGCATCATGACGCCGGATCAGATGGGCGGGGGTGGCGCCCCGGGTGGCGGTGGCGGCATGCCCGGCGGCGGCATCCAGATGCGCTAGCGCCCGTGACGATGCGGGCCGCCCGACCGGGGTGGCCCCGCGACACCCGCCCCGCCCATGACCGATAGCATCCGTGTCGCGGTGGCGGGGCCTTTTACCGAGGCCCTCGACTACCTCCCGCCTGACACCGGTCCCGTCCCGGCCGTGGGTGCCCGTGTCCGGGTGCCGCTGGGCCGCCGGGAGCGGGTCGGCATTGTCACCGCCGGCCCCACCCGCAGCGATCTCGACGCACAACGCCTGCGGGCGGTGATTGCGGTCATCGACCCGCAGCCCCTGCTTGATGCCGCCACCCTGGCCCTCATCGACTGGGCGGCGCACTACTACCACCATCCGCTTGGCGAGGCCTTTCTCACGGCGCTGCCGACACGACTGCGCCGCGGCGATGCGGCGGTGCCGGGGCAATCCACGCTCTGGCGCCTGACCGATGCCGGTCGCGCCGCCAGCCCCGAGGCACGCGCACGACGCGCACCACGCCAGCACCAGCTCCTTGCGGCCCTTCAGCACAGCGGCACGCTCACGCCCGCGCAACTGGCCGGGGTCGGCGGCGATGCGCGCGGCGTACTGGCCCGTCTGGTGGATCAGGGCCTTGCCGCCGCGGACTCAACCCCCGATTACGGACTCCTTGAGGGACGGGCCGATGCCGCCGCGGCGGCGCTCAACGACGAGCAGCGTGCGGCCGCCGCGGCCATCCAGCCGACGGCCGGGCATGCCGCGATCCTCATCGACGGGGTGACCGGCAGCGGCAAGACCGAGGTTTATCTTGACGCCATCGCCCGCGCCCTCGAGGCCAGGCGCCAGGTGCTGGTCATTGTCCCCGAGATCGGTCTGACCCCGCAGCTGGTCCAGCGCTTCCAGACCCGGCTGAACGGGCACATCGCCGTTCTGCACTCGGGACTGGCCGAGGGCGAGCGTCATAACGCCTGGCTTGCCGCTCGAGCCGGGGTGGCGGACGTGGTGATCGGCACCCGATCGGCGGTCTTCGTCCCGCTTGCCCGTCCGGGACTGATCGTGATCGATGAAGAGCACGACGCCTCGCTCAAGCAACAGGAGGGGTTCCGGTACTCCGCCCGGGATCTGGCCGTGCTGCGCGCCTACCGCAGTGACATTCCCGTTGTCCTTGGCTCCGCGACGCCGTCGCTGGAGAGTCTCGCCAACGCCGAGCAGGGCCGCTATCAGCGCCATGCCCTCAGCCAACGGGCCGGCGCTGCCCGACCGCCCTCGCTGCAGCTGCTCGACATGCGCGGCCAGCCCACCCGCGAGGGGCTGTCACAGCCGCTCATCGATCGGGTCCGCGCGCAACTCGATGCCGGCGGCCAGGCCCTGCTCTTTCTCAACCGACGGGGTTTTGCGCCAACGCTGATCTGCCATGAATGCGGCTGGCTGGCCGAGTGCGATCGCTGCGATGCCCGCTATACCTATCACCGCGGGCGGCAGCGGCTGCACTGCCACCACTGCAACCGCGAACAGCGCCTGCCCCATCACTGCCCGGCCTGCGGCAGCGTCGATCTGCGCGCGCTGGGACTGGGCACCGAGCGCATCGAAGCGGCACTGACCGAGGCCTTCCCGCAGACACCGCCGGTGCGCATCGATCGCGACAGCACCCGACGCCGCGGCAGCTTCGAGCAGGCCATGCAGCGCGCGCAGAGCGGCGAAACCCGGCTCATCCTGGGGACTCAGATGCTTGCCAAGGGTCATCACCTGCCAGCAGTTACGCTGGTCGCCATCGTGGATGCCGATCAGGGCCTTTTCGGTGCCGATTTCCGCGCACCCGAGCGCCTCGCCCAGCAGATCATCCAGGTGGCCGGACGCGCCGGTCGGGCCGAGCGCGCCGGCGAGGTGGTGATCCAGACCCACCATCCCGAGCATCCGTTGCTCCAGCAGCTGCTGCAGGGCGGCTATGCGGCCTTTGCCCGCACCGCCCTGGCCGAGCGCCAGGCCACCGGCCTGCCACCCGCACGGGCCATGGCGCTGATCCGCGCCGAGGCCGTCGATGCCACTGCCCCCGGCGCGTTCCTGCGCGGCGCGCTGACGGTAGCGCCCGCCGACCCGGCAGTGGAGTGGCTCGGGCCCTACCCCGCGCCCATGGAGCGGCGCGCCGGCCGCCACCGGGCGCAGCTGATGCTGCTCGCCGACAGCCGCAGCCGGTTGCAGGGTCTGCTCAGCCAGTGGCTGCCGGCGCTGGCGCGGCAACCCGACGCCCGCCAGGTCCGCTGGTCGGTGGATGTCGACCCGGCTGAGTCGCTGTAGCGCTTGAACACTGCCACCGAGGCCGGATAATGGTTGCTCGTTTGCCAACCGGATCATGAACACCCCGATGAAAGATGTACTCGTCGATCAGCTGAGCCAGGCCCTGCAGTCGCTCATCGATGCCGAATCCCTCAGCCTGCCCGACCGGATCGACATCCAGATCGAGCGCGGGCGCGGCAGCGGCCATGGCGACTACGCCAGCAACCTGGCCATGCGGCTTGCCCCGAAGCTGCGGGAAAACCCGCGCGAGCTGGCCAGCCGGCTGGTCACACATCTGCCCGCGCACACCGCCATCGAGCGCATTGAGGTCGCCGGCCCCGGCTTTATCAACTTCTTTGTCAGTCGCGATGCCGCCAGTGCCGTCATCGCCCGCATCCACCGCGAGGGGCGGGAATTCGGTCGCAGCCACTTCGGCCAGGGTCAGCGGGTGATCGTCGAGTTTGTCTCCGCCAACCCCACCGGACCGCTCCACGTTGGACACGGCCGGGGGGCCGCCTTTGGTGCGGCGCTCGCCGATGTGCTCGAAGCGACCGGCCACGCGGTGCATCGCGAGTACTACATCAACGACGCCGGCCGGCAGATGCACATCCTGGCGGTCAGCGTGCTGATCCGGTATCTCGAGCATCGCGGCGAGAGCCTGGCCTTTCCCGCCAACGGCTATCGGGGCGACTACATCCATGCCATCGCCCGCGACCTGGAGGCGGCGGCCGGCGAGCGCTACCGCCTGACCGCCGCGGATCTGCTTGCCGGACTGCCGGCGGACGCCGAGGCCGGCGGCGACAAGGAGGCCTACATCGATGCCCTCATCGAGCGGGCCCGCACGCTGCTGGGCGAGGACCGCTACGAGGAGATCCTCGAGGCCGCGGTGACCACGATCACCAGCGACATCGCCGAGGATCTGGCCGCCTTCGGGGTTCACTACGATCGCTGGTTCAGCGAGCGTGCGCTGGTGCGCACCGGCGCCGTCGAGCACGCCCTCGAGCAGCTGCAGTCCGCCGGGACGCTCTACGATGCCGAGGGTGCGCGGTGGTTCCGCTCCACCGACTACGGCGACGACAAGGACCGCGTCGTGCGCCGGGCGGACGGTCAGACCACCTACTTTGCCTCGGACATCGCCTACCACCTGAACAAGTTCGAGCGTGGCTTCGAGCAGGCCATCGATGTCTTTGGCGCCGACCACCACGGCTACATGGCGCGGGTGCGGGCAAGCCTTGAGGCCTTTGGCCATGCCACCGACCGGCTCACCTTCCGGCTGGTGCAGTTCGCGATCCTCTACCGCGGCGCCGAGCGTCTGCCCATGTCCACCCGCGCTGGCGAGTTCGTCACCCTGCGCGCCCTGCGCGAAGAGGTGGGCAACGACGCGGCGCGGTTTTTCTACGTGATGCGCCGGCCCGAGCAGCATCTGGACTTTGATCTGGAGCTGGCCAAGTCGCAGTCCAACGACAACCCTGTCTACTACATCCAGTACGCCCACGCCCGGGTCTGCAGCGTGGGCCGGCAGCGCGCGGAGCGCGGCATCGAGCACGACCCCGACAATGGTCTGGCCTGCGTGTCCCGGCTCGACGCCGACCACGAACAGGCGCTCATCCAGTCGCTCGGCCGCTACCCCGAGGCCCTCGAGTCAGCGGCGGGCAACCACGAGCCCCACCAGCTGGCGGCCTACCTGCGCGACCTGGCCGGCGCGTTTCACACCTACTACAACGCCCATCCGTTTCTGGTCGATGACCGCGACCTGCGCGATGCCCGGCTGGCACTGATCGAGGCGGTCCGGCAGGTGGTGCGCAATGGCCTGGAACTGCTCGGCGTCTCGGCACCGGATCGCATGTAGCCATGGCCAGCAAGGGCAGCAATCGCCGCCAGCCGGCACGCAGGAGCACCGGCCAGGCCAGTCGCTCGTCGCGTGCCCGCAAGGCCTCCGGCAGCCGGCCAGGTGCCATTATCTGGGGCGCCACCGGGCTGGCCGTGGGCCTGCTTGTGGCGCTGGTCGTCCACCTCGAGCATCGCCGCCCGTCGGCCTCCGCTCCGACGCCGACGGCCGAGCCGTCAGCCGACGCGCCGGCGACCGCCGACGCCGATCAGCCGCGATTCGAGTTCTATCGCCTGCTCAACGAGCAGGAGGTGGACGTGGCCGAACCCGACGAGGGCGCCGATGCTCCTGCCCCGGCGGTGCCCGAGGCCGATCCCTCGGCCGATCAGCCGACGGCGCCGACCACCGGCGAAAGCCGCTATCTGTTGCAGGCCGGCTCGTTCCGTCAGGCCGAGGATGCGGACTCGCTGAAGGCCAATCTGGCCCTGCTGGGCATCCAGGCGCGCATCCAGGTGGTGGAGCTGCCCGGCGGCGAGACCTGGCACCGGGTGCGGGTGGGCCCGTTTGCCGATCTCGAGCAGGTCAATGGCGTACGCTCACGCATGGCCGAGCAGCAGATTGAGTCCATTCTGCTGCAGGCCGGTGGCTGACGCCGCTGCGCTAGAGGCTCTTGCGGTTGCCCGATTCAAAGAGGTCGCGCTTTAACCGGAAAAGCGCCGAGGTGTCCTCATCGCCGTAGCCCTGCTCGAGCAGACGCTCGTAGTGCTTGATGGTCATCTCCACCAGCGGCAGGCTGACATCGAGTTTGTGCAGCAGATCGCGACACAGGTTCAGGTCCTTGTGATGCAGCGAGACGCGGAAGCCCGGCTCGAAATCCCCCGCCAGAATGCGGCTACCGCGGCGCTCGAGCAGTCGGCTGCCCGCCGCCCCGCCGGTCAGCACCGGCAACAGGCGCTCGGTATCCAGTCCACTCGCCTCGGCAAATGACAGCGACTCGCTGATCGCCTGGACGATCCCCGCGACCATCACCTGATTGACCGCCTTGGCCCGCTGGCCGTATCCCACCGGTCCGAAGTACGTGGTATCGCTGCCGATGGCCTGCAGAGCCGGTCGCACCTGCTCGAGCACCACCGGATCGCCACCCACCATGATCTGCAGCGTGCCGGCCTCGGCCCCCTCGGGGCCGCCGGTCACCGGCGCGTCGAAGAACGTCGCATCCCTGGCCGCCAGCATCGCGCCGGCCTGCTCGGCGGTATCCACCCCAATGGTCGAGGTGTCGATGACCACATCACCGGGGCTGACGCCGTCGGCCAGCGCGCCCACCACCTCAAGCACATCCGCATCGGCCCTGACACAGGTGATGATCACGTCGCAGGCACTGGCCAGCGCCGTCGCATCGTCGGCCGCCGGAACGCCAAGCTCATCGGCCAGCGCATCGGCCCTGGCCCGCGTCCGGTTCCACACCCCCGCAAGCAACCCATCAGCGGCAAGATTCCGCGCCATCGCACGGCCCATCACGCCCAGTCCGGCCACTCCCACTCTCATAATTGTCCCCTTTTCGTTATTCAGATCGCCTTGATGCCCGCAGTCTAACGCAGCCACCTGCCCTGCCCACAAAAAAACGGGCGCCCGAAGGCGCCCGTGGATCATCGGATCAACGGCTGCGCGTTAGCGCGGGCTGTTGAACTCCGGGTAGGCCTCGACACCGCATTCGACAATGTCGAGCCCGGTCTCTTCCTCTTCCTCGGTCACGCGGATACCGATCACCGCCTTGATGATCGTCCAGAGGAT
>Ga0102930_1000387_pt1 | contig 14781 bp, 9 predicted proteins | sample SalPon1_B_H2O_MG_FD_84514 | JGI IMG/M metagenome (GOLD analysis project Ga0102930, IMG submission 84514) | Salt pond water microbial communities from South San Francisco under conditions of wetland restoration - Salt Pond MetaG R1_B_H2O_MG | ecosystem: Environmental > Aquatic > Non-marine Saline... | reverse complement strand
CCTGGAGTTCTTCGAGAAGGTGGTCGCGATCTGTCGCGAGGCGGGCATCTGGGTGATCCACGATCTCGCCTACGCCGACATCGTCTTCGACGGCTACAAGGCGCCGTCGATCATGGAGGTGCCGGGGGCCAAGGACGTCGCGGTGGAGTTCTTCACCCTGTCGAAGAGCTACAACATGCCCGGCTGGCGCGTCGGCTTCATGGTGGGCAATCCCACGCTGGTCGGCGCGTTGTCGCGGATCAAGTCGTACTTCGACTATGGCACCTTCACCCCGATCCAGGTCGCCTCGATCCTCGCGCTCGAGGGCGATCAGAGCTGCGTCGACGAGATCTGCGACATGTATCGCCGCCGCCGCGACGTGCTCTGCGAGGGCCTGAACGCCGCCGGCTGGCCGGTCGAGCCGCCCAAGGCGACCATGTTCGTCTGGGCGAAGATCCCCGAGCCGTTCGCGCACATGGACTCGCTGGAGTTCTCCAAGCTCCTGCTCGCGGAGGCCAAGGTGGCCGTCTCGCCCGGCATCGGCTTCGGCGCCTACGGTGACGATCACGTGCGCTTCTCGCTGATCGAGAACGAACACCGCACCCGGCAGGCGATCCGCGGCATCAAGGCGATGTTCCGCGCCCACGGGGTCACGCCGCCGTCGGAGGGAGGTCAATGAGCCAGATGCAGACACACGAGAACGAATCCCTGCCGCCGGTGCGCATCGGCCTGCTGGGCCTGGGCACCGTCGGTGGCGGGGTGGTCAACGTCCTGACCCGCAACGCCGAGGAGATCGCCCGTCGTGCAGGACGGCGCATCGACGTGGTCCATGCCTCCGCGCGCAATCTCGACGCGCCGCGTATCTGCCCGCTGGAGGGCATCACGCTGACCACCGACCCGATGGAAGTGGTGGAAAACCCCGAGGTCGACGTGGTGGTCGAGCTGATCGGCGGCATGCAGCCGGCCAGCGACCTGATGCGTCGCGCGCTCGAGCTGGGCAAGCCGGTGGTCACCGCCAACAAGGCGCTGATCGCCCACGAGGGCATGGAACTGTTCGAGCTGGCGCAGAAGCACCACACCATGGTCGCCTTCGAGGCGGCGGTCGCCGGCGGCATTCCCATCATCAAGGCCATCCGCGAGGGCCTGGCCGGCAACCGCATCGAGTGGCTGGCGGGCATCATCAACGGCACCGGCAACTACATCCTCACCGCCATGCGCGACGAAGGCCGTGCCTTCGCCGAGGTGCTCGCCGAGGCGCAGTACCTGGGCTTCGCGGAGGCCGACCCGACCTTCGACGTCGAGGGTATCGACGCGGCCCACAAGCTGACCATCCTGGCCGCGATCGCCTTCGGCATGCCGCTGAAGTTCGACGAGGTCTACACGGAAGGCATCTCGGGGATCGAGACCGAGGACGTCCAGTACGCCCGCGAATTCGGCTACCAGATCAAGCATCTCGGGATCGCGCGCCAGCGTGACGATGGCGTCGAGCTGCGCGTCCACCCGACCCTGATCCCGGAGCGGCGCCTGCTGGCGAACGTCGACGGGGTGCAGAACGCGGTGCTCGCCTGGGGCGACGCGGTCGGTCCGACCATGTACTACGGTGCCGGTGCCGGGGCCGACCCGACCGCCTCGGCGGTGGTCGCGGACCTGGTGGACGTGGTGCGCACCCTCACCGCCGACCCCATGCACCGCGTGCCGCACCTGGCGGTGGTGCCCGACCAGATCAGCGACATGCCGATCGCTCCGATGGACTCGATCGAGACGGCCTACTACCTGCGCATCGCGGTCGAGGACAAGCCGGGCGTGCTGGCGCGTATCGCCCAGATCCTCGCCGACCACAACGTCTCCATCGAGGCGATGATGCAGAAGGAGATGAGCGAGGACGAGCGCACCCTGCCGATCGTGATGCTCACCCACCAGGTGCGCGAACAGGCGATGAACCAGGCCATCGGCGAGATCGAGGCACTCGAGACCGTCCGAGCCCCGGTGGTGCGCATGCGCGTGGAGACGCTCGACGGCTAGCCCCTTGAGCGACCTGCTGCAACCCGGGATGCGCATGGAGGCGCTGGCAGCCCTGCCAGCGCCTTTCGACCGTCTGGCCTTCGTCGATCTCGAGACCACCGGTACGCGACCGACGCGTGACCGGATCACCGAGGTCGCGATCATCCCGGTCGATCACGGGGTGGTCGGTGAGCCGCTGCAGACCCTGATCGACCCGGGCGTGTCGATCCCGGCCACCATCACCCGCCTGACCGGCATCTCGGATGCCATGGTCGAGGGGGCGCCCGAGTTCGCCCGGCTGGTCGATTCGATTGCGGCGGCGTTGGAAGGGCGCTGGCTGGTGGCGCACAACGCGCGCTTCGACGCCGGCTTTCTGCGCAACGCCTTCCGCGCGGCGGGGGAGGTGCTCAGCCTGCGCGAGCTGTGCACGGTCAAGCTGTCGCGTCGGCTCGACCGCGACGAGCGCCGTCACAACCTCGATGCCCTGGTCGCCCGCCACCGGCTGCCGGTGGGCGATCGCCATCGCGCCATGGGGGACTGTCAGGCCCTGCCCGCGCTGCTGGCGCGCTTTGTCGAGCGCGACGGGGTCGAGGCGGTGGTCGAGGCGCTCGGGCGCCAGGTGCCCAGGGCGAGCACGCCCCCCAACCTCGACCCGGCAATACTGGATGCCGTGCCCGCGGTACCCGGCGTCTACCGTTTCTACGGCGAAGAGGGCGCGCTCCTCTACGTCGGCAAGAGCGTCAACCTTCGTTCCCGGGTGCGGTCGCACTTCGCCGACGACCATCGCAGCGACCGCGAGATGCGCATCGCCCAGCAGACCCACGACATCGACTGGATCGAAACGGCCGGCGAACTGGGTGCACTGCTCAACGAGGCCTGGCTGGTCAAGCGCGACCGGCCGATCTTCAACCGTCGCCTGCGCGCGCAACGATCGCTGCTCACCTGGTACTGGAACGATCAGGCCGACCGGCCGCCGCAACTGCGGGCGATCGACGAGATCGACCCGGGTGACCTGCATCGGGCCCACGGCATGTTCCGCTCGCGACACAGGGCACGCGAGCGGCTGACCGAACTGGCGCGAGAGCACCGGCTCTGTCCGCAGTTCCTCGGCCTGGAGTCGGGCAGGGGGCGTGCCTGCTTCGCCCACCAGATCGGCGCCTGCCGCGGGCTGTGCGCCGGCGCCGAGACGGAGATCGCCCATCGGATGCGCCTCAAGCAGGCGCTCGCGCCGCTCGCCTTCGAGGCTTGGCCCTATCCCGGGGCCATCGCCATCCGCGAATCACGCGCCGGGCTGGACGAGCGTCACCTGTTCCGCCACTGGCGTTACCTGGGAACGGCACGGTCGCCCGAAGAGGTCGAGGAGATTCTCGAGGGGGTGGATGCCGAGCGGCCGCTGGACATCGACATGTACCGGCTGGCCGTCGATGCGGTCCGCGCTGGGGCGGCGGTCGAGCCCCTGGAGTAGGACGCTCGGCCGACAGCCGCCGGGCAGGCCTAGCCGAGTCGTTCGGCGATCTGGGCTCCGAACGGCACGTCGCACTTCAGCCGGACGCAGTGCCGCGCCTCGTCGGGCGACAGGGCCTCGAGCTTCTGCAGCTGCTGCTGCAGGACCTGCTCGTCCGCCTCGGAGATGTCGTTGCCGTGGGCCTGGCGGTCGCGCAGGTACTTGAGCAGCTGCTCGTTGTCGCACTCGATGAACAGGATCGTGTACGGCACGCCGATCGCCTCGGCCAGCGACTCGAACTGGGCGCGGCGCTCGCGCTCGAGGAAGGTCGCGTCGATGGCCATCGGCCAGCCGGTCTCGGCGCCCAGCCGCGCGATCTCGGCCAGGCAGTCGTAGGTCCGGTCGCTCGCCATCTGCGTGTAGCGCTCGGCCGGGTCGGTGAACATGCGCTGGCGCTCGGCATCCGAGCGCACCCGTACCGCGCCGCGGCCGATCACCAGCTCCTGGCTGACCAGCGACTTGCCGCTGCCGCTCACCCCCATGGTGATGAAGATCTCCCCCGTGCTCGGCGTGAAGAAGGCATTGGCGAGATCGGCGTACTCGCGGAAGTCCTGCCAGGCGTCTTCGCGCTCCTGGTCGGGCATGCCGTCGCGCAGGCTCAAGAGCGCGATCTTGGCACGCACGGCGGCCCGGTAGCCCTGGTAGTAGCGCAGGGTCGGCAGGGCCTCGTAGTCGCCGCTGATCTCGAGATAACGGTTGAGCAGCTGGCGGGCAGCGGCGATGAAGCGCCGCTTGTGGAGATCCATCAGGGCGAAGGCCAGATCGTTGGCCGTGTCGGTCCAGCGGAACTCGTCGTTGAACTCGATGCCGTCGAAGATGGTCACAGCCCCGTCCTGCAACGCCATGTTGGCCAGGTGCATGTCGCCATGGCATTCGCGGATGTGGCCCTCGCGCTTGCGGCGTTCCAGCACGGGACGGATCGCCTCGAAGGCGGCGGCCGACAGGCGGGCCATCTCGTCGAGACGAGCACGATCCTCGTCGGTTTCCAGCAGCGGCCCGAGCTGGTCGAGATTCTGCTGCATCGGTGCCCAGACGGTCTCGGGCGTGCCGAAGTGGGTCTCGGCGGGGGCGACCTCGGCCCGGGCATGGAAGGCGGCGATCTGGTCGGCGATCTGGTCGACCAGTCCCTCGTCCAGGCCCTTGCGGCGGGCGAGGTGGTCGAGCCGGTCGGCCTGGTCGAATCGGCGCATGCGGATGACGAACTCCTCGGCGGCCTCGCTCGATTCGATCAGCTTGCCGTCGGCGTCCAGGCCGAGCACCGAGTCGTACAGCTCGGGGGCCAGGCGGGCGTTGAGCCGGAGTTCCTCCTCGCAGAAGTGGCGACGGCGATCGAGCGTGGAGAAGTCGAGAAAGCCGAAGTTCATCGGCTTTTTCACCTTGTACGCCCAGGACCCGGTCAGGAACACGTGCGAGATATGGGTCTGCAGGTGTTCCAGGGACGGGTCGCTCTCTGCGAGGTTCTCCTTGAACCGTTCGATCAGTCGCTCTTGCGGGTGCTCGGCCATGGGCGCTCCTGGTTGGCGTCGATTCGGAACGAACGCAGTGGCCGCGGGACGAAACACAAAGGCTTTTCCGAGGCCGCTCCGTCGGTCTCGCCGGCCTGATAGACTGGCGGACGGATACTCCCTATGCCGCATCAGTATGCGGTCGGGATCATTTATGCAGTGTAACAGTGTGGATTGACGGTGGCATCCAGCAAGGGAAGCGGTAAGGGCAAGGAACGGCAGGGCCGGCGCGGCGCGGTCAAGAAGCGTCCGCCGCCCCGGCGCCGCTCGACCCGGCAGTCGCCGCGGCGCAGCTGGCGCCGCCGGCTGTTCGGCTGGCTGCTGCGTGGCGTTCTGCTGGCCGCGGCCATCGGCCTGCCCCTGCTGGCCGCCTGGGCCTGGTACCTCAACGAGCGGGTGACCGAGCGGTTCGCCGGCGCCCTGTTCACCCTGCCGGCCACGGTGTACGCGGCCCCCGACGAGGTCTACGTCGGCCAGTCGCTCGAGGTCGACCAGCTGGTGGCCTCGCTCGAGCGCCTGAACTACGTGTCCGCCGACTCGCTCGACCAGACCGGCACGTTCAGCCGGCGCGGCAATCTGGTGGCGTTTCATCGGCGGGCCTTCGCCTTCCCCGATGGCCAGCAGCCGGCGCGCCGCGTCGAGGCGCGCATCGTCGACGGACAGGTGGTGGAGCTGGACGACCCGTCGGGCCAGTCCGTGGGCATCATCCGCCTCGAGCCGCGTTCGATCGGCACGCTCTATCCCAATCGCACCGAGGACCGGGTCCTGGTCTCGATCGACGAGGTCCGCGACCAGGCGCCGCTGCTGATCGACTCGCTGCTGGCCGTCGAGGACCGGGCGTTCTACGACCACGGCGGCGTGGTGCCCACCGCGATCCTGCGGGCGTTTCTCACCAACCTGATCTCCGGTGAGCGGGTCCAGGGCGGCAGCACCATCACCCAGCAGCTGGCCAAGAACCTGTTCCTCACCCACGAGCGCACCTACCGGCGCAAGTTCGCCGAGATGATCATGGCGCTCGAGATGGAGTGGCACTACTCGAAGGACAAGATCCTCGAGGCCTACCTCAACGAGGTCTACCTCGGCCAGGACGGCAACCGGGCCATCCACGGCTTCGGGCTCGCCTCGAGCTTCTACTTCGGTCGCCCGGTCGGCGAGCTTCGCCCGGAACAGATCGCCCTGCTGGTCGGCATGGTCAAGGGGGCGAACTACTACAACCCGCGCCGGAACCCCGAGCGGGCGCTGTCGCGACGCAACCTAGTCATCGACGTGATGGTCGAACTGGGGCTGGTCGACCCGACCCGTGCGGCCGAGTGGCAGTCGCGCCCGCTGGGCGTACGTGAACGTGCCGGCTCGCGCGACCGTCATCCGGCATTCGTCGATCTCGTGCGCCGCCAGCTGGTCGAACAGTACGACGCCGAGGACCTGAGAACCCGCGGACTCAATATCTTCACCACTCTGCGCCCGCGGGTGCAGGCGGCCCTGGAGCGCAGTACCGCGCGGCTCGACGAGATCGAGGCGGCCCGTGGCCTCGAGACGGGGGTGCTGGAGACCGCCGGGCTGGTCGCGTCGGTGAGCACCGGCGAGGTCGAGGCGATGATCGGCGGCCGCGATGCCGACTTCGACGGCTACGACCGGGCGCTGGATGCACGCCGTCAGATCGGCTCGCTGATCAAGCCGGCGATCTATCTCACCGCGCTGTCGCGCCCGGCGGAGTACAACCTGATCACACCGCTGGCCGACGAGCCGATCGCCGTCGAGCAGAAGGGCTCGGATACCTGGGAGCCGCGAAACTACAGCGACACGTTCCACGGGCCCACCCCCCTGATCGAGGCCCTGGCGCACTCGCGCAACGTGCCGAGCGTGCGCCTCGGGATGGAGTTGGGGCTGGAGTCCGTGGCCGGCACGCTCGAGCGCCTCGGCGCACCGCGCCCGTCGCCGTTCTACCCGTCGATGCTGCTGGGTTCCATGGCGATGACGCCGTTCGAGATCACCCAGATGTATCAGACGCTCGCGGGCGACGGGTTCGTCACCCCGCTGCGAGCGATCCGGAGCGTGGTCGACCAGGAGGGCAACGAGCTGTCGCGCTACTCGCTCGACGTGCGCCGGGCGGTGGACCGCGAACCGCTGTACCTGCTGCAATACGGCCTGCAGACGGTGGTACGCGAGGGCACCTCCACGCGGCTCAACCGGGTGTTCCCCGCCGGGCTGGGGCTGGCGGGCAAGACCGGCACCACCAACGACGGTCGCGACGCCTGGTTCGCTGGGCTGACCGGCAACCGCGTCGGCGTGGTCTGGGTGGGGCGCGACGACGACCGGCCGGCCAACCTCACCGGGTCGAGCGCGGCCCTGCCGCTCTGGGCGGCGACGTTCGAGCGCCTCGACAACCAGCCGCGCGACAGGCAGCCCCCGCGCGGGGTACGCTTTGTCACCGTCGATCCCGAGCGACAGGCCGTGGTGCCCGAGCGTTGTCCGGGCGAGCGGATGCCCTTTATTGACGGGCACCTGCCCGAGATGGCCGCAACCTGCGACGGCGAGCCGGCCCGGGAGTCCAACGGTTTCTTCGACTGGTTCCGCTGAGCCAACCCGCAGCGAATGGATAGCAGCATGAACACGACACGCAATTTCCGGCGCGCCCCGTGGCGGCGGCCGCTCCTGATCATCGCGGCGGCAGGGCTGGTTCTCGCCGGCTGTGCGCCGATGCCTGCCCGGCAGCCGGTGCCGGCACCACAACCGGCCCCCGAGCCCGAACCGACGGTCCGCGCCACGCCGCTGCAGGAGCCCACCATCCGCGAGGAACGACTGCCGAGCGAGCCCGAGAGCGCACCGCAGCCCTCGCGGACCTCGCCCGCGGTGCTCGCCCTGGTGCGCCAGGCCGACGATCGGCGCCGTGCCGGCGACCTTGCGGGCGCCCAGTCGACGCTGGAGCGGGCCGTGCAGATCGAGCCGACCAATGCCCGCCTGTGGCTGGACCTGGCCCAGGTCCGCCTGGCCCAGCATCAGCCGGCCCAGGCCGAGCAACTGGCCTTGCGGGCGGTCGAGCACGCGCAGGACAACCAGACGCTCTCCGCGGCCTGGCTGCTGGTCGCCGAGGCGCGCCGGGCGCAGGGTGACGAGGCCGGGGCCCGCGAGGCCGAGGAGCGGGCGGGGAGCCGATCGGCCGCCGTCACGGACGCCGCCGGGCGGGCATGAGCGAGACGGTCGAACGCGGGCCCCGTCTGGGGCTGGACGAGGTCTTCGGTCCGAAGGGACGGCTGGCCGACGCCTTCGAGGGCTACCAACCCCGGGCCGGGCAGCGGCGCATGGCCGAGCGGATTCGCGATGCCATCAACGACCAGCACACCCTGGTGCTCGAGGCGGGCACCGGTGTCGGCAAGACCTTCGGTTACCTCGCACCGGTCCTGCTCTCGGGCAAACGGGCGTTGATCTCGACCGGCACCAAGCACCTGCAGGACCAGCTGTTCGACCGGGACCTGCCGCGAATGCGCGAGTTGCTGGGCGTGAAGGCAAAGGTGGCGCTGCTCAAGGGCCGGGCGAACTACCTCTGCAAGTACCGCTTGGATCTGGCCGAGGAGCAGGCGCGCCTGCCGCGGCGAGACGATGCCCGGGCGCTGGCGCGCGTGCGCGACTGGGCCGCCCGCACCGTCGATGGCGACCGGGCCGACTGTCCCGGCGTGGCCGACGATCACGACATCTGGCCGCTGGTCACCTCGACCAACGACAACTGCCTGGGGCGGGACTGCCCGCTCTACGACGAGTGCTTCGTGGTCAAGGCGCGAGAGAAGGCGCAGAAGGCCGACATCGTGGTGATCAACCACCACCTGTTCTGCGCCGATCTCGCCCTGCGCCAGACCGGTTTCGCCGAATTGTTGCCGGATACCGACGTGGTGGTCCTCGACGAGGCCCACCAGGTGCCCGAGATCGCCTCGATGTTCTTCGGCGAGGCGATCGGTTCGCGCCAGCTGCGCGATCTCGCCGCCGACACCCGCGCCGAGCAGAAGCACGAGGCGCGCGACCAGCCCGGCCTGGCCGAGGCGGCCGATGCCCTCAAGGGCGCCACCGATCCGGTGCTCGAGGCGCTCGGCCGGATCGAGGCCGAGCGGCTGCCCTGGACGGAGCTGGTCGAGGATACGGTGGTGACCGGCGCACTCGATCGCCTGGCCGACGCGCTGGCCGACCTGGTCCGCGAGCTCGAGATCGGCGCGCCGCGCGGCAAGGGCCTGCAGGCCCTGTTCGGCCGGGCCCAGGCGCTGGCGGACGAGCTGTCGGCGTTCCGTGAGGGCAAGGCCGAGACCGAGGGACACGCCGTGCGCTGGGTGGAACGGCGGACGCGTTCGTTCACCCTGCACACCACGCCGGTCAATGCCGCCGGGCAATTGAAGTCGCACGTCGAATCGGCGCCGCGTGCCTGGATCATGACCTCGGCGACGCTCGCGGCCGGCAGCGACTTCAGCCATTTCACCCGGCGGATGAATCTCGACGATGCGCGCTGCGAGCAGGTGGAGTCACCGTTCGACTTCGCCAACCAGGCCGTGCTCTACCTGCCGCCCAACCTGCCCGAGCCGGCCGGGCCGGGCGGGGCACGCGAGCACACGCTCGCCGCCTTGCGTGCCGTCTATCCCCTGCTCAAGGCCAGCGGTGGACGTGCCTTCCTGCTATTCACCTCGCACCGGGCGCTCAGGCTCGCCGCGGAAACCCTCGGCGAGCACCTCACCGAACTGCCGTTGTTCGTGCAGGGTACGCGCGCCAAGTCGGCGCTGCTGGAAGACTTCCGTGCGGCGGGCAATGGCGTGCTGCTGGGCACGCAGAGCTTCTGGGAGGGCGTGGATGTACGGGGCGAGGCCCTCTCGCTGGTGATGATCGATCGCATCCCCTTCGCCGCGCCCGGCGACCCGGTGCGTGCCGCCCGCGAGCAGCGCTTGAAGGACCGGGGGCTGGTGCCGTTCGTCCACATGGCCCTTCCGGAGGCGATCATCACCTTGAAGCAGGGCGTCGGTCGACTGATCCGCGACACGGCCGATACCGGCGTGATGGTCCTCTGCGATCCGAGGCTGCAGACCAAGGGCTACGGGCGCACCGTCCTCGACGCGCTGCCGCCGATGCGACGCACCGCCGACGGACGGGTGGCGCGCGACATGCTCGTGGGCAGGGGGTCCGCGGCTACCTAGCAAGGCCCGCTGTTTGCCGAGATTTGGCCGTCCCCTCGATCGGCGGGGAATATCAGGGTTTCCTTAACCGACCAAGATGCTGCGTTGCCCGCCCCGCGGGGTGCGCATACCATCCGGCATTCTGCCCGGTCCAGGGAGGCGAACCGGATTGATCCACGGCGTGTCGAACGTCGTGTGCATGCGCACCATCAAGTCGTTCATCCTCGCGATGTCCCTGCTCGTCTCGCTGCTGTTCTTCGGCGGGGCGTACCTGATCGTCTCCGGTATCTTCAACCAGTCCGTGCAGCAGAGCGCGCTCAAGGATTCCGACCTGCTCGCCCGCTCGACCTTCGCCTCGATGTACCAGCTGATGAGCACCGGCTGGACCCGCGAGCAGCTCGAACGTTTCGTCGAGGCCAACCGCGAGGCCCTGGCCGGCAGCGGTTACGATCTGGAGATATACCGCGGACCGGTCGTCGCCGAGCAGTACGGCCAGATCGACCAGGCGCCCATCGACGACACGGTCGCGGCGGTGTTCGACTCCGGGAAGACGCTCGAGCATGTCGAGGAACACGCGGTTCGCTACACCTTTCCCCTCAAGGCCGAGGCGAAGTGTCTCGCCTGTCACGCCACCGCCGAGGTGGGCGATGTCCTGGGCGTGATCGACGTCGAACAAGATTTCTCCGCCGCCATCGCCGAGGCGCGCGAGAACTTCTTCTTCTGGCTGATCCTGCTCGCCCCGTTGCCGATCATCGGCGCGGGGCTGATCACGGTGTTCGTCAACCGGCGCATCACCCGCTCGGTCGAACTGCTCGAGGAGAACGCGGCCAAGGTCAACCGGGTCGCCGACCTGCGCAAGATGTCGCTGGGCGACACCGACCTGGGCTTCGACGAGCTCAACCGCGTGTTCCGGAGCTTCGAGGAACTGGTGGGCAAGTTCCGCACCGTGGCGGTCGACAGGGACCTGCTCGAGTTCGAGATCAAGCTCCTCGAGAAGTTCATCATCACCTCGGAAGTGGTGCGTGACTGGCACGACTACATCTGCCGCCTGATGACCGACATCAACGAGGTGATCGAGACCTACACGCTGTTCTCGATCTTCAAGGTCGACGACGAGCTGTTCGATCTCGACGTGTTCTGGCGCTCGCCGCCGTCGGCCCCGACCAGGAAGCTTCTGGAAAAGGAAGTGCGCGACAGCATGCGCTCGCACCCGAGTTTCACCGATGCGGCGCTGGTACACATCAACCATCACGTCGCCAACGCCGAGGGCGAGGAGATCGCGCTCGAGCCGGACGAGGTGCGGGTCCAGGTGAAGTCGCTGCTGGTCGATTCGCCCAAGATCGGCGGGATCGTCGGTATCGGGGTGCAGGCCGAGACGGTCAACGACGAGACCCGCCTGCTGGTGATCGAGAGCGTGCTCTCGACGCTGCTAAACGTGGTCGGGTCGGTCAAGGCGATCTTCAAGTACACGCGCGACCTGGAGTACTACGCCACCCGCGACCCGCTCACCGACCTGTACAACCAGCGTGTCTTCTGGGAACTGATCGGCTACGAGATCGATCGCGCCCAGCGCCACGACCAGCGGTTCTCGCTGCTCCTGATCGATCTGGACAACTTCAAGCTGGTCAACGACAGCTACGGCCACGCCTTCGGCGACTCCTTCCTCAAGGCCTTCGCCGACGCGATCGGCAAGGGGCTCAAGCGGGGCGACATCTTCGCCCGTTACGGCGGTGACGAATTCGTGGTCGTGCTGCCCGAGACCGATCTGGAGCAGGCCTGCGTCGTCGCCAATCGCGTGCTCTCCGAGACTGACCGCATCGCGCTGCCGGCGCCCGACGGCGAGCAGGTCACCGCGTCGGCCTCGATCGGCGTGGCGGTGTACCCCGATCACGCCGCCGAGCCCAAGGACCTGTTCCTGTTCGCCGACAACATGATGTACAAGGCCAAGGCCGAGGGTAAGGCGCGGGTGGCCGTCCCGAGCGAGGAGGACGTCATGGACGTGTTCCGCTCGATCAGCGAGAAGGGACTGACCATCCAGCGCGCGGTCGAGGAGCGCCGCATCGTGCCGTACTTCCAGCCCATCCTGGCCACCGCGGCCGGCGAGATCGAGGCGGTCGAGGTGCTCTCGCGCATCGACCTGGGCGAGACCGTCATGGGGGCGGGGGAGTTCATCGAGATCGCCGAGAAGATGGGCGTGATCGACCGGATCGACTACATCGTGATCGAGAAGGCCCTCGCCGAGGTCGATCGCAGTGGCTTCGCCGGGATGGTGTTCATCAACCTCTCCCCGCGTGCGCTGGTCCTGTCCGAGTTCCTGCCGACGGTGCGGCGCCTGGTCGAACAGGCCGGCGTGGCCAAGGAACGGATCGTGTTCGAGCTCACCGAGCGCGACACGGTCAAGAACATCCAGGTGCTGGAGAAGTTCGTCCAGGAACTGCGGCTGGAGGGCTTCAAGTTCGCTGTCGACGACTTCGGCTCGGGCTTCTCCTCGTTCCACTACCTCAAGCACTTCCCGATCGACTTCCTCAAGATCGAGGGCGACTTCATCCTCAACCTGATGAGCGACGAGCGCGACCGGGCCTTCGTCCGGCTGATCGCGGAGCTCGCCCGGGAGCTGTCCATCCACACGGTGGCCGAGTTCGTCGAGAGCGACGAGGTGCTCGATCAGGTTCGCGAACTGGGGATCGACTACGCGCAAGGGTTCCTGGTCGGGCGCCCCGCGCCGTCACCGACCCGTTACCTCACCCTGTCGATCGAGTGACCCCTCGCCCCGGTACGTCGTTGAGTCGTCCCGGGGCGCGTGCGACAATCGCGCCTTTCCCCGCATGTGATCGCGCCCCATGACAGCAAGACTTCTCGATGGGCGAGCCGTCGGTGCCACCGTGCGCGCCGGGCTTGCCGAGACCATCGCCGCCTATACCGAGAACGGCCGTCGCCCTCCGGGCCTGGCGGTCGTGCAGGTGGGCGGCGACCCCGCCTCGTCGGTGTACGTGAAGAACAAGCGCAAGGCCTGCGCCAAGCTCGGCATCGAGTCGTTCGCCCATGACCTCGAGGCGACCGTCAGCCAGGGCGAACTCGATGCCCTGGTCGACGAGCTCAATGCCGACGAGCGTGTCGACGGCATCCTGGTGCAGTTGCCGTTGCCGGAACACCTGAGCGCCGACTCGATCATCAACCGCATCGACCCGGACAAGGACGTCGACGGCTTCCACCCGACCAACATCGGCCGGCTGGCCATCCGTCAGCCGGGCCTGCGGCCGTGCACCCCCTACGGCGTGATGCGCCTGCTTTCGGAGACCGGCCGCGACCTGCACGGTATCGAGGCGGTCATCGTCGGCGCGTCGAACATCGTCGGCCGGCCGATGGCCTTGGAGCTGCTGCTGGCCGGGGCGACCGTCACCGTCTGCCACCGCTTCACCGAGGACCTGGCCGCGCACGTCCGGCGTGCCGACCTGGTGGTGGTCGCCGCCGGCAAGCCGGGACTGGTGCGGGGCGAGTGGATCAAGGAAGGCGCGATCGTGATCGACGTCGGCATCCACCGGCGCGAGGACGGCACCCTGCACGGGGATGTCGATTTCGAGGCCGCCTCGGCGCGGGCCGGCTTCATCACGCCGGTGCCGGGCGGGGTGGGGCCGATGACCATCGCGATGCTGATGCACAACACGGTGGCCTCATGGCGTCGCCGGTTGGGTCTCGACTGAACCGGCGATGAGCGAAACCGTCGCCGAGCAGTCGGACTGGACCATCGCGCGCCGCTTTCGCGGCTTCGTGCCGGTGGTGGTAGATGTGGAGACCGGCGGGCTCGACCCGCAGGGGCACGCGCTGCTGGAGCTCGCCGCGGTACTGCTCGACGTCGACGAGCATGGTCGGCTCTACCCCACCGAGGAGATCGCCGTCTCGGTCCACCCCAGCGCGCTGACCGAGGTCGATCCCGTCTCGATCAAGATCCACGGCATCGATCCGGACGACCCCGAGCGCGAGGCGCTCGAGGAACGCGCCGCGCTGGCGGACTTCTTCCGCCCCATCCGGCGCCAGGTCAAGGCGCTCAACGCCCGCCGCGCGATCCTAGTGGGGCACAACGCCCCGTTCGACCTGGCGGTGGTCAAGGCCGCCTGCGAACGCACCGGCTACAACCGCAATCCCTTTCACCCGTTCTCGACGCTCGACACCGTTACCGCCGCGGCGGTGGCGGTGGGCGAGACGGTGCTGGCGCGCGCCTGCACCGCGGCCGGGTTCGACTGGGACAACAGCCGCGCCCACGGCGCGCTCTACGACGCGCAGATGACCGCCCGGCTCTTCTGTCACATCACCAACCAGCTCTCGACCGAGAACGGTCGAGCCGCGCTGCGGGTGCGCGAGCCGCTGAAATAGGCGCCCCGTTACCGCAGGGGAGGGCTGCACCAGGCGTTGCGGCTTCTCGCTCGCGGGGTTTCCTAGTCGCGGTCTGGCTCGCCCCCGTGCCGTTGCCCCACCACGTTCAGCGTGATCCGCCCGCGGCCGTGTGCGCCTTGCTCGTCGTTGAGGCGCTTGTGGATGGTGAGCGACTCGCCGGCCTCGGCGTGCACGTAGCGTTCGCCCACGGGCACCTGCAGTGACGAGTCGTCCCGCGTGGCGTGGGCGATGGCGCTGCGCGCGATCGCGTCGAGTT
>Ga0102930_1000386_pt1 | contig 14797 bp, 14 predicted proteins | sample SalPon1_B_H2O_MG_FD_84514 | JGI IMG/M metagenome (GOLD analysis project Ga0102930, IMG submission 84514) | Salt pond water microbial communities from South San Francisco under conditions of wetland restoration - Salt Pond MetaG R1_B_H2O_MG | ecosystem: Environmental > Aquatic > Non-marine Saline... | reverse complement strand
GCGCCGAGTTTTAAGCTTGAAGACCTGACGGCGGCTAATGGCATAGAGCATGCCGGCGCCCATGATGCTCTGGCCGATGTGCGGGCGACAATCGCCTTGGCAAGAAAGCTGCGCGAATGCAATGCCAAGCTGTTTGGTTACCTGTTGGGCTTGCGTGGCAAGCGAGCGGTGAGCAAGCTTCTGGATATCCCCCATGCCAAGCCGCTGGTGCATATCTCTCGCCGTTACCCGGCCAGCCGCGCCTGTAGTGCTTTGGTAATGCCGTTGGCTGAGCATCCCACCAACCCCAACGGGGTGATTGTGTATGACCTGAGCGTTGACCCCGGCGAGCTGTTGAATCTGTCAGCTGAGCAGGTGCGCGAACGGGTGTTTGTCAGCCAGCAGGATCTGGCCGAAGGCGAGACGCGCATTCCACTCAAGGTTATTCATATCAACCGTTGCCCGGTGGTGTTCCCGGCGGGGGCGCTAAAGGATGTGGAAGGGCCGCATCAGGGTGAATATGGGACCCTGGTCAAGCGGCTAGGGCTGGATGTCGATGCCTGCCGCCAGCATTGGAAAACGCTTAATGCGCAAAAGACGCAGGTGGCCAGCAAAGTCGCTGAGGTATTTCGACAGACGTTTGCCGACGAGCCCCACGACCCAGACCTGATGCTGTATAGCGGCGCTTTCTTTTCTGCCGCAGATCGCAAGGCGATGGAGCGAGTGCGCAGTCTGTCTCCCTGGGATCTGGTGGGCCAGCGGTTTGCCTTTCAGGATCCGCGTCTTGAAGAAATGCTGTTCCGCTATCGGGCTCGCAGCTATCCGCAGACCCTGGAAGGCGAGGAGCTGGCCCAATGGGAGGCGTTTCGCTGGTCACGTCTGAATGATCCGGCGCTGGCAGGGTTGACCCTGAAAGACTTTGCTTGTGAAATCGAGCGCTATAATCAACAGTCTTTGGACGACCATCAGCGCCAGATTCTTGAAGAAGTGGTGATGTATGTGGAATCCATCCTGCCCGCCCAGGCATTTGATGCCTGAGCGGGCAAGGTTGCCCTCAAGGGTTAGCGTGGGAAAGGTGTCAGCATTTCACGAAACTCGCTGATATCACTTTTCATATCTTCGGGGTCAAAGCGGATATCCAGCTGGCGCTTGCGCAGCGTTGACCACATCTTGCGTAGCTCGTCTGCGCTTATATCCAGCGCCAGTTCAGCGCGCTGTTCGCGGCGGTTGAACACAACCTCGTTGAGTGCGGTGGCTTGCCAGTGGCGGTTAGCGAGCGCCTCAAGTCGGGTATCCCGCTGGGTTAGCCGTTCAAACACGGCCTGGCGATAGGGTGCGAGTGCTTCGTCATCCAGTTCTTCCAGGCGTTCATCGGCCCCTTGCAGAAAAACATCCATGCGCTCGGCAATCGTGGCGCTTGGGGTTTCCGGGGATTGAACAATCATGGCAAGCCCTGGGGCTTCAAGCAGCGGTGAGTAACCGGCATTGACGATATAGCCAAGCTGTTCCTCTGTACGTAAGCGCTGGTAAAACGGCGTTTCCAGCCATTGGGCCAAGACGCTCACTGCCGCCTGTTGGCGCAGCGAGGTGTCATTGCCTTGCAGGTACCGCAGCACCAGCGATTCGTCGCGGGTGCTGTCCGGGCGCAGAACGCTGGCACCTGTCTTGACCTGAAGGGGTGTCAGTTCGCTAATGGCGTCCTGAGCGAGGCGTGGACGTAGCTTGCCGCGTATCAGCTCAGCTTGCTGTTCGGCCTGCTCAGCGGTCAGGTTGCCTACTGCCATGGCATCAACGTACAGCTTGTTAAGAAAGCGCTGGCGGAAGTCTTCCAGATGATGAATCTGCAGCCGCTGGCTGGCCGCGAGCAGTTCACTGCTCGACCATTGAGGGCTCAGCAGGGCTTCACCGAGTGCGCGCTGGGCCTGGCGGGTGAGTGATGATTCCGGTGCGTTGCGCCATTCGCGCTGCAGCTGATATTTCACCCGCTCGAAGGCGTTGGCTGCAATGGGCGCTTCAGCAAGTTGTGACAGTGTCTGCTCGATCAGGGGCGTCTGGCCGTCCCGCCAGCCGGAAAGGGCCAGGGTGATGCCTCTGGAGTGGGCATAACTGCTGACTGAATGCCCGGCCAGCCAGGCCGGATAAAGAGATTCATTCAGGCTGTCATTCAGCCAATTGGCCAGCAGTCTGGTCAGCACGGCTTCTTCCGCTGAATAGCTGGCACCAGGGTGTTGCAGGCTGATACGCCATTCCACCTTGGGCGTGTTAAATCGCTCTTCCTGCATATGCCAGGCACGAAAGCCGCGTGCCTCTATTAAGGCCTGTGGCTGTTCGTCGCTGCCTTCTAAAAGGGTCAGGTCATCGGCAATAAAAGGGTTGGGGGCAGGCAGGGCCAGGCCGGCCAATGGGTTGCCGGGAGTTGCGTCATCAAGACGGCGCCATTGGGTATTAAACCAGGGGGATACCTGTTCGCTTTCCACGTCAGGGCCTGAATAGACCCGAATCAGATTATCCGGTGTCAGGGCGTCCAGGTAAGTACGGTGACGTTCAGGATCGAAGCCGTCCATGCGGTAAGCAGCGTACTGAACATCTTCGGCTGGGTAATGTGACAGATTCATGGACAGACGGGTGGCTTCCTGGCTGGGCGCGCCGGGCTGCTGGAAGCGGAAGGCCTGTTCGCGCAGGCTGGCCTGTTCCTGATAGCGCCATGCGTCCAGGCCGTATTCACGAATGTTATTGATGGCGGCAAACAGGGTCGCCTGAATATCATCCAGGCGTTCAGCGCCTTTTGGCGTCAGGCTGACCGACACCGAAAAGAAAGCGTGTTGGCCATCGCGCCGCCCGGTACCTGCTGACAGGCCGTCAGCCAGCCCTTCATCACGCAGCAGCGCCAGGGTACTGCCTTCCCCTTCATCGCCCAGAAGGTGAGCAATCAGCTGAGTCGGCTGTGTCTGGTAATCACTGACAGGGTCTGGGATTGGAAAGTGGAACCGCACCTGACGGCGATCCTGTAGCGACTGACGCTGCAGGTAAATGGGCAGGCTGTTGTCCTGTACAAATGGAATGTCAATTTCCGGTGCGTTGAGCCCGCGGTTGGGAATATCCACAAAACGCTCGGCAACCCAGTCCTCCAGAGTATCCAGTGATTGCGGGGCCACGATCGCCAGCGTCATGACGCTGGCATCGTAATGCTGACGATAGAACTCGATCACCCGGTCACGCAGAGAAGGCTCACCGTCGGGCCGGTCGGCCAGGGTTTCACGGCTGCCCACGGCGAAACGAGTCATGGGGTGAGCCTGATTGAGCACCTGATTGAGGGCATCGTTTTCGCGGCGGGCTTCGTCACGAATGCGCGCCATGTATTCAGAGTGAACGATATTACGCTCGCTATCGAGCTTGTCGGCATTGAACAGCGGCGAAAGGAAGAAGGCACTGAATCTATCCAGTGCGCCGGGCAGGGCGGAAGGCTCAATATCAAAGAAGTAATTGGTGTCCTGGGGCGCGGTAAACGCATTAAAAGAGCCGGCGTTACGCGAAATATAGCCCTGGTAGGCGTCTGACTCAGGAAACGGCTCGGTGCCCAGAAACAGCATGTGTTCAAGAAAATGCGCCAGGCCCTGAAGGTCTTCCGGGTCCTGAGCGCTGCCCACGCGAATATTCATTGAGGCCGCGGCCTTGTCTGCCTGCGGGTCGCTGACCAGCAGGGTTTGCAGACCATTATCGAGGGTCAGGACGCGATAGTCGCGTTCATCATGGGGGCTGACGATAGGACTCTCCACTTGGCTGACACCATCGGTTGAGCTGGCGTTGGCCAGCGGTATGTAGAGCATTCCCAGCGATAGCAGGGCCGAGGTGGCCAAAGGGTGGCCAGATGAAAAATATAGAAAACGTAACATTCACGACTCCTGAGTCGATGCCCATTTCAGCATTGGCCCAACGGGGTGGGCGCAAGCAGGTGACTGATAGGCGGGATTGTTGACATGTCTTGATACCGGAAAAGCGCCCAACAGTTCCAAAGGTGCGGGGGTTAGTTGCTGTTTAATATGTTGCAATGTGCTTGTCGGATGTAGCCAGGTATCCAGCTGGTTTGGCGCAATGATAACTGGCAGGCGGTCAGTCACAGCTGCCAGGCAGGCATTGGCGGGCACGGTAATCAGTGCCATGGAATCGTTAAAGGTGGTCAGGCTGGTGTGATAGCGACACCATAACCCTGCCAGCAATAGCGGTGAGCGTTGAGTATGGGTGATCAGGTACGGCTGTTTGCCACGCGGCTGAACCTTCCAGGCATAGAAACCGCTGACGGGCACAACGCAGCGGCGGGCTTGCAAGGCCTCGCGAAACATTGGCCGACTTTCCAGCGTCTCTGCGCGCGCATTGTGGGGAGCGTGATCGAGAACCTCAAGCCAAGGGGGCGTTAACCCCCAGAACAGGCTGCCCAGTTGGCGCTTGCCATGCTCCCAGCGAATAGTGGATACCCCCTGGCGAGGCGCCAGGTTGGGCGAGGTAATTAGTGGTTCTGCACAGCTGATCGGGGCTAGCCAGTCAGCCAGTGGTATATCACGTACATAAAGGCGTCCTGTCACGTCACTCTCCGTTCAATGGGTTCTTCGATGGGGAGTTTACACCTCACAGGTGGCGCTTGATGTTGTGAACTTGATGAGCGGCAGGTAAATTGATAAATAAGCTATACAGTAGTATCGAAAACAGTGTTTGATATAAGGTATCCTATATGAACCTGATCATGTAAAACAGCATGAAATCAGGCTTTCCTTCCGCAGTAAACCTGAAGAGAATGCCATGGCACGCCCACGACAGCATGCGCCCGATGCCCTCCATGCGCAGGTAATGCATGCCTGTGATGCCTGGCTGGCAGAAAAACCGGTTCACGGCTTGTCTTTGCGGGCGATTGCCCGCGAAGTAGGCTGTGCGCCAAGCACTTTGCTCAAACTGTATGGCAGCTTCAATAACCTGCTTCAATATGTCAACGTTGACACCCTGGCACGTTTGCAGCATACGATTACCAGCCTGAACACCAATGCGCCAGAACCCTGGCTGCGAGCGCTGGCACATACTTACTGGCAGTTTGCCAAACAGGACTGCTACCGCTGGCAGTTGCTGTTTGATTATCCATTGGCTCAGGAGGGCGAGCTTGATCAGCGCCAGAGTGATTTGATCGAAGCGCTATTCACTCAGGTGGAAACCAGTCTGAAAGAATACCAGCCCGCTCTGGATGACCTGGAAGCACGGCGGTTGGGGCGTACCCTGTGGGGTAGCGTACACGGTCTGGTTCAGCTGGGTTTAAACGAGCGTCTGGGTTATTGGCAGGGTCAGCAGTTAAAGGTCGATGAGTTGTTGGAACAGTTGTTAAGTACCGTGCTTGCCGGTCTGCGTCATATTGAGGGCGATGTGTGACCCTTGCGCGAGTGCGCACACGCCGCCTGCTGAGCAAGGTGATTTATGCCTTGGTGCGGCTTATCTATCGTTTGCGCATTCAGGGGCGCGAGAATGTCCCCCGTCATGGGGCGGCGCTGATGGTCTGCAATCACGTCAGCTATATGGATGCACTGGTGCTCGGCGGCGCCTGCCCGCGGCCAATACGCTTTGTGATGGATCAGACCATTTTCAAATCACCCGTATTGCAATGGTGGTTCAAATGGGTCGGGGTGATTCCGATTGCTTCTGAACGCCGCGATCCGGGGTCGCTAAGGCGTGCCCTTGACGACGTCAGTGCGGCCCTGGCCAATGGTGAGATTGTCATGGTGTTTCCAGAGGGCCGGCTGACCCGGGATGGTGAGGTGGGCAGCTTTCGGCGTGGTATTGAAACCATACTGGCGCGCGATAACGTGCCGGTTGTTCCGGTCGGGCTGGCAGGTTTATGGGGGTCGTGGACCTCCAATGCGAATGGCCCTGCCTTGAAGAAATGGCCACGCCGCTGGCGCGCTCGGGTAACGCTGAATTTTGGCAAGGCCCTCGACCCACTAATGATTTCAAAGACGTCAGGCCATGAGATTGCCTTGCGGCGCTATCTTGAGACTCAGGTACGCAGTCTCAAAGAGGCCGCCCAGCAGGGCGGCCAGTCAATCACTTAGCGGCGCGGCAGGCGTACAGCTGGCCAGCAGCGTGCTGATGTGATCAGGTTGTCGCGAATTTCCAGGATTTCCATGCGAATTGAGCCTATCTGCAGGGAGGCAGGGCCTTCCGGGAAAGACTCAAGGTGCTCCAGAATCAGGCCGTTGAGGGTTTTAGGCCCATCGGTTGGCAGCTTCCAGCCCAGCATTTTATTGATCTCACGGATGTTGGCGGTACCTTCGATCACATGGCTGCCATCATCCTGCTGGTGAATTTCCTGATCTTCGGAAACATCCGTGGTGAACTCACCGACAATCTCTTCAAGAATATCCTCCAGCGTGACCAGACCTTCCACATCACCATATTCATCCACGACGATGCCAATCCGGCGCTTCTGCTTCTGGAAGTTAAGCAATTGGGTATGCAGCGGAGTGGATTCGGGGATGAAGTAAGGCTCTCGAGCTTCCTGCACAATGGCTGCCTTGGTGACTTCCGAACGGGAAAGGAAACGCGCGGCATTGCGTAAATGCAGCATGCCGATGATGTTGTTGATATCCCCCTTGAAGATCGGCAATCGGGTGTGCTGGCTGGTGCGTATCTGGGCAAGAATGTCCGCCAGTGAGTCATCAAGATCGATGCCCAGCACTTCATGACGCGGCACCATGATGTCGTTCACCGTGACGTTTTCAAGATCCAGGATCGACAGCAGCATCGTCTGGTGGCGATAAGGGATCATGGTGCCCGCCTCGTGGACAACGGTGCGTAGCTCATCCCGGGTCAGGCTGTCGCCGCCGTTTTCAACGCTTTTGACCCCCAGCAGGCGCAGCAGGCCGTTGGATATCAGGCTGACCAGCAGCACCAATGGGTAGAGAAGCTTGAGCAGCGGTTCCAGAATTCGTGAGGCTGGATAGGCAATGCGCTCAGGTTTAATGGCCGCGTAGGTCTTGGGCGTGACTTCGGCAAAAATCAGGATGGTGATGGTCAGTATCAGAGTGGCGATAGCGGGGCCGGTCACTTCGCCGAAAAAATGAATGGCGATGATGGTGGCGATGGACGCTGCCAGATTGTTGATGAAGTTGTTGCCGATCAGGATCACGCCAATCAGTCGGTCTGGGCGCGCCAGCAAACGAAGCACACGCTTGGCTTGGGTGTCGCCGCTATTGGCCTGATGGCTCAGGCGATAGCGGTTGATCGACATCATGCCGGTTTCAGAACTCGAAAAGAAAGCAGAAAGCAGAATCAGTAGGGCGAGTAATCCGAACAATAACCCCAAGGGGAAGTCGTCGCTCAAGTTGAAGGTTCCTTTATTGCTGGGTAGTCCGATTGTCAGAAGATAATGTACAGAATGTCAAACAGATCTGTGTTGCACCAGAAGACGTTATGGTGTCAGGCTCGCGTCAGGCGCCAAGCAGGATCTCCAGCACGAACTTGCTGCCAAAGTAAGCCAGAATCAGAAAAACGCCCCCTGCCAGCGTCCACTTGACAGCCCGCATGCCGCGCCAGCCAAAGCGGTAACGGCCTACCAGCAGTGTCGCCAATATTAACCAGGCAGTAATCGACAGGACGGTTTTATGCGCCAGGTGCTGGGCAAACAGGTTATCCAGAAACAGAAAGCCGCTAATGATCGAAAGTGTCAGCAGCAGTACGCCGGCCCAGACAAGTTCGAACAGCACCCGCTCCATCGTGGTGAGCGGCGGCAGTGACTGGACAATGCCGCGAATGTGATGATGGCGCAGCGCCTGATTCTGCAGGCCGACCAATACTGCCTGCGCCGCCGCAATCGCAATGGTTGCAAAGGCCAGCGCGGAGCTGACGGCGTGGAGAAGGATGCCTGGCGTAAGCCCTTTTGCGCTGCCCTCGCTGGGTAGGCCAGCAGCCGCAATCAGGGCAATGCCGGCGATAGGGAACAGCGCGATACCTGCATTCAGCACCGGCTTGAACAGGCTGGCGACCAGAACGACATTGACGGCCACCGCCATGAAGAGAGTAACGCTGGTGGTGAAACCGGGCAGAAAGCCGGGCGATTGCCCCAGTAGCTTGACCACCAGTGGGATGTGCAGCAAAAGCCCCAGTGTGGCCAGTATGCGCACCAGTATCGGGCGGGCGGGCACGCGGCGTAAAAGTGACAGCCCCTGCCAGAGGGCCGCCGCCATATAAAGAACAAGAGCAAGGGTGGCGAATGGGAGCGCCTGCATGATGCTATCCGTGCGCGTTAAGCGAGTAAGTGAAACCTGTCAGATTCGGGATCAGAACTGTTGGCCCTACTATAACCAATCCTTTGCGCTGCGCACAGTCGTCACGCATGAAACACAACGTCTCGGCTACTTCGACCATGGAGAGTCGTGGCTTCAGCGCGTATAATCATTGCATTCAAGGTCCGCGGTACTTGCGCCGGGCGACCAAGACAGAGGCAGAGAGGCCCCATGTTTCAGAATCTTAGCGAGCGTCTTTCCCAGACGCTGAAGTCGATCAAGGGTCAGGCGCGCCTGACTGACGACAATATCCAGTCAACCCTTCGGGAAGTGCGCCGAGCGCTGTTGGAAGCCGATGTAGCGCTTCCTGTTGTCAAGGATTTCATCGAGCGTGTACGCGAACGGGCCGTCGGGCAGGAAGTCTCCAAGAGCCTTTCCCCGGGTCAGCAGTTTGTCAAGATTGTCCAGCAGGAACTTGAAGCGACCATGGGCGAGGCCAACGAAGGCCTGACGCTTAAAGGGTCGCCTGCGGTCGTGCTGATGGCAGGTTTGCAGGGCGCGGGTAAAACCACCTCGGTGGCCAAGCTGGCACGCTATCTGCGCGAGCGCGAGAAGAAGAAGGTGCTGGTGGTTTCCGCTGATGTGTACCGCCCGGCGGCTATCGACCAGCTGGAGACGCTGGCGAAAGAGGTTGAGGTGGAATTTTTCCCCTCCCGCTCTGACCAGAAGCCTGTGGATATTGCCATGGCGGCCATCAAGCACGCCAGGATCCAGTTCCACGATGTGCTCTTGGTGGATACCGCCGGTCGCCTGGCCATTGATGAAGCCATGATGGCGGAAATCCAGGCGCTGCATACGGCGATTACTCCCCAGGAAACCCTGTTCGTTGTTGATGCCATGACCGGCCAGGATGCGGTCAATACCGCCAAGGCGTTCAATGAAGCCCTACCGTTGACCGGTGTGATCCTGACTAAGGCTGACGGTGATGCCCGCGGGGGGGCAGCCCTGTCAGTGCGCCACGTCACCGGTAAGCCGATCAAGTTCATGGGGGTCGGTGAAAAAGTCGATGCCCTTGAACCCTTCCACCCGGATCGAGTGGCTTCACGCATTCTGGGCATGGGCGATATGCTGTCGCTGATCGAAGAAGCCGAGCGCACGGTCGACAAGTCCAAAGCCGAGCAGTTGGCCAAGAAGGTCAAGAAAGGTGACGGCTTTGATCTGGAAGACTTCCGCGACCAGCTCCAGCAGCTCAAGAAAATGGGCGGCATGAGTGGCCTGATGGGCAAGCTGCCCGGTATGGGGCAGATGGCAGAGATGGCACAAGGGCCAGGGCCCGAAAAGGAGCTGGGAAAACTTGAGGCGCTGATCAACTCGATGACGCCCAAGGAACGCCAGAAGCCGGAAATCATCAATGGTTCGCGCAAACGCCGAATTGCCGCCGGTGCCGGGCTTCAGGTGCCCGACCTGAACCGTTTGCTGAAACAGCATAAACAGATGCAGAAGATGATGAAAAAAGCCGGTAAAAAAGGCGGCATGCAGAAAATGATGCGCGGAATGTCCGGCATGATGGGGGGGCAGGGGCCGGGCGGTCCAGGAGGCATGGGCGGAATGGGTGGTCCGGGTGGTTTGCCCCGGCGCTAGTTTTCACTGGCCGAGGCTTTCCAAATAGCCCGCATTTGCGTAGAATGCTGCCTCTTCATGTGTAGGGGTGTGCCTGTTATATGCCGCTTTCTGCACCATGTGGGCTTAAACACGATCTTATAGCGTTATCGATTTATATCGTTGATCGTTTATATCGTTGATATAGAGGTACTAAACCATAGCGGTTTGGCTCTCTTGTAACCTCAACCGAAGGATAGTTATCGTATGGTTACCATTCGTTTGGCACGTGGTGGCGCTAAGAAGCGTCCCTTTTATCACCTCACCGTGACGGATTCGCGTAACGCCCGTGATGGTCGTTTCATCGAGCGTATCGGCTTCTTCAACCCGGTCGCCCGCGGCCAGGAAGAGCGTCTGCGTGTTGATCTGGAGCGCGTTGCTCACTGGCAGAGCCATGGCGCACAGCTGTCCGGCCGTGTTGCTGAGTTGGTCAAAGAAGCACGCAAGCAGGCGTAAGCCTTTGAATGGCGCTTGGCGTCATTAGCTGTTGAACTGGGGTCGTCAATGACGCATAACGCAACACAGCAATCAGACGACGCCTATGTGGTGCTCGGCAAGCTGACTAGCCCTCATGGGGTGAAAGGATGGTTGAAGGTCTATGCCTATACGAGCCCGATTGACAGCATATTTGATTACTCTGAATGGTGGGTTCGTCAAGGCGAAATCCTGAAGCAGCTCACAGTCATTCAGGGGCGTCGGCAAGGTAAGGGGCTGGTTGTTCAGCTCAAAGGCATTGATGACCGTGATGCGGCTGAAGCATTGGCCCAGGCAGATATTGTCATGCCTAAAAGTGAGTTGCCCGAGCTTGCTGACGAGGAATATTACTGGCACGAGCTTGAAGGCCTAAAGGTTTATACACTGGCTGGAGAGTGTTTGGGGCAGGTAAGTTATCTGTTCGAAACCGGTGCCAACGATGTCATGGTGGTGCGCGGTGGTCAGGATGCCATCGATAAGCGTGAGCGTTTACTGCCCTATCTGCCCGGTGATGTCATCATCAAGGTGGATCTTCAGGCACAGCGCATGGAAGTAGATTGGGATCCAGAATTTTGAGATATAAATTTTGAGTGAACAGCCTGTTTTCAATCACGCCGAGGGCTCTGCAATGTGGATCGGTGTTGTTTCCCTGTTTCCCGAGATGTTTGCTGCATTAACCCAGCACGGTGTCACCGGGCGAGCAGTCGAGAAACGCCAGATTGCACTGGAGTTCTGGAACCCTCGCGATTACGCCACAGACCGTCATCGCAGCGTTGATGACCGCCCTTACGGTGGTGGTCCAGGTATGCTGATGAAGGTGGATACCTTACGCGGTGCCATTGCGGATGCACGCCAGGGTGCCTTGCAGGCAACAGGCAAGCAGCCAACGGTGATCTATCTTTCGCCTCAGGGGCGCAAGCTGGATCAGGCCGGTGTGCAGCATCTGGCGCAACGCAGCCCTTTAATTGTGGTGGCGGGGCGCTATGAAGGCATCGACGAACGTATCGTTGAACATGATATCGATGAAGAATGGTCAATTGGCGATTATGTGCTGAGCGGTGGTGAGCTGCCTGCCATGGTGCTGATTGACGCGGCGGCCAGACTGGTTCCCGGTGTGCTGGGGCATCAGGCTTCCGCCGTCGGGGACTCGTTTAACGACGGCCTGCTGGGTTGTCCGCACTATCCACGTCCTGAAGAAATTGATGGGCGCAAGGTGCCGGATGTGCTACTGAGTGGCAACCATGCTGCCATCAAACGCTGGCGCATGAAGCAATCCCTGGGGCGTACCTGGCAGCGGCGGCCAGACCTGATTGAGGGCCGCGAGCTGGATAAGGCCCAGCAGAAACTGTTGGATGAGTTCATCGAAGAATACGCCAGAAAGGCGGCGGTGCAGGGCGAAGACAGCTGACAACCATTGCGGTTGAAACGTCTTTCGGATCTGTGTCACCCATGACGACTCCCGGGCGGCTCGCCTTGAGCGCCGGGATCACGGCTTCCGCCATCCATTGCAGAGCGGTCAAGCCAACTGATATTTCAGGAGTAGATTATGAGTAGCAAGAACAAAGTGATCCAGGCGCTTGAGAGCGAGCAGATGAGCAAGGAAATTCCTCCCTTTGCTCCTGGCGATACCATTGTTGTCCAGGTTAAGGTCAAAGAAGGTAACCGCGAGCGTCTGCAGGCATTTGAAGGTGTGGTCATCGGCAAGCGTAACCGTGGCCTGAACTCCGCTTTCACCGTACGTAAAATTTCCAACGGTGTTGGCGTAGAGCGTACCTTCCAGACCTACAGCCCGCTGGTAGATTCAATTGCCGTCAAGCGTCGTGGTGATGTGCGTCAGGCCAAACTCTACTACCTCCGTGAGCGTAGTGGTAAGTCTGCACGTATCAAAGAAAAGCTGTCTTAATAATCGCCCGTCGGTAATTGGTACCGTCGGGCGATGGATAGCTGGCATGATAACCCCGTCACCGCTTTGCGGGGCGGGGTTTGCTTTTGCTTGGCTGAGCGGCAAAATAACTTTTTCAGCCCTGTTCAGACGATCATGCAACACTAAGGTTGTGAGGTGGGCAGTGGCGGTATAAAGAGCGCCATATGGACTTGATTGATGCTTTCCTGGATGCCCTGTGGCTGGAGCGCGATGCCAGCGCACATACCCTGGCTGCCTATCGCCGTGACCTGTCAGCCTGGCAGGGTTATCTGGCAGAGCAGGGGGATACCCTGACGACGTCTTCATCAGAACAGTTGGTCAACTGGTTTGAGCAGCGGCGTGCCCAGGGCTATCAGTTGCGCAGTAACGCCCGACTACTCTCCAGCTTACGCAGCTTCTATCGCTGGGCACGTTTGAATGCCTATGTCGACAGCGACCCATTAGCCACTATAAAGTTGCCACGGGTGACACCCGGGCTGCCAAGTACTCTGGATGAAGCCGAGGTGGTTCGCCTGCTGGAAGCGCCTGATACGTCCACGCCTATAGGGGTGCGTGATCGCGCCATGCTCGAATTGCTGTATGCCTGTGGCTTGCGTGTCTCCGAGCTAGTAGGCTTGACGCTGGATGCGCTGAATCTGAACCAGGGGGTGGTCAGGGTGCGGGGTAAAGGCGACAAGGACCGTTTGATACCGTTAGGCGAAGAGGCGGGTGCCTGGCTTACGCGCTACTTGCGCAGTGCACGCAACGAGCTGATGTCAGACCCGATGCGGCCTGCGCTGTTTCCAGGCAGAGCTAACCGTGCCATGACGCGCCAGACCTTCTGGCACCGTATCAAGGCCCATGCGCTGACGGCCGGTATCAGCAAGCCGCTCTCTCCGCATACCCTGCGACATGCCTTTGCAACGCATTTATTGAATCATGGGGCCAATTTAAGGGTCGTACAGCTGTTGTTGGGTCATAGCGATTTGTCCACAACGCAAATTTATACACATGTGGCTCAGGCGCGCCTGGAAAATCTGCACGCTCACCACCATCCAAGAGGTTAAAAGGAATATGCGTCGTCTCTCACTATTACCCCTGGTTCTCGGGGGGGCGCTGTTGTCCACGACGGCCATTGCGCAATCTGTGCCGGAAGCGCTCACCGAAACGCTGAGCGTCAACGGCCAGCCAATGCCGGTGGAAAACGTTAACGCAACACCGCTGGAAGGTATCTACCAGGTACAGCTGACCAACGGGGAAACATTTTACGCCAATGCCGATGGTAGCTATTTTCTGGTCGGTGATCTTTACGCCAACCAGGAAGACGGCCTGGTCAACCTGACCGAGCAGGAGCGTAATCAGGAGCGCGCTGAGGTGATTGCCGCTATCCCTGAAGAAGAGCGGATTGTCTTTCGCGGTGTGGACGAGCCGGAAGCAACCATAGTGGTGTTTACCGATACCAGCTGCCCTTATTGTTCGCGCCTGCACGAGACGGTACCTGAGTTGAATGAGGCGGGTATTGCGGTGCATTATCTGGCATTCCCGCGAAGTGGTATGAACGGTGATGCGGCTCGCGTTATGCAGCAGGTCTGGTGTGCCGAAAACAGCCAGGAAGCATTGACGCAGGCCAAGCAGGGCGAGTCACTTTCCGGCAGCGCCAGCTGCGATAATCCGGTAGCATCCCAGTACCAGACAGGTATTGCGCTGGGCGTTCAGGGTACACCCGCCATCATCCTGCCAGGCGGTGAGCTGGTGCCAGGTTTTATGCCGCCAGAGCGGCTGCTTGCCATGCTCGGCCTGGACGCAGAGTAATCACTGGTATTCGCACCAGTGTGCTGCAAAATGCAGGTTTTAAAAATACGTTTGTAAAATAATCAGGTGCCAGAAGGAAAGGCGGCATGTATCCCACCTTCTGCACCTTCATGATTTCGATACGCTGTGACAGGCACCGCCAGGTGCGCGATGAAACATATAAGGGGAATTATTTTGAAACCGGTGAGAGTAGGTATCTGTGGCTTGGGTACGGTGGGTGGCGGCACCTTCAATGTGCTGACACGCAACGCGGATGATATTGCCCGTCGTGCAGGGCGCCCCATTGTCATTGAGCAGGTCGGGCATCGCAGTATTCACCCGAACTGTGATATCACCGGCATCAAGGCCACCACGGATGTTTTCGAAGTTGCCCGCAACCCTGATATCGACGTCGTGGTTGAGGCCATTGGCGGCTATGACATTGCCCGCCAGCTGGTGTTGACGGCGATCGAAAACGGCAAGCATGTGGTCACGGCCAACAAGGCGCTGATTGCCGTACATGGCAATGAAATCTTCCAGGCCGCCCATGAGAAAGGCGTTATTGTCGCTTTTGAAGCCGCCGTGGCCGGCGGCATTCCGGTGATCAAATCACTGCGCGAAGGCCTGGGCGCCAACCGCATCGAGTGGGTTGCCGGTATCATCAATGGCACAGGCAATTACATTCTGACCCATATGCGTGATGAAGGCCGTGCCTTTGAGGACGTGCTGGCCG
>Ga0102930_1000385_pt1 | contig 14800 bp, 12 predicted proteins | sample SalPon1_B_H2O_MG_FD_84514 | JGI IMG/M metagenome (GOLD analysis project Ga0102930, IMG submission 84514) | Salt pond water microbial communities from South San Francisco under conditions of wetland restoration - Salt Pond MetaG R1_B_H2O_MG | ecosystem: Environmental > Aquatic > Non-marine Saline... | reverse complement strand
GGGCATGTCATTGCGACCGGCGGCAGTGCGGTCTACAGCGAGCCCGCCATGACCGCCTTGCGCAGCACCGGCGCTATTGTGCATCTGCATGTGGACCTTCCCGTCATTCGATCGCGGGTCACCGACTTTGACACGCGTGGCATTGCGCGCGCTGCGGGCCAGAGCATCGAAGACCTCTACCGCGAGCGTGAAGCGCTCTATCGCCAACATGCCGACGTCGCGGTGGATGTCAGCGCCACGGATCAAGCGGGCGCCGTCACCGCGGTTGTGGCCGCCCTGCGGGAGATTAATGCCCTGCCGTCTGGCTCTGGCATAATGCCGCCTTCCTGATTGTCACCGCGCGGAGCGTTCATGACCCGCAAGCTACTGGTCACCAGTGCCCTGCCGTACGCCAATGGACCGATTCACCTCGGCCATCTTGTTGAATACATCCAGACCGATATCTGGGTGCGTTTCCAGAAGCTACAGGGCAATGAGGCGTGGTACGTCTGCGCCGATGACGCGCATGGCACCCCCATTATGCTGAAAGCCCGGGAGCGCGGCATCACACCAGAAGCGCTTATAGAGCAGGTAGGCACCGAGCATCGGCGAGACTTTGCGGGCTTCCACATCGGCTTCGACAATTACTACACGACGCACTCCGCAGAAAACCGCCATTTCTCGGAACTGATCTATACGCGGCTGCGCGATGGTGGCGCCATCGACCGGCAAACCATCACCCAGGCCTTCGATGCACAAGAGGGGCTCTTTCTCCCCGATCGCTACATCAAAGGGACGTGCCCACGCTGCGGGGCCGACGACCAGTACGGCGACAACTGTGAGGCCTGTGGCGCCAGCTACTCGCCCGATGAGTTAAAGAACCCTGTCTCGGTGCTGTCCGGAGAAACACCGGTGCAAAAGGAATCCGAGCACTATTTTTTCCGGCTGCAGGACTTCGAACCCATGCTGCGGGAATGGGCCGCTAGCGAGGGGCTGCAGGACGAGGTCTCAAACAAACTCCAGGAGTGGTTCGATGCGGGCCTCCGTGCCTGGGACATCTCACGCGATGCCCCCTACTTCGGTTTTGAAATACCGGATGCCCCCAATAAGTATTTCTACGTGTGGTTGGACGCTCCGATTGGCTACATGGCCAGCTTTCAGGATTTATGCAACCGCACCGGTGCGAATTTCGATGACTTCTGGCAACCCGACTCCGACGCCGAGCTCTACCACTTCATTGGCAAGGACATCGTCTATTTCCACGCGCTGTTCTGGCCAGCCATGCTCAGCGGAGCGGGCTTTCGCACGCCGACCCGAGTGTGCGCCCACGGCTTTTTGACCGTCGATGGCCAAAAAATGTCGAAATCCCGTGGCACGTTCATCATGGCAGAGACGTATCTGCGCCATCTCAACCCGGAGTATCTGCGCTACTACTTTGCCGCCAAACTCGGAAGTGGCGTACACGATATCGATCTCAACCTCGAGGACTTCACTCAGCGGGTCAACGCCGATTTGGTTGGCAAGCTGGTCAACATCGCGAGCCGCTGCGCGGGCTTTATCCACAAGCGATTCGATGGCCAGCTGGGCCCACGCCTGGATAGCCCTGAGCTATTCCGACGCTTCAGCGCCCACGCCGAAACCATCAGCGGCCTCTACGAGGATCGCGAATTCGCCCGTGTAATCCGTGAAGTCATGGCCCTCGCCGACGAAGCGAATCAGTACATCGACGAGCAAAAGCCGTGGGTACTCATCAAGGACCCCGAGCGACAGGAGGATGTACAAGCGGTGTGCACCACAGGCATCAACCTATTCCGCGTATTGATGCTCTATCTCAAACCGGTGCTGCCCGAGACCACCGAGGCTGCCGAAAGCTTCCTCAACATCCGCTCCATGCGCTGGGCTGATGCCGGGCAACCTCTGCTGGACCATGCGCTGCAACCGTTCAAGCCGCTCATCACCCGCGTTGACACGGATGCCGTCGCGGCCATGGTCGAGGAATCCCGTGAGAATCTGAAACCGACATGAGCTTGATTGAGGCCATCGATCAATGCCTGCCCCAGACGCAGTGTGCCCAGTGTGGACACCCGGGGTGTCGTCCCTATGCCGAGGCCATTGCCCGCGGCGAGGCCGACATCAACCAGTGCCCGCCCGGCGGCCAGGCCGGCGTTGATGCGCTGGCCGCGCTACTCGACCGTGACAGCAAGCCCCTCGACCCAGCGCATGGATCCTATACGCCACCCCAGGTCGCCTGGATCGATGAGGCCGTGTGTATCGGCTGCACCAAGTGCATTCAGGCTTGCCCCGTCGATGCCATTGTGGGTGCCCGTAAACTGATGCACACGGTGATTGCTGATGAATGCACCGGATGCGACCTCTGCCTCGAACCCTGCCCGGTGGACTGTATCCACATGCTGCCAACCGATCGCGAAGCGGAGCCCGACGCCCTGCGCCAGGCCCGCCGTGATACCGCAAGGCAGCGCTTTGAACACCGCAACGCCCGACTGGCGGCGCGTCAAGCCGAGGCAAACCAACGGCGCCAGGCCCGCCGGGAAGCCCGTCAGCAAACGCCATCAACCCCATCGACCGCCACAACAGATGGGCTACCGGATCGGGCGACCCGCCGGGCAACCGCGCAGGCGGCACTCGAGCGGGCACGGGCCCGGCGTACCCGCCAGCGCTCGGGGCAGCCATGAACGCCGCCAAACGCGAGGCGATCTTCGAGCGCCTGCGAGCAGCGAACCCAAACCCGACCACTGAGCTCGAGTACCGCAACGCCTTTGAATTGCTGATTGCCGTCATCCTCTCCGCGCAGGCAACGGATCGCGGCGTTAACATCGCCACGCGCAAGCTATTCGCCAAAGCCAACACGCCAGAGGCCATCCTCCAGCTCGGCGAACCTGACCTGCGCCAGCACATCCGAACGATTGGGCTTTTTAATAGCAAGGCCAAAAACATCATGGCCACCTGCGCGGCCTTGGTAGAGCGACATGACGGCGCTGTCCCCGAACGCCGGGAAGACCTCGAGGCCCTACCCGGTGTTGGCCGTAAAACCGCCAATGTCGTGCTGAACACAGCTTTTGGACAGCCCACCATGGCGGTCGACACCCATATCTACCGGGTCGCGAACCGCACAGGGATGGCTAAAGGGAAGACCGTGCGTGAAGTGGAGGATCGCTTGCTGCGCTGGATACCCCGGCCATTCCTCCAGGACGCCCACCACTGGCTGATCCTCCATGGGCGGTATGTGTGCACTGCCCGTAAACCCCGCTGCGGTGCCTGCCCGATCTATGACCTATGCGAGTTCAAGGACAAGGCCCGCTATGCTGACGAGGTGCCTTCAGTTGGCTGATCCGTTAATCGGCGCCGACGCGCACGGCGAGCCAATAAACCATGGCGCGGCCCAAACGTTAACGCGAGGATAAGGAACCCGCCGGTTGCGAGTGCCATCATCCCAGCAATGGACACATTAAGCGCCATGGCGCTGATATAACCCAGCGGAGCGCTGGCTGTCGCCATCGCCACGGCGAGAAACAGCATGACCCCCAATCGGTCAGTCATCAGATACGCGGCCGCTGGAGGAACAATCACAAAGCAAATAAATAACACCACACCCACGGCATCAAAGGCGGCCACCGCTGTGCCACTGACCAGGCTCAGCAATCCGTAGAACAGCAGGGTGGGCATAAACCCCAAGGTGCGCGCGAGCTCCGGGTCGAAGGTTGCGAGCTTCAGTGCCTTATAAAAGAGCGTGATAAACAGCGCATCCATGGCCAGAATGACGGCGAGCGTGACAACGGACCGAGGCAGAACCCAGCCCGCAATCGTCAACTGATCAAGCCAGACAAAACCAATCTCACCGAGCAGAACGGTATGCTCATCCAGATGCACGTCTCGGGCAAAAACGTTCAGCAAGACGACCCCCAACGAGAACAGGGCAGGGAAAACGAGGCCGATCGCCGCGTCCTGCCGCACCCGTCGCGTTCGAACGACACTCTCGATCAAAAACACAGCCAACACACCGCTTAAAGCGGCACCAAAAATCTGCACCGGGCCGCTGGTCGCACCGGTCAGTAACCAGGCGATCGCGATACCAAAGAGAATCGCATGACTAATGGCATCTGAGAGCATGCTGTTGCCCCTCAACACCAGGAACACGCCGAGCAAAGCGCCTGCGGCTCCCACCAGCATGCCGGTCAGGACAATGGCAACGGCGGGGCTGATCAAAAGATCCGTCATGTGCCCAGCACCTCATCCGGTCGGCCAGCCCGCGTCGCGGCGTAGGACATCCCCGCGTTGGTAAGACGCCAATGCCGACCTTCATCCGGCATATGCTCGACCGCTTCCAGCAGCCCCCGGTCACTGAGGGAAGTCAGAATCGCGGCGGTGGTCATGCCGTGGTAGGCATCCACAGCACCTTCTTCAACGCGATATCGCCCACTGCCGTGCTCACAGGCCAGCTGATAGACCGTCTCAAGCACTCGATCCGATGAGGTCCGGCTCAGCCGATGGCCCTGACGCCACCAGGCGGGGACCAGCCCGCGCCGCGGCGCAAAAAACAATGAACCGAGGGCAAGAACACTGGCTACCAACACAATCACCGGACCGGTGGAGAGACCGGGGGTCAGTGCGCTAAGGCCGCCGCCTAGCACTCCGGAAGCGGCTCCAAACAACGCAGCAACAATCACCATGCCATGCAGGCTGGCGCACCACTGGCGCGCGGCTGCGGCGGGTGCGATCACCATTGCCGTCATCAGCACCACACCCACAAGTTGCAGGCCAACCACCACGGTCAGCGCGACAAGCAGGGTAATAAGCAGTTCCAGCGCCCGCACGGGCAAACCAATCGCTGCCGCGTATTCCGGATCAAAGGTCAGCAGTTTGAGGGGTTTCCACAAAAGCACCACCAGCCCCACTGCGACCAACCCGACACTGCCCATCGGCAAGAGGTCAGCGCGTGACAACGCCGCGGCCTGACCGAATAAAAATGCGTCAAGGCCCGCCTGTGCGGCATTCCCTGTTGCCTGAATGTGGGTGAGCAGCACCACACCGAGCGCAAAGAACAACCCCAGGGCAATACCCAAAGCGGCATCCGTTTTCAGGCGGGTGTAGCGCACCAATAAAACCATGGCGAAGGCAGCCAGCATCGCGGTGACCAGCGCGCCAGCCATCAGTGCCGTCAGTGACCGCGCCCCCGTCAACATAAAGCCCAGGCAGACACCAGGCAGAGCCGCATGCGACAACGTGTCACCCAGCAGACTCTCCCGGCGCAGGACTGCGAAACTCCCTAGTACGCCACTCATCACGCCCAGCAGTGCCGTCCCGATTGCGACGGTCTGGAGGGTGGGATCAGAGAGCAGCGGGATCATGCCCGGTATCCAGCAAGGCGACCTGCCCGCCGTAGGTGCGACGCAGATTATCGGCGGTGTAGACCCGTTCAACCGGTCCCTGCGCAATCACGCGGCGGTTCATCAGGATAAGCCAGTCAAAATAACTGCGTACCGTCTGTAAATCATGGTGGACCACGATGGCCGTGCGACCCGCATCCCGGAGATCGCGCAGCAGATCGATGATCGCGCGCTCAGTGGTGGCATCCACGCCGGCCATTGGCTCGTCAAGGAAATAGATATCGGCCTGCTGGACCAGGGCCCGGGCAATGAACACCCGCTGCTGCTGCCCCCCCGAGAGCTCGCTGATCTGGCGATCGGCCAGCCCTTCCAGACCCACCTGCTCAAGGGCACGAAGAGCGCGATCTCGCTCGGAGCGGCCGGGCCGCCGCCACCATCCAAGCTCTCCGTACAGCCCCATGGTCACAACATCGAGGGCGCTGGTCGGAAATTCCCAATCGACGCTACTGCGCTGCGGCACATACCCAACGCGGAGCCGCTGAGCCCGATACGGGCGCCCGAACAAGCGAACATGGCCCGCTGAACGGCGGACCAAATCCAAAATGGCCCGAATCAGGGTGCTTTTGCCAGCCCCGTTGGGGCCAATAATGCCGGCGAGGACCCCCGGTGGGATATCAAGATCGATATCCCACAAAGCCGGCCGCTCACCATAGGTCACCGTCAGGTCCTCCACGTGGAGGGCCAGATCGGGCTCATGCAGTGGCGGGCTGTTCGCTGATCTATCCATCATCCGGCAAACGCCCCCCAAGGGCCTCGACAATGCGGTGTGTGTTGGTGCGCATCATCCCGATGTAGTCCCCGGCTGGGCCATCAGCCTCGCCCAGGGCATCACCGTACAGCGTGCCCCCCAGAACAACCGGATGGCCATCGCTGGACGCCGCGGAGCGCACGGCCTCAACGGTTCGCGGGTTAATCGTGCTTTCAATAAAAATCGCAGGCACCTCACGCTCGACGAGCACGGCCGCCGTTTCCCGAATATCCGCCACACCGGCTTCAGCCGTCGTACTGATTCCCTGAATGCCACGGACCTCAATGTCATAGGCCCGGCCATAGTAAGCAAACGCATCATGGGCGGTGACGAGCACTCGTTGGGACTCAGGGATGCTGTTCACCCGCTCCCCGATCCATTGATCAAGCGCCTCGAAGCGTCGAGTCAGGTCTGCTGCCCGCTCGGTCAGGGTCTCCCGACAATCTGGCCGAACCTGTGCCAGTTTCTTGGCAACCGCGTCGATCGCGCCTTGCCACAGCCCCACGTCCATCCAAACATGGGGGTCTGAGGTGATCGCCAGGTCCTGACCCGCCGATTCAGCGGCAGCGAGCGCTTCCTCGGCGACCGGTAAGGTCGGGGTGAGCTTGCCGAGCTGCGCGAGTACCGAACCCAGCTGGCCTTCGAGACCAAGGCCGTTGTAGAGGACGAGCTCAGCACGCTGGAAGTGCCTGATGTCCTGCGCCGCCGGACGGTACTGGTGCGGATCAACGCCAGGACTCATCAGCGTGTGAACGGCAAAACACTCACCACCGAGTCGCCTGGCCAGGTCACCAATCATGCCCGTGGTGGCCACGACGGCTGCTGGCGCGCGCGCCTCGGCATGGACATCGGAAACAGCCCCACTCACCCCCATGCCAAACAACGCAAGGCTGAGCAGGCCGGGCAGAATCTGCCGCCGAGTGCGCATGCCGCTTCCTTCTAGATTGCAACTATTTCAAGGTATGCCCGAGCCTGACTCGGGTCAACCAATTTAAACAGCCTCAGCGCTCGCCGCGCCGTGCCGCCAGACGCAAACGCAGCGCATTCAGCTTGATAAAGCCCTCAGCGTCCTGCTGATCGTAGGCCCCCGCATCATCCTCGAAGGTCGCAATGCTGTCGTCGAACAGACTGTCCGTCTCGGAGCGACGCCCAATTACAATGACATTGCCCTTGTAGAGCTTTAAACGCACAACGCCGTTCACCGGCCCCTGGGTGTTGTCGATCAGCGCTTGCAAAGCCTCACGCTCGGGGCTCCACCAATAGCCGTTGTAGATCAAAGACGCGTAGCGCGGCATCAACTCGTCTTTAAGATGAGCCGACTCGCGATCGAGCGTAATCGACTCAATGGCTCGCCGCGCCCGCAACAGAATCGTTCCGCCCGGTGTCTCGTAGCAGCCACGAGATTTCATGCCCACATAGCGATTCTCAACAATATCGACTCGGCCGATGCCGTGCTCACCCCCGAGCTGATTCAGTCGTGCAAGAAGGTCGTGCGGGGCGAGCGCCTGGCCATTGATCGCCACCGGATCACCGCCACGAAAATCAAGATCAATGACCTCAGCCGCATCCGGCGCAGCCTCTGGCGAGACGCTCCAGCGCCACATGGATTCCTCGGCAGGTGTCCAGGTGTCCTCAAGCACTCCCCCCTCGTAGGAGATGTGCAGCAGATTGGCGTCCATTGAGTAGGGTGAACCCCCACCCGCCTGTTTACCTTCGATGGGGATCCCCCGCTCCTCAGCGTAGGCAAGCAGACGCTCACGGGAGTTCAAATCCCACTCCCGCCACGGGGCAATCACCTGAATACCGGGCTCAAGGCCGTAGTAGCCGAGCTCAAAGCGCACCTGGTCATTACCCTTGCCGGTGGCACCGTGACACACCGCATCGGCGCCAGTCGCCCGAGCAATCTCGATCTGACGTTTGGCGATCAACGGCCGGGCAATTGACGTACCCAGCAGATATTCCCCTTCATACAGCGCATTGGCGCGAAACATCGGAAACACGAAATCCCGCACGAACTCCTCGCGCAGGTCATCGATGTAAATCTCCTCAACGCCGAGCCCCTGCGCTTTGACGCGTGCGGGCTCCAGCTCCTCGCCCTGACCCAGATCCGCGGTAAAGGTCACGACCTCACACTGATAGTGATCACGCAGCCACTGCAGGATCACCGAGGTATCCAGGCCGCCAGAATAGGCAAGCACCACCTTTTTGATATCACTCATGAATCGCACTCTCACCTGATCAGATTTCGGGGCGTTTAAAAGCGGCAATGATCGACGTGCTGGCGGGGATAATCAAGACAGCGTCCGTGCGACAAGTGCCCTGCTACAATGAATCCATGGAACGGCTCACGATCACACGGCCTGATGACTGGCATTTGCACCTACGCGATGGCCCGGTCCTTAAGCATGTTGTGCCCTGGAGCGCGGAGCGATTCGCCCGGGCCATCATCATGCCGAATCTGACACCCCCGGTCACAACGACAGCGGCAGCCGAGGCGTATCGGGACCGCATTCTATCGGCCCGCCCGACCGGCAGCGCCTTTGAACCGCTGATGACGCTCTATCTCACCGATAACACGCCACCGGCTGAGATCGAACGGGCGGCGGCCAGTGGCTGCATTCATGCCGTCAAACTGTATCCAGCCGGAGCAACGACGCACTCCGATGCCGGGGTGACGGACCTCAATCGTTGCGCCGAGGCGCTGGCCGCCATCGCCGAGCATGACCTCACGCTCTGCATTCATGGCGAGGTCACCCACCACGATACGGATATCTTTGATCGAGAAGCCGCGTTCTTGAATGAACGCCTCGCGCCACTGCTGACCGACCATCCCAAGCTGCGGGTGGTGCTGGAGCATCTGACAACCGAGGCCGCGGTCGAATTCGTCCGCGCCGGGCCTGAGCGGCTCGGCGCCACCATTACGCCGCAACATTTGCTCATGAACCGCAATGATTTGCTGGCTGGTGGCATTCGACCCCACTACTACTGTTTGCCGATCCTAAAGCGCGAGCGCGATCGTGAGGCCCTGCTAGCGGCGGCAACCTCGGGGCACCCACGATTTTTTCTGGGCACAGACAGTGCGCCGCATCCTCGCGGTGCCAAAGAAAATGCGTGTGGTTGCGCGGGTATTTTTACCGCGCCGCTGGCCATCGAGCTTTACGCGGAGGCTTTCGCCCGCGTCAACGCGCTATCAAAGCTAGAAGGTTTTGCGAGCCACCATGGAGCGGATTTCTATGGGCTACCGCGCAACACCGACGTGATCACGCTTGAACATGAACCTCGCGACATACCCACCGAACTCCCTTACGCGCATGAGACCATCGTGCCGCTACGCGCTGGCGGTCAAGTCGCCTGGCGACTTGCCGAACCCCCATCCGCCCATTAGAGGACTCGGCCATGGAACCCCGACAAATCAGTCAACGATTCCGCGGTTTCCTGCCCGTGGTGGTCGATATCGAAACCGGCGGCGTGAAGGCCGCCACCGACGCCGTGCTGCAGATTGCCGCCGTTATGGTGCACATGGAAGACGACGGCACCCTTTACGTTGGCGAGACCCACACCAGCCACGTTGAGCCCTTTGCCGGGGCTAACCTCGATCCTAAATCACTGGAGTTTAACGGGATCGACCCGGATCATCCGTTGCGCATGGCCGTTCCAGAGAGCGAAGCCCTGCCGATGCTGTTTAAGCCGATCCGGGAGGCCGTCAAGCACACCGGCTGCACACGTGCTGTTTTAGTGGGCCACAACGCTTGGTTTGATCTGGGCTTCCTGAATGCTGCAGTGGAGCGGTGCGGCATCAAGCGCAACCCCTTCCACCCGTTCTCTTGCTTCGACACGGCCACCCTGTCCGGATTGGCGTATGGCCAGACAGTCCTGGCTCGCGGCGTCGCTGCGGCAGGGCTCGATTGGGACGCCCGCGAAGCCCATTCAGCCATTTATGATGCTGAAAAAACCGCCGAACTGTTCTGCACCATCGTCAACCGCTGGGATGCGCTGACCGACGCCCAAGGCTGATTCAGTCCGAGGAGTGAGTTTCGCTGCCAGCGGCCTCGGTCACAGCCTTCTGCAAATCGCCGCTCTCATACATCTCCATGATGATGTCGCAGCCACCCAGTAGCTCCCCGTTCACGTAAAGCTGGGGAATCGTCGGCCAATTGCCATAGGCTTTGATGCCCTGACGAATATCCTCATCCTCAAGCACGTTGACGTAGGAGAATTCCACCCCACAGCCCGCGAGCGCCTGGGCGGCCCGCATCGAAAAACCGCATTGTGGGAACTGGGGTGAGCCTTTCATGTAAAGCAGCACGGGATTGCTCTCGACCTGCTGGCGAATGCTGTCCTGAACGTCGCTCATGGCTGACTCCTTATCGAATTTGGACTAATAGTGTACGGATTACGTCTCGGGCAGACGAGGGGAAAAAACGTGCTTTATCCGGTATCCTCGGCGCCTATGGAACAAAATCATCTCTCTGAAACCCGCTTTGAATCCCTCAACCTGCACGAGTCGCTGCTGACTGGCCTGAAGGAGGCCGAATTCGAGCATTGCACGCCGATTCAGGCCGAAGCCCTCCCCATCGCACTGAAAGGCGGTGATGTGGCGGGTCAGGCCCAAACCGGCACGGGCAAATCCGCGGCATTCCTGCTGGCCTGCATGCACCGATTGATGACCACACCGGTCGCCGAAGACAAGACCGGGCCATGGGCGATCATCCTGGCGCCGACGCGCGAGCTGGCGCTGCAGATCCACAAAGACGCCGAGCGCCTGGGCTGGTTCACCGGCATGGACTTCGCCTGCATCTATGGCGGCACGGGTTACGAAAGCCAGCGCAAGGCGCTAGAGCGCGGCACGGACATCCTCATCGGCACGCCCGGACGCATCATCGATTTCTTCAAGCAAGGCGTATTCAGCCTCGACAATATCGAGGTCTGCATTCTCGATGAAGCAGACCGGATGTTCGACATGGGGTTCATCGCTGATATCCGCTATCTGCTGCGCCGCATGCCGCCGCCTGAACAGCGCTTGAACATGCTTTTCTCAGCCACGTTGTCAGAACGGGTTAGAGAGCTCGCTTACGAGCACATGAACGAGCCCGAGTCCATCAAGATCGAGTCTGAAACCATTACCGCCGACCGCGTCCGCCAGACGCTTTATCATGTGGAGAATACCGAGAAAATTGGCCTGTTGCTGGGAGTCCTCCAACAGCAGGATCCCACTCGGACGCTCATCTTCGTCAACACGAAGCGGGATGCCGATCGCGTCACGGGCTATTTGATGGGCAACGACATTAAGGCGGCCGTCATCTCGGGCGATATCCCGCAGAACAAGCGCGAGCAGCTGCTTGGCAAGTTTCAGTCCGGTGACTTACCCATCCTGGTCGCGACCGATGTCGCCGCGCGGGGGTTGCACATTCCGGAAGTCAGTCATGTCATCAACTACGACCTGCCTCAGGACGCCGAGGATTACGTGCATCGTATCGGCCGCACCGCGCGAGCCGGGGCGGCTGGCGAAGCCATCAGCTTTGCCTGTGAGAGCTACGTCTACTCGTTGCCGGATATCGAAAAGTACATTGACCAGAAGATTCCAGCCGAGATGGCACCGCCGGAGCTGATCGCCACGGATATCAAAGCCCCTGCGCGGATGGATAACCGCCGCAGCACGGGGGGTAATCGCCGCGGCAGCGGCGGAGGAAACAACCGGCGCTCGAGCGCTTCGAGTCAGTCGTAGTCAAACGTGTAGAAGATATCGAGGGCGCTCTCGGTGCCACTGATGGCCTCCAGATAAAACTGCTCGCTGAGGTAGTAACGCAGACTTAGCGTGTCGTCTGGTTCGAACACGCCAACGCCGTATCGGACGAGCAGGTTGGGGGCGATGTACCCGCTGACCGCGACCTGCGCCTGCTCGCCCTCGCCGCTGGCCTCGAGCTGAAAGCCCTCAATGCCCAGCTCATCGGCGAGCGCCTGGCCAGCGCTCTCACCGCCCAGCACACCGAGCGACAGGGCCGCTTGACCGAGCAAGGCCGTCTCGCCCGGCGATTCCTCTCCAGGCGGCCGGCCCGTGAGCAGATAGGCCAGAATATTCACCTGCTCCATCGGTGGCGTAGAGAAAAGGGTCACCGCGGGGTTACGTGCGGAGCCGTCAATACGAACACCCGCCGTCATCTGCTCACCCTCACGGATCGCCTCGATGTCGAGACGCGGATCACCGAGCGGGCCTGAGAAAATGATGCGTCCACGCCGCACCCTCAGGTCCTGGCCATAGGCCTGATAACGGGCATTGGCCAACTCAATGACCCCCTGACCCTCAACCATTTCGTCGTCAAGTTGGCTGAGGCGCAAGGCGCCCTTGAGGCCACCCGTCGCACCAAAGCCCTCGAATCGCACACCACTGCCGAGGACCACGCGAAGTTCACTCTCCAATGATCGTGCGCCCGTACCGGCTGCTTCCAGGTCAGTGTCTTGATCAGCGGAACCATCAACCCGCACGGCATCGCCTGAAACCCGCGTCGCGCTCGAGTTGGCACTCATTAGACGCAAACGCCCGTATGGCACGTTCATCTCGCCGGACAAACGAATGACCTTGGCCTCAAGCGCGAGGCGAAGGGACGGATCGACTCGCAGAGAGACAAGTGGCCCCTGCTCAACCTCGAGCCCCTCACCCGTTAAGTCGAGAACTCCTTCCACCTGGCCGGTCGACCAATCAACATCACCGCTCACGGTGGCCTCACCTTCTCCAGCGACAAAGCGGCCATCAATGACGGCGCGACGACCCTCAATCACTGCCTCAAGGTTAATCGACTCCAGCGGCGTGGAGATCGCCGCCGGCCGCAGGCGGCCATCGCGCAGGGCGATCTGACCCTGAAACGCGGGGGCGGCCAGCGTCCCACCAACGTCTCCACTTGCGCGCAACGCACCCGCAACACCTCGAACCTGGGGAAGCAGTCCAGCGAGCGGTGACAAAGGAAGGCCATCCAGCCACACGGTCCCGTCGACCGGGGTTGAACCGACCCCATTTGCAGCCACCGTCGGGTCGAAGGTGATGCTGAAGCCACCTTGGCCCAAGTCATCCGCAGCAACGCCCACTCGCAGTGTCGCCCGCTCTGGCCGCAGATCCACGTCCAGGACGACCCGATCATAATCAAGCTCGAGCGGCTCCGCGCCATTGGGCTGTCGAAGTTGGAGTTGGCTGTCAGCGGTAACCAGCGTTAATCGCGCTTCTGGCGGGCGGCCTGCGCGCCAGTCAAAATCCGCGGTGCCACTGACTTCACCCGGCAGGCTCAACTCAGAGGGCAGCCAGCGCTCCACAACCGCCAGATCAATGGCATCAGAGGCCAGGCGCAGCTGGGCCTCGCGAGGGCTCGCCTTCAAGCCATCTGCACAGACGCGGTACTCCGCACGGGTCCAACAATGCGCTTCAAGCTGAACGGCGCGCTGGACCGCGTTAAATTCTAGGGCTGGCGCATCAGCCAAACGCCAGCGCCCATCAGGCAGCCTTGCACTTGCCTCTCGCACACGGCCTCGCCACCCGTGGGCTTCCCTGCCGACACCCCCTTCCAGTCGAAGCGCGACAGCAATCGGCCCATCATCCAACGTCAGCGTCATTTGATGGTCTGCGGCCTCACCGACGACTGACGCATTGAGATCACCGAGGGACCGCTGGTCATATTGCAATGCATTGATCGTCAGCGTGAGCTCACCGCCGGCGTCTGAATCCCATAGACCCACCAGTGCGCCCTCGGCAAGCGCGCCGCCGGCATACTGGATATCGCGTGCGCGCAGGTCCGCCTCGACGCGCGGAGCTCGCCAATCGCCTGAGACATCGATGACGCCGGTCAGCGAGCCCCCGAGCCCCGGCCAGAACACCGCCAAATCCGGTGCCTGTAGATCAGCGGCCACAGTCAATGTCTCCCCGAGACGAGCATCGGCTTTTAGCTTACTGCCGTTAGCCCGGGCCTCCGCTTCCACAACAAACGGACGTTCGAGCAGACCAAGAGATAACGAGAGCTCTACAGGCCCTGTTTCCAGACCCCGTAACGCCCCGTCAATATTGAGCGCGCTCACATGGCCACTGAGCTCTGCACGCGCACTTACAGCCCGTCCGTTGCTCAGACGGTCGCTGGGTGCCAGACGCAGACTCGCCGAGAGCGGCCAATCATCTTTAAGCGTGAACTCGCCCTGGACACTGGCCTCGCCAGCCGGACCAGCGAGCTCCAGCGACTGCACAGACAGACTCGCGTCCTGCAAACGAAAACGCGTCTCCAGGCGGTCATAGACCCACTGCTGCCCCCCACTGCGCAGCACACCCCCCTCGATGGAAAATGAGTCGACTTCCAAAGCCAGCGGCAAACCCACATCAGGCAGCCCAGCGGAAACCGGATCAGGCTGACCCCCCACCTCTTGCTGTTCAACGACCAGATCCTTCAGTGCCAACCGCTCGACACAGAGCGTCCAACGCCGCAGACAGCTTGGGTGCCAATCCAACGTCGCTTCGCTAACGGCGTAGTTCCCTTGCGCGCTCGCCCAGCGCACTTCGGTGAGCTCGAGCTGACCGGCAAGCGTGCCGGAGACAGCGTCAACCGACAGCCCAGGCAGAGCGTCGTCCGCCCGATTGACGAGCCAGCGCGTACCCGGCTCCGTACTGACCAGCCAGGCCAGCACCACAACCAGGCTG
>Ga0102930_1000384_pt1 | contig 14806 bp, 16 predicted proteins | sample SalPon1_B_H2O_MG_FD_84514 | JGI IMG/M metagenome (GOLD analysis project Ga0102930, IMG submission 84514) | Salt pond water microbial communities from South San Francisco under conditions of wetland restoration - Salt Pond MetaG R1_B_H2O_MG | ecosystem: Environmental > Aquatic > Non-marine Saline... | reverse complement strand
GTAGTAGTAGGAGTGTTCCCAGACGTCGAGTGCGAGAATCGGGTGGCCGCCCCAGATCGCGCCCTGGTCGTGTTTGTCGACCACGACGTTCCGAAGCTGATTCGAGAACGAATCGTAGACGAGCAGTGCCCAGCCACTGGCGTTTTTGCCTGCGGCTTCGAACTCGCCTTTCCAGGCTTCGTAGGAGCCGAAGTCCTCTTCGATGGCCTCGGCGAGGTCGCCGGACGGCTCGTCGCCACCCTCGGGGGACATGTTCTGCCAGAACAGGTCGTGGAGAATGTGACCCGAGGAGTTGTGGGTCACGTTCCGGATGGCTCCGCCGCTGGAGCTGAAGTCACCGTTTTCACGGTTTTCGGCGAGTTCCTCCTCAGCGGAGTTCCAACCGTTGACATAGCCCTGATGATGGGTGTCGTGGTGCCAGGTCAGGATCTGTTCGTCGATGTGCGGCTCAAGGGCGTCGTAATCGTATGGAAGTGGATCTAGTTCGTAGCTCATGTGTAATACCTCTATTTACACATTGTCTCGATTGCTGTTAAAGCTTGAGGAGTAGTTTGGTAACAAATGTCACATATACACCGGCAAATAACGTGTTTTGGTCGCAATCAGACAACTACGTAAGTAAAATAGTTTCCGCGGTCGTGTCAGCGTGGCGGTTCGATCCTACTGGATCGACCGGCCCTGACACTGCTCGAACCGCTCGGCCACGTCGTCCCAGTTGATGACCTCGAAGAAGTTGTCGACGTACTCGCCGCGGTTGTTCTCGTACTGGAGGTAGTAGGCGTGTTCCCACACGTCACAAACGAGGATCGGCGTGGTGGCCTGCGGGGTCTGGTTCTGGTGGTTTTCGGCGGCCGCGACGATGAGTTCGTCGCTGGCGGCATCGTGGCACAGCAGCGCCCAGCCCGAGCCTTCGACGCCACCGGCGGCCTGCGAGAAGTCGGCTTTGAACCCCTCGTAGGAGCTGAAGTCCTGCTCGATCTGGTCGGCGAGCTCGCCCTCCGGCTCGCCGCCACCGTCGGGATGCATGTTCTCCCAGAAGATGGTGTGGTTGACGTGGCCGGACAGATGGAACGCGAGGGCTCGCTTGACGCTCTTGATGTCGCCGAAATCTTCCGAGTCCCGCATCTCTTCGAGGGCGTCTCTGGCGGCGTTCGCGCCGTTGACGTACCCCTGATGATGCTTGTCGTGGTGGAGTTCCATGATGCGGGAGTCGATGTGCGGTTCGAGTGCGTCGTAGTCGTATGAGAGGTCTGGAAGTTCGTACGTCATGCCTCTATACCGACGGTCGAATCCTCCCTAAAGTTTCGGTGTGTTAACGCTTCTGCGAAGAGTCTCTGTCGGGAGACAGTACGGGGGTTCTGTCAGGCATCCACCAGTGCGTCGGAGAGACTGTAAAAAGAGTCGATCCGCTGCTGCCGAACAACGGGATCACCAGTCGGTCGATCTACCGAGAGCAGCTAGCAGCCTCCGTAGCCACCGGTTCGCCTGTCGTGGCAGTCGTTAGCGATCCCTCGACGATCATCGATGCTCTCGTGGCGATTGTCAGTGGTCTCACAGCCGTCATTACCGAACTAGTGGTGATCGTCGATTCCCATGTACTGGCCCATCTCCTCGACGGTCAGTCCGCATGTGAGTGTCCACCGACGCAATCCGATCAGTCCGGTCGGCCTTCCGACCTACTCTCCGCGTGCGGCCTCGAACATCGCAATCGCCGCCTCGCGGCGCTCGCTGTGGTCGACAATCGGATCGGGGTAGTCGGGAGCCGCGTTCCGTCGCTGGGTCAGCGAGGCCTCGTGCCAGTTGTGGATGATCTCGGGGTCGGTGTCTTCCAGTTCCTCGACGTACTGTTTGATATACTCGGCGTCGGCGTCGTAGCGTTCGCCCTGCGTCATTGGGTTGAAAATCCGGAAGTAGGGTTGGGCGTCGGTCCCCGTCGAGGCGGCCCACTGCCAGCCGCCGTTGTCGTTGGCCGTATCGTGGTCGACCAACTTCTCGCGGAACCAGTCGTACCCCTCGCGCCAGTCGATCAGTAGATCCTTCGTTAAAAAGGAGGCGACGATCATTCTGACTCTGTTGTGCATGAACCCCTCCGCCCGCAGTTGACGCATTCCGGCGTCGACGATCGGATATCCCGTTTTCCCGTCTTTCCACGCCTGCAGGAGGTCGGCGTCGTTCTCCCACTCGATCTCGTTGTCGTACTCCTTGTAGTTCTGGGAGACGACCTCCGGATTGAACCAGAGCACGTGCGTGTAGAAGGCTCGCCACGCGAGTTGGGACTGGAACTCCTCGATCGACTCCAGTTGGGCCTCGCTGGCCTCGTCGCGGGCCTCCTCGGTGGCCCAGTAGACTTCTCGGATTCCAATGGTGCCGTACTTCAGGTCCGCCGAGAGCCGTGAGGTCGACTCCCGCATCGGATAGTCGCGGTCCTCGTCGTAGCGATAGACGCCGTCCTCACAGAATGCAGCGAGTCGCTCGCGGGCAGCCTCTGTTCCGGCGGTCAAGAGGTCGGCCTCGGGTTCCTCGAAGCCGAGATCGGCGAGCGTCGGCAGTGTCCCGGCGTCGACGCCCACGCTGTCTGCGTCGACCAACTGTGCCGACTCAGGAGTCGGATACGGGTCGTCCTTCTCGCGGTCGGACCACTTGCGTCCGAAGTAGGTAAACACCGAGTAGGGGTCGCCCGCGTTGGTCGTGATCGAGCCGGGTTCGTGGCAGATGGCGTCGTGGAACGACTCGCGGTTGATTCCGGCCTCGTTGAGCGCCTGTCGAACTGCCGCATCCCGCTGGCGGGCCAGCCCGGAGTAGTCGCGGTTCCAGACGACGCGGTCGGCGTCGACCTCGCGGGCCACCTTGGGGACCTCATCGTGGGGGTCCCCCCGGCGAATCAGCAGCTCACCGCCGCGCTCGCGATACCACTCGCGGAGTTCCGCGAGTGCAGCGAGCAGATACGACACACGCGGGGCTCCGGCGTGGTCAAGGACACCGTCATCGAAGACGAAAAGCGAGATGACGCCGCTGTCGGCCTCACCTGCTGTCTCGGCAGCGGTTGCCAGCGCCTGATTGTCCGCACCACGAATGTCCCGCCGGTGCCAGTGGAGTTGCATACCGATACTACGGGCGGCCGGATAAGGAAGGTTGTGGAGTCCGACACGAACCGACCTTGAATGAAATACGGCCTGAACCCTCAGTCGACTTTTTAAGAGTGTCTACAGAGAGTGTAAAACGATGTTACACAATCCGGCTGTTCGATGGGCGATAGGACTCTCGGGCGGAGCTATCGTTGCCGCAGTCGCCTTTTTATTTTTAAACGGTACCGTCCAGTTGGCAGCCTACGGAATCGCGCTTCTTGATGCCCTCGTCACGCCACTAATACTCAAAAAGGCCGCCGAGAACCAGTAGCACTGACCGTCTCACGACGAGTCGACTGACTCCTCGGTCGAAAACGCCGACGGATCGTCGGCCAGCGATGCACGCCGCCCATCTAACACGGTGAACCGCTCGCCGCGTCGCCCTTCGAGCCAGTAGAGTAGCTGCTCGGCCCACCGGAGTTTGCGAGCCTTCAGTGGGTCGACCGACGGATCGTCGAAGTTCCAGCCGAGGAACCGTAGCTCCGCGGCTCCGAACGCGTCGGCAATGAACGCGGCCCGGTCGCCGTCGGTGAACCCACCGAAGTTCTCGACTGGCACACGTGGTTCGGCTTGGGTCGTCACCAACGCCGACTCGGGGGCAAACCGTGGTAGCCACTCCCGAAGCGTCGGGATGTTGTCGCCGTGGGCGTGGGCCGCGACCGGCGTCCCAGAGTGAGTCAGCTCGCGGGCGGTGTCGACGTTCTTGTCGAGGTCAGTCACCATCAGGTCGACCCCGAGGCCGTGGTCGGCCAGCACGTCGACGGCGGTCGAGGCGGCGACGATGGCGTCGACGCTTGTAGGTTCGAACGACGCGAGTTCGGTCGACAGTGAGGGGGCCGCACCGACAATGGCGACGGTTGCGCCGTCGAGGTCGGCGAGTCGGCCATGGTCGAACGGCTGGGCGACCTCGGCGGCGACATCTCGGGCCTGCTCGTCGGCCGCCCGGTCGAACCCGAGGTCCGCGAGGATCGCCTCGTATACCGGTTCCCATGCCTGAAAGCTGAGGCTATCGCTCATAGGAATCTGATAAAACCAGCCGAACGAGCCGGTGGCTCTTCGGCTGTGATATTGTATGGGCCGGATTGGCACAGAGTACCCCTACCCGAATGCCCCTCCGGCGTCCAGTTGTTTGGTTTACCATGATCCGGCATAAGTTTTCTCTTAACAGCACGCCTTTCTGATACGTTCGACAACGCGGGAAATCTGGCCGGAAACGCCACTCAAACCCTCGGTAAGCTCATCATAACCGAATTTCGTGCCAACTAGTACCATGGCTCCGTCAGACGTTCGGCTGACGCAGTCGACACCGACTGTCTCGCAGGCTTCGGCGAGTCGTTTCCGGGTCCCGCTGTCGACGCCGGAGAGTTCGAAGACACGTGTCACGCTTCTGTCGGCGACTGCTGTGGTATCGATCCCGTCGCCATCGAACCGATCGAGATGGCGGCGGGCCTCTCGTGGCGTCGTCACATCGAGTTCCTGAACGCCGATCCCGTCGACCGTCTCCCGGAGTCGCGACCGGGAGAACTCCTTGCCGATCAGGGCAGCGTCCCGCGTTTCGGCCACGTCGTGGGTGCGGATCACATGGGCTCCACGTTCGACCGCCATCGAGGTCGCGGCAAGCGAGACGGGGAGGGCGTCTTCGGTGTCCCGCCCGGCGACTGACCGGAGGAAGTTCTTCCGGTTGATCGAGACGAGGATCGGCTGGCCGTAGCCGCGGAACTCCCGCAAGCGGTGGAACGTCTCGGAGTCGTCCTCGATCGTCTTGTCCTCGCTCCAGCCGCCGAAGGCGGGGTCGACGATCGTTTTGTCGGTGAGTCCGTTGAGTTCCAGTGCATCGTAGATGTCGTCGACGTCTTCGACCGCACCCGGCGCTTCGAGATCCGGCGGCGAGGCCATCTTTGCGACCGCGACATCGTATTCCCGGCAGACCTCTGGCATCTTCGGGTCAGCGAACCCGCAGATATCATTGACCATATCGAAGCCACCTCGGAGGGCTGCTTCGGCGACCTCGTGGTAGCGCGTCTCGATGGAGAAAACGGCGTCGCCGGAGACGCTTTCGATGGTTTCGAGGGCGGTGTCGAGCCGATCGAGTTCCTCCTCGGCGCTGAGGACCTCGAACTTCTTGTTAGCCGATTCGAGCCCCACGTCGACGATGTCCGCGCCCTCGTCGATCAGCGCCTCGTCGACGTAGGCGGCAGCCTCGTCCGGGGAGTTGAACACGCTTGGCTTGTAGGGGGATTCCGAGCTGACGTTCAGTACGCCCATGATTCGTGGGGGCTGGTCGTCACCGATCTTCAGCCCGGCGGCGTCGACAGTTCGCATACCTCTACTGGGGACGCCGGCGATATAGGCAGTCCGATTCGCCAAGGAGTCACGCTCTTTTTGTCGGCCGAGTTGCTACGTTCGCTATGGCAAAAGTCAGCGTCGGGCTTCGTGGCTGGCGGTTCGATGAGAACGAGATCTTCACCGAAGGCGAGGAGTTCAAACCGCTCAAAGAGATTCCGGAAGACCCACGCCAACGACTGCTTCGGCTCTCACGACTGGTCGAACTGCCGTGTGACGCCTGTTATTTGGTCCACGGCGAAGCCGACAAAAAGCAGTGTAACCCCGCGGCGTTCGTCTACGGCGAGCCGATGGACGAGGTGGTGCTCTGTGCGGACCACGAGCCGGATTTCATTTACTGGTACCAGAACGACGGCGGCGGCGAGCTCCGCGGGGAGCCGGAGTTCGCCGACACCTTCCACAGCTGGTTCGCCGACGGCACCCGGGCACCCGAGGAGTTTGGCGGCGTCGACCACGTCGAAACCGACCCCGACGGCCTCCCCGAACCGCCGAGCCCAGAGGAGCTACAGGAACGACTCGAAGCCGACTACGAGCGCAGCGAAATCGATCTCCGGGAGTACATCGACGACGAACCGACCGACGAGGGCGACCGGATCGACGACAAAGAGATCGATGATCTGGACCTCGACACGAGCTATCCGACCGGCGACGAATGAGCCAGCCCCGACAGAAACCGATCGTCGTCGTGGTCGAACCCGAAACGCCGGGCAACGTCGGTACCATCGCCCGCGCGATGAAGAACTTCGGGCTCTCGGAGCTCAAGCTCGTCGACCCACCGGAACTCGATCCTGACGGCGAGGCCTACGGTTTTGCGGGTCACGCCCGCGAGGACGTGCTGCCGAACGCCGAGAGGGTAACGCTCGAGGAGATCATCGCAAACTACCACACGGTTGGCTGTACTGCAATTACCGGCGAGGACAGCCGCCGACACGTGAGGTTCCCGTTTAAAACGCCGGTCGAACTCCGCAAGTCCCTGTCGACCGTTGAGACTCGAACGGCGCTCGTCTTCGGCCGGGAGGGCAAAGGCCTCCACAACCGCGAGATCGAGCGGCTCGACGAGGTGTGTTCGATTCCTGCCAGCGGCGAGTATCCAGTACTTAACTTGGGGCAGGCAGCGACGATCCTCTTTTATGAGCTGCGTGAACTGACTGTCGCGGAGACACAGCTCCCCGATGTCGACCGCCATCGGGCCGACGAGACGGATATCGAGCGACTGTACGACTACTTTGCGGACTTCCTGGATGCCCAGGCCTACAACGAGCGAAAAACGGCCAAAACACAGCGACTGTTCCGTCGACTCGTCGGTCGCGCCCATCCGACCGACAGGGAAGTCCACACCCTTCTCGGCGTGTTTCGACAGGCGACAGACCGGCTCACGCACCAGGAGCCTGGCCAACCGGAGGACGCTGAATCGCCGGACAGCCCTCAGTAGGCATCTCCTACACCGCAGTAGGAATGACTTACCGCGACCGGTTTCGAGACAGTCGCTGCTGACCGGGGCCCGTCCTAAACTATTAAGCCTCTCTGTGGTCGAACGGGGATATGGAACAATACATTCTCACCGGAGAGACGGAACTCTCACCGGTTGTCGTGGTGACAACACTACTGCTGATCGCGGCGTTCGTCCTCGGGTTCGGGAACCTGCTCGTGGGCGCAGTGCTGTAAGTTCAGCTGTATTGGTGTCGACGGTTACGGTGCCACAGCGGATTTTTAACTACCGACCGAAATTGTTTCATCCGAGTAGTTCAGTCTACTCACACAATAGCTACCAATTATGTCCGACCACGAACCCGGGACACCGACAGTGCTCATCGTCGATGATGAGGAGGATATCGCCGATATGTGTACGTTCCAGTTGCAGGATCGCTACGACGTTCGCACGGTGTACGGTGGGCAGGAGGCCATCGAGACGGTCGACGAGGACGTCGATGTCGTCCTGCTCGACCGCCGAATGCCGGGGTTGTCGGGCAATGAGGTCTTGGGCCAGATTCGAGCCGACGGCTACGACTGCCAAGTGATCATGGTCACGGCCATCGATCCGGAGTTCGACATCATCGAGATGCCGTTCGACGACTACCTCTGCAAGCCGGTCGACAAGGAGACGCTCGTCGAGGCGATCGAACAGCAACTCACGGCCAAACAGTACGGCGAGACGGTGAGCGAACTGTTCCGGGACACATCGAAACTCACGGTCTTGGAGAGCGAGATGAGCCAACAAGAACTCGAAGGCTCCGAGGAGTATCAACGGCTCAAAGAAACGACCAACGCGATGCGAAGCGATGCCGAATCGTTGATGAGCGAACTCGACGACTTCGAGGCGGCGTTCAAAGCGATCGACCGCTCGTCGAACTGAGCTACTCCCGGTTCTTGTCGGCGTGTGAGCGGACCCAGAGTTCGCCGATCCGGGAGAGTTTGGTCCGGTACGATTTTCCGACCTCCTCCTGTTCGATATACCCCTTCCCACCGGGGCCGAGCCGGTCGACGTTATAAATGACCTTCGAGCGGAAGCTGTCGGTGTACTCCTCGTTGAGATCTCGGGCCAGCGTCGACGCGAGCTCGCTCACCGACTCAAACTCGCCGTGTTCACCCAGCGTGAACAACACGAGCTCCTCGAACGGTTTGACGCTCGAAAACGAAGCCACGGGCAGTTCGACGATGTGGCTGTCACCGATCTTCTTGGCACCGATGGTCACGCCGCGTTCATCGAACTCTGAGAGCAGCTCGCTGATGCTGTCGAGTCTGGTCTCCATCCGGTCGCGGTCGAGATCCCCCTCTTCGAGAAGGTCACTCAACAGGTCGTGTTCGGCCCGCAGCTCTTCGGCAAGTTCGGTTTCGAGATACTTCTCGGGGGCCGTGTAGTAGGTGTGAATCCGGTCTCTGTCCTCCTGACGTTCGACCATCACCGAGTGGGCCGCCGTCGCAAAAGCAAAGCTCACTGGGCGGGGCATCGAACAGACGTTGACCCACACCTCCGCGCCGCTGTCGAGCTGGTCATTGATCAGTTCGAACGCGCCCTCGAAAGCGGTGTCGTAGTCGTAGACGTCCTCCAGTCGGACGCGTTCGGTTTCCGCGCCCAAGAGGTTCTGGAAATCCGTTTGGAGTTTGGTCGCCAGTCGACGGGAGTACTCGACGTTGGCCTCGCTGCCGACCGCGCCTTCGAGCAGGATGACGTGGTCCACATCGAACTGATCGCGTATAAGCGGCGCAATAAGGCGGTCGTAATCGAAGCCGACCGGAACGATGTGCGTCTGCATGCTTACTACGTAGCGACGTGTCTTATAAAAATCACCAACATCCCTCTTGCACATTGGAGCCGCTCTTGGAAAGCGTGTTCCGGCAGAATCACTCGTCGACGCTGTCGTCTGCGTCTTCGTCGGGCATGATTTCGGTGCGCAACACCTTCAACGGAATATTATGCAACTGTTGACCGATCTCCTTGCGGGCGATTCGGCTGGCGTGTTCTTCCTGCTCGACGTTGAAGACGATCAGTTCGAGTTCGAGGGCGACCAGTGCTTCGTCGGCTGCGATGAAGGCAGGCGGCAGCTCCTCTCCGGAGGGCGAGGTTCGGGTCCCCATCTCGATTTCGACGTAGTTGAGATCCGGGTTCAGCATCTCTCCCGTCTTCGAGATGGAGATTCGGACGGCCTCGTCCACTGTCTCGACATCGTACACGGGCACCGCAGCCTCGACGACGACTCGGCAGTCCATGGACTAAATACACCCGCAGCGCGTATGAAACTTCGCCTACATTCTCGAAAACTGGACACTCACGCCGCTGCCGTCTGTCAGTTTCCACCGTTCCGGAGATAGTGAAAGACGTAGGTTTGGGCATAGCCCGCATACCGGCCGCCGAACTGCTCGCGGATGGCTCGTGAGGTCGAAACGTACCCGCCCTGATCGCAGTCGGGATAGTGGTCAGCAACGGCGGTCTGAATCCACGTATCGAGGGGGACGGCCTCGGTGAACCCCAGCGAAAACAGCAACACGCAGTCGGCGACCTTGTTACCGACGCCGACGAATTGGGTCAGATGGTCGCGAGCGTCCTCGTAGGCGAGGTCGACGGCTGCGCGTGGGTCGGCCTCGCCCGCGGCAATCATCTCGGCGGTCCGCTGAACGTAGGGCGCACGGTAGCCCAAGCTCTGCTCTCGGAGTTCGGCTTCGGTTCGGGCGGCCAGTTGGCCAGGAGTTGGAAAGGCGTGGTAGGTTCGGCCGTCGAACTCGATCTCATCGCCGTACTCACGGGCCAGTCGACGTTGCATCCCGTGAATCCGCGAGACGCGCATCTGGGCCGAACAGATAAACGAAATCAGACAGGGAAATGCCGGATCGCGCACGAGTCGCATCCCCGAATACTGCGCGAAGGCGCGATCGAGCAGCGGGTCGGCTGGCGTTTCGGCCTCAATCGCATCCAGATCGTCGTCGAGCCGCAGCAGGTGTGTCAGAATCGGTACGGCATCCGTGGTCGACTGCCAGTGAAGTTCTTTTCGTTCCTGTCGAACTCGAACGACTGCCTGCTCGTCGGAGACCCCGGAAATCGGTGGGACAACCGTCTCATACCACGCACTGCCGCCGTAGGCTGCGCTCGTGGTGTACATCTCCCCGTCAGTGCGGTCCCACAGATAGCTCTGGCCGCTTTCGACGGTCGACTGGAGATCGAACGCGCCATCGAGATCCGCACACCGAATAACGCCCTGTTCCATTACCGTTTTTCAGGCGTGTGGCCGTTTTTCCGTTTCGATGTGACGGTCAATCGACGCGCCAGGTAAAGAGGCTCTCGGCGACGTAGTTGAACACCATTCCGAGGCCGATCCCGATCCCGTTTGCGACCGTCGGCCAGAGTTCGAGGCCGGCCAGCGGCAGCGAGAACTCAACGACGCTCGTCAGGACGTAGAGGACGGCGAAGCCGACGCCGAGCCCGACGGCCCGAACGAGATGGGATTTCCCCCACCGGCGGCCGAACGCACCCACTCCGAGTTTGCCGTTGTCGGCGAAGGTCCACTGGTCGTTGACAACGAACATCGTCGTGATCGAGAGCTCCGCGCCGACGGCTTTCGCAGCCAGCGGTCCGACCCCGGCGGTCGTCGTCAGTAGGGCGACAATAGCGGTCTCGATAGTCGCACCGAGCGCGCCGACCGAGACGAACTTCCCGATCCGGACGCGGTGGGCCAGCGCCGACAGCGGCGACTTAGTCGCCATTGTTCCCGGAGTAGGTGAGCTTCGAGCGAGGCGTTGGTTGGATGTCCCGATACCGGGGGCTGGCCGCGATGGCGTCGGCTCGCCGCCGGACATCCAACAGCGCCCGCCCGAGTTCGACGGTGGTCCAAAACGGGTCGACGGTCGTCTCGGGGTGGTCCTCCCACTCGACGGGCACCTCCCTGATCTCGTAGCCGAGCGAGCCCGCCACCGAGATGAACTCGAGGTCCCAGGCGAACCCCGACTCGTAGCAGTGGTGACCGATTTCGTCCCAGGCTTCCGCCCGGAGGGCCTTCGCGCCGCACTGGTAGTCGTAACACTTCGTCGGTAGCAGTTGCCGGGCGGTGAAGGCGAAGGCGTCGCCGAGGTAGCGTCTGGCGACCGTCTGGTGGTCGACGATCCGCGAGTCGGGATGGCGGCGGGAGCCGATACTCACGTCGGCGGTCTCCCCGCGGACGTGGCCGATGATGGTGGCCAGCGACGACGCGGGCACCGAGCCGTCGGCGTCGGTGAACGCAAGGATGTCCGTCGAGAGCCCGTCGAAGCCGTCCATGACCGCGCCGCCCTTGCCGCGCCGCTGGGAGACAGCGCTGAACTCACCGACGACCGGCTCGATCCGAGAGCGTACCGCGTCGGTTGGGGCGTCGATCTCGATACGAATCGTCGACGGATCGAGCACCGCGCGAATATCGTGGATATACGCCAGAAGTGCCTCGATGTCCGGTTCGTACGCAGGAATGACAACGCCCAGAGACTCACTCATGCTGTGCTGTGAAGTATCTCCACGGCTTTTGTTTCAGAAACTCTGAATAGTGACGACCCATTTACACTTTCGACGTGGTTCTGGGTATTAATTCTGACGGGGGATTTGTAATAAAAACCTGTTCGAATCAAAGACAGAAACGCGATTTGTTAGAACGGGAGGAGACGACTCCCGAGCCACTGTGCAGGTGGCTCTTCGAAGGGCCACTGACCACAGGTCGACTTATAAAGAGTGCCGCCGGTCTCCTGCTCGAAGTACTGCTGTTTAAGTCCTAACCGATAGTGACACTGGTCTGGCTGGAGTTTCTCCCAGTAGATCGTCTCCATCGACGGCCACCCTTCGGGGTCCTCGGGTAGCGAGTCGTACTTCGGCACCTCCCACCGGTCGTGTTCGGCTTCGACCGCGTTCTGAAGCGGTGGAGTGGGGGAACCCGAGACGGCCCACCCGAGGTTCCAGTAGCCACTTGTCACGACCAGCAACACGACACAGCCGGCGACCACCGACCGGCGGGAGGGAGTCGAACCGTACGAGACGAGCAGCCCGACACCCAACGCGAGGAAGACGAAAAACAGGATGAGTTCGATCGCACCCTGGAACTCCAAGAACAGTTGGTAGCTGTAGATCACGCCACCGGCAGCCACCCACCAGTACTCGGCGTAGTCGTCGACGATGGCTCGGCCCCAGCCGTAGACCGCAAACGGGACGATCAACACACCGTAGCCGATCTGAACCACGAACGTGAGCAGCCGGCCGACCACGGTGTAGTTCTCGACGCCGTAGATCGGTGCCAACACGGCCTCGACGAACAGCGGTATCGCGTGGCCCTGCAGCACGAACGGGGCGACGGCCAGTACTGTCACGGTGAATCCGCCGCCGATCGCCCGCCACATCCCATCCCAGCCGTTGTGCTGGAGGCTCATCCCGACGACGAGCAGGGCAATCGGCGCGCCGAGCTGCCAGAAGCCAGCGGCCGCCGCGCCCGCTGCACCCGCGAGAAACGGTCGGTCGTCGACCGCCAACAACAGCGCCCCGACGCCACAGAGAAAGACGAGATATTTCGGTCTGATCCCGGCGTACGGAAACGAGTACACCGAGGTCAGGATGAACATCGTCAGACCGGCGACGACACTGGCGAAGCCGTCGTCGGTTAGCCGGTGGGTCAGCACGCCGACGAGCGTGATCCCGGCGACGATGGTTCCGACAGCGACGATTACGCTGAGGACGTGCAACACCGCCATGTTCCCGAACGAAAGCGCCGCCAACACCACCGTCACGAAGTAGATCAACGGCGGTTTGAGATCCCAGATGTCGACGTAGAGATCGGCACCGTTGAGAATCGACCAGCCTGCATGCTGGAACAGCGCCGAATCCTTGTTCACATAAAACGGGTCCTGTGAGAACATGAACGCGGTCGACATCGTCACCAGCAGTGTCGAGCCGACCAACAGGATCTGTAGCCAGTAGATATCGACCCGTTCGTAAAGCTCCCGACGAGTTCGTGGCACCAACGCGGCGTACTCTTGCACTGCTTGCCAACTCCCGCCGAAAGGATATTCAAAGTTATTCTAAATTCGAAGTAGAAACAGCCTCGGAAAATTAGAGATCAGCCACAGCGGCGAGCCCAGAGTGTGTTATCGGTTCCGACTAACCGGGAAAACTCGTCACGGTCGGCCTCTGGTTGAACCGCTCCAAGATGCGCTCGTACTGTTCGTTTCTGACGCGGGTGCCGCGCCGTGGGTGGACGACGTACCGGAGCCGGAGGACGCTGCGGATGTCGTGGGCCCGCTGCTTGGGCGCGGTCCGCAGTATCAACCCAAAACAAGCGTATGAAGTCCAGAAGCCGACGAGGACCGCCGCGGCGAACAGGTCCTTGGTGAGGATCTTCAGCGTGGGAAACCCACCGATCGTCGACGGCCCGAGCGAGGGTTCGGCAGTCGAAATGAGCGCTCCAGCAGCCGCGAGCAGTAGAGCCCCACCGACCGCCAGCAGGCCGACGAATCGCGTCACAGCTGCACGAATCGGTCGACTGACAAAAACGGTTTACCCGCTACTCGAACTCGCCGAGTGACGACTGTCCCTCGTGTGCCGACGACGATCCTCCGGATTCGGCATCCCGCCCGACTGACTCACCGTCGCCATCTCCGACCCAGTCGGTGATTCGGCCACCAGCACTGTCGGTTGTCTCGACCGTCTCGACGGGTTTCTCCCGACCGCCGCTAGTCTTGCCCGTCGACTCAAACCCATCCAGCCGGGCCTGATCCTGGCCGTGGAAATCGAGGTTCGACACCCGGACACCGAGTTTCCGGACCCGCTCGTCGGCGAACTCATCGAGAAGTTCGAGCGCGACCGACTCGACCAGCTCGGGGTCGTCGACCGGTCCCGACAGTGACGACGCTCGGGTGTTCACGTCGAACGGCGGGGTGACGACCTTGATGCCGATGGTACGGTACATCGCCCCACGACTCTGAGCGCGAGCGGCGACATCTGCGGCGAGTGCGCTCACTTTTTTTCGTTTGGCGACCATCTCGTCGGTCGGTTCAGTGAATGCTGACTCCCGCGAGAGGCTCTTGGGTTTGCCGGTGGGTGTCACATCGCGGTTGTCCTCGCCACGGGCACGGGCGTGGAGTTCGCGGCCGCGCTGACCGAAACGATCTTCGAGCATTGGGGCGTCGGCCGCCCCCAACTCACCGGCGGTTTCGATCCCCAACTCCCGGAGTTCGCGGGCGGTCACCGGGCCGACGCCGTGGATCTCGTCAACAGGTAGTGGATCGAGAAAGCCTTCGACTGCGGCGGGCGGGACGACCGTGAGGCCGTCCGGTTTGTCGAAATCGCTGGCAATCTTCGCGGTCGACATGTTCGGTGCGATACCCACGCTCGCGGGGACGCCGACCGCGCGGTTGATCTGCTGTTTGATGTGTCGACCGTACCCCTCTGCAATCGTGCGGTCGCCGCCATCCACGAGGTCCCAACTGGTCCGGTCGGTCACGTCGAGATACGCCTCGTCGATGCTCACCTCCCGGACGGTGTCGGCGTGCTCGTGGAGGATCTCCTTGATGTCGGTCGCGACCTTCTTATAAAAATCGAGGTCGACCGGTCGGTAGTGGCCGACTACTCCGTCGTAGTCGTCGGCTACATCCTCGGCTCGTGGGAGCACATCGAGGGCCTGCCCGATGGCTTGGGCGCTTTCGACGCCGTGTTCGCGGGCCTCGTAGCTGGCGGTGGCGACTGCGCCATGTCCCTCGCCGGGTTCGTAGCCCATCCCGACGACCAGCGGCTCGCGTTTTAGACCTGGCTCGCGCAGCCGCTCACAGGAGGCATAAAAGCAGTCCATGTCGACGTGGAGGATAATGCGGTCCTTGGAGTCGACTGTGGCTCCCGGCAG
>Ga0102930_1000382_pt1 | contig 14823 bp, 14 predicted proteins | sample SalPon1_B_H2O_MG_FD_84514 | JGI IMG/M metagenome (GOLD analysis project Ga0102930, IMG submission 84514) | Salt pond water microbial communities from South San Francisco under conditions of wetland restoration - Salt Pond MetaG R1_B_H2O_MG | ecosystem: Environmental > Aquatic > Non-marine Saline... | reverse complement strand
GTGCCATAATAATTAGGATTGATTAAATCACAAAAATAGGTATTAAATTGAATCTACATTAATCATAAAATATTAGTTGTATCCGACTAAGATATGAGATATGGGATATGGGATATGAGATATGGGATTGGAGACTCAAGATTCAATATAAAAGAATTAGGACTCAAATACCAATATATCAACTAAATAAATCTTATAAAAGCCATTGATCAGCCTTCTATCATTTACCTACTTTAGCCAGGTATCATAAAATTAAACAGCTCAAATCGTTCATCATAAGGACAATGCATGGATTTTATAGATTTAATCGGATAATAATGGTCAAAAATAAGATTATCACAGTTAAAAATCTAAATAAATCAAAATTAGGATTTTACCGTCATCATTTCTATATAATGTTTATTTGTTTCATCTATACTTAACTCTATCAAATGATAAGGTTTAGGTAATAGAAATTCTACTACTTCCGGCCATTCTATAAAGCACCAGGTTTCTTCATCTGACAGATAATCTTCCAAACCAATATCAAGCGCCTCTTCATACGTTTCTAATCTGTATAAATCGATATGATATACGCGATTTTTATCATTTTGATATATGTTGATCAGAGAAAAAGAGGGGCTACTTCCCTGCTCTTTTATTCCTATCACATCGATTAAGGCTTTGATCAGAGTTGTTTTTCCACTACCTAAATCACCTTTAAAGACAATAAGTTTATGTTGAGCACTATTGATGATTTCATCCGCTAAGTCATGAATCTCATTAAGTTCAAATGCTTTTTTTTTCATCTATTTAGGATTATAAACGCAGAATGGTATGATCATTTCTTCCATTGAAATTCCACCATGTTGATAAGAATCTTTATAATAATTCACATAATAATTATAATTATTAGGATAAGCCAGAAAGAAATCATTTTTAGCAAATATAAAAGAACTACTCATATTTATAGAAGGCAAATGGGCATCAGCAGGATTTTTTATAGCCATTACATTTTTTTTGTTATAGCTAAGACTTTTACCGGTTTTATAGCGTAAATTTAAGCTTGTTTCTCTATCTCCTTTTACTAAGGAAGGGTTTTTCACGTTTATTGTGCCATGATCTGTGGTAATCATCAATTTACAATTCATATTTTGCGCCTCTTTAATCATATTAAGTAAAGGTGAATTATCAAACCAACTTTTAGTCAATGAGCGATAGGATTTATCATCAGCGGCTAGTTCTTTAATCACTTTCATATCAGTTTTTGCATGTGAAAGCATATCTACAAAGTTGTAAACCACTACGATTAAATCCCTGTGTTTTTCTTGTTGAATAGTATTCGCTAATTTATTTCCTTGTTCATGATTGGTGATTTTATAATAGCTAAAATCAATAGGTTTACCTAATCTTTTTAAATGTTGTGCTAAAAATTTTGCTTCATATTGATTTTTACCGCCTTCATCAGTGTCATTGAACCAAATATCAGGAAATAGTTTTTGCATATCTCGGGGCATTAAGCCGGAAAACATAGCATTTCTCGCATACTGAGTAGCTGTAGGTAAGATACTGTAATAGCCGGTTTCTTCTGTTTTTTGATAATAATTTTTAATTTTTGGCTCAATGACACGAAGTTGATCAAACCTTAGATTATCAACAACGATTAACATGCTAGGTCCTTCTTCATTAAGATTATTGAAAACTTTTTTATTCAGTAAGGTATGAGATAGAATAGGCTTTTCTTCGTCTTTATTAAACCAATCCAGATAATTTTTATTGATGAATTTAAAAAAAGAGTTATTAGCTTCTTCTTTTTGATTATCAAGTATTTGACTCATACCATCATCATCAATACTTTCCAACTCAAGTTCCCAATAAATAATTTTTTTATACACCTCAATCCAATCATCATAGGTGGTAGCTTGTGAAATATCATCTCCTATTTTCATAAATTCTTGTCTGTATTGGCTAGATGTTTTTTCACTTACTAATTTATTGTGATCTAAATTCTTTTTTAAGCTAAGTAACAATTGGTTAGGATTCACTGGTTTAATGAGGTAGTCAGCTATTTTGCTGCCTATAGCTTCTTCCATGATATATTCTTCCTCACTTTTAGTAACCATAACAACCTGAACGTCCGGTTGTATGCTTTTAATTTCAGATAACGTTTCTAAGCCGCTTAAGCCCGGCATGTTTTCATCTAAAAATATAAGATCATAGTCATTATCTTTCACTAAATCAACAGCTTCTGCCCCACTTTGGCAAGTGGTTAGCTCATAGTTTTTTTTCTCTAAGAATAGAATATGTGGTTTAAGAAGGTCAATTTCATCATCAACCCACAGTAGTTTAAATTTTTTCATCTTATATTTGTTTAAAAAGTTATTGAGTTACCCAAAAGGTTTAAAGTTAATCAACGATCCAATATACGGTTTTATTACGATTCCAGATCAACTTATCGCACAAATTATAGATCATCCCTATTTTCAAAGACTTAGGAGAATAACGCAAATGGGCTGTGCTCATATTGTGTTTCCCGGCGCAAGGCATTCCAGATTTGAACATGCTTTGGGCTGTTTACATCTGATGCAAAAAGCCATTCATGTGCTTAGAATGAAAAATGTTAAGATCAATAAAGAAGAAGAACAAGCCTTACAAATAGCTATATTATTACATGATATAGGCCATGGTCCTTACTCTCATACGCTTGAGAGCGCATTGATTAAGAAAACGAGCCATGAGGAATTAAGTCTTCAATTTATAAAATCATTAAATGAACAATTTGATGGTCAATTAAGTTTAGCCATTCAGTTGTTTACCGGTGATTATCCGCGTGAGTTTTTAAATCAATTAATCGCTAGTCAATTAGATATAGACCGCTTAGACTACCTTAAACGCGATAGCTTTTATGCAGGGGTTTCAGAAGGAAACATTAATAGTGAACGCATTATTAGCATGTTTAACGTAAAAAATGAGGAGCTTGTAATAGATGCTAAGGGAATTTATTCAGTAGAAAATTTTTTAATCGCCAGAAGGTTAATGTACTGGCAGGCTTATATGCATAAAACGTGTGTTAGTGCTGAAATAATGCTTAGACACATCCTACAAAGAGCATCTGAATTAGCGGTTGATCAACCCCATATAGCTACTGGTAACTTGAAAAACTTTTTAACATCTCAAAAGAAAGATGTGAATAATCAGAAGCTGCTTGAATCATTCGCAAATTTAGATGATATTGACATCATGTATAATGTTAAAAATTGGATGCATAATCATGATTTTGTTATACGTGAACTATCTAATAGATTTATGAAGCGTCATCTTTTTAAAATAAAAATTTCTAGTGTTCAACCTAACCAAAATAAAATACAGGAGCTTAATGAATTACTTTCAAGTGAAATGGGAGTCAAGTCAGAACATTTGAAATTCTTTGTAACACAAGGAAAATTAACGAATATAGCTTATAACACAACCAAACAGCCTATCAAAATATTGTTTAAAGATGGAAACCTTGAGGAAGCTGCTACTGCATCAGATCAACTCAATTTGAAAGCATTAACACAGCCGGTTGATAAATATTATTATTGTTACCCCAAAGTTATTAATTAAGGATTTTTTCTATTTTTGCCCTTATGAAATTTAAAGCAAGTCAAATAGCTTCTCTTTTGAATGGAACAGTCCATGGAGATTCAGAGGTTGAAGTTGATAAATTATCAAAAATTGAAGAAGGCAAAAAAGGTTCATTAACTTTTTTAGCTAATCTTAAGTATAAACCTTATATATATTCAACGCAAGCTAGCATTTGCATAGTTAGCAATGATTTTGAAACCGAAGAAAACTTAGATACAACCTTAATTAAAGTTGAAGATCCTTATGAAGCTTTTTCTAAATTACTAGAACATTACAATCAAATCAAATTAGATAAAACTGGGATTGAGCAACCCTCTACCTTGTCAGAAACGGCTGAATTAGGAAAAAATATTTACATAGGAGCTTATGTGTATATAGGAGATAATGTAGTTATAGGTGATCATGTAAAAATTTACCCACATACATTCATTGGGGATAACGTAACAATAGGAAATCATGTTCAAATATTTCCGGGCAGTAAAATTTATTCTGAAACAGAGATTGGAAATCATTGCACCATACATGCTCAAGCAGTTTTAGGTGCTGATGGTTTTGGTTTTAATGCCAGCCAGGAGGGTGACTACAATAAAATTCCACAGATAGGGAATGTAATCATTGAAGATTATGTTGATATAGGTGCTGCCACTACCATAGACAGAGCAACTTTAGGTTCAACTCTGGTGAGAAAGGGAGTAAAACTCGATAATCAGATACAGGTAGCTCATAACGTTGAAATTGGGGAAAATACGGCTATAGCAGCGCAAACCGGAATTGCCGGTTCTACTAAAATTGGTAAAAATTGTTTAATCGGTGGACAGGTAGGGATTGCAGGACATATTAAAATAGGCAATCGCGTAAAAGTTCAGGCGCAAACGGGAATAGGCAGAAATGTAAAAGATGATGAGGTTATACAGGGCTCTCCGGCTATAGACTATAATGATTATAACAAAGCTTACGTGATTTTTAGAAATTTACCTAAGCTTGCTAGAACAGTTAATAACTTAGAGAAAAAATAATTTGCTCATGACAAAAAGCCTCAAAAATCAAAAAACGATCAGCAAAGAGGTTTGCTTAGAAGGCGTAGGTCTTCACACTGGAAAAAATGTAAAAATGTGTATTAAGCCTGCAGAGCCTAATCAGGGTTTTGCTTTTAAACGTGTTGATTTAGAAGGCAGTCCTATCATACCGGCACAAGCTCATTTAGTAACGAGCACAGCTAGAGGTACTACTATTGAAAAAAATGGGGTTTCTATTCATACAACTGAGCATGTTTTAGCCGCATGTGTGGGTTTAGATCTTGATAATGTAATGATTGAACTTAATGAGGCTGAACCTCCTATTCTAGACGGTTCTTCTAAATATTTCTATGAAGCTCTTGAAAAGGCCGGTGTAGAAGAACAAAATGCTATAAGAGAAGAATTTGTGGTAGAAGATGTGATCTCCTTATCAGATGAAGAATCCGGCTCTGAAGTATTGGTCATGCCGGCCAATGAATATAAAGTGACCACAATGGTGGATTTTGGCACCAAAGTCTTAGGTACTCAAAATGCATCTATAACTTCTGTTGATCAATTTAAAAATGAAATAGCCAATGCCAGAACCTTTAGTTTTCTACATGAAATAGAAGAGCTTTTAGAAAAAGGGCTCATTCGCGGAGGCGATTTAAACAATGCAATTGTTTATGTGGATAAAGAACTTAATCAGGAAACCACAGAACGACTAAAAAAAGCATTTAATAAAGACGATATTTCTATTAAATCAAACGGTATTTTAGATAATCTCACATTGCATTTCCCGAACGAAGCAGCACGTCATAAACTCTTAGATGTTATGGGCGATTTAGCATTAGTAGGGACTAAAATCAGAGGAAAAGTAATTGCTAACAAACCTGGTCACACTATTAACACCATGTTTGCTAAAAAGTTAGCTAAAATCATTAAGTCTGAAAAAAGAAATAAAGTACCCAAGGTAGATTTAAGTCAGCCACCGCTTTATGATGTCAATCAAATCATGGAGATTTTACCACACAGAGCACCATTTTTATTAGTAGATAAGATTTACAGTTTAAGCGATCATGATGTCGTGGGCATCAAAAACGTCACCATGAATGAAACTTTTTTCCAGGGGCATTTCCCTTCAAAGCCTGTGATGCCTGGTGTTTTGCAAGTTGAGGCTATGGCGCAAACCGGTGGAATTCTCGCCTTAAGTTCTGTGGGTGATCCAGAAAATTATCTAACCTATTTCATGAAAATGAACAATGTAAAATTTAAACGTCAGGTAGTTCCAGGAGATACGCTCATATTTAAATTAGAGCTTTTATCTCCCATAAGAAGAGGTATTTGTCATATGCAAGCTTACGCCTATGCTAATGACAAGTTGACTTGTGAAGCAGAACTTATGGCGCAACTATCTAAAATAAAAAAATAGTATGAATCAACCACTAGCTTATGTTCACCCCGGCGCTAAAATCGCAAAAAATGTAGTTATAGAGCCTTTTACGACAGTTCACAACAATGTTCAAATTGGTCAGGGAACATGGATTGGGTCTAACGTTACTATCATGGAAGGCGCTAGGATCGGTAAAAATGTGAGTATTTTTCCGGGAGCTGTAATATCTGCTATTCCACAAGATAAAAAATTTGATGATGAAGATACTATTACCCAAATAGGTGACAATACAACTATTCGGGAATGCGTAACCATTAATCGAGGAACAAAAGATAGAGATAAGACCGTTATTGGTAATGATTGCTGGATTATGGCTTACAGTCATATAGCTCATGATTGTATAGTAGGTAACAATTGTATTTTTTCAAACAACAGCACCTTGGCAGGCCATATTACTGTTGGAGATCATGTAGTTCTGGCAGGTATGACCGCAGTTCAGCAATTTTGCAGTATAGGTAAACATGCTTTTATCACCGGTGGATCATTAGTAAGAAAGGATGTTCCTCCTTACGTTAAAGCTGCCCGAGAGCCCCTTTCTTACGTAGGCATCAATTCTATAGGCCTTCGCAGACGCGGATTTGACACCAATAAGATTAGAGAAATACAAAACATTTATCGATTTTTATATCAAAAAAATTACAATAATTCTCAAGCCGTTTCGATTATTGAAGCTGAAATGGAAGCAACACCGGAGCGGGATGAAATTTTAGAATTTATAAAGAGTTCTCAAAGAGGAATTATGAAAGGATATTTTACAACTTAATACATATGGCAACAACAAGTGACATTAGAAAAGGATTGTGCATACGCTATAATCATGACATTTATAAAATTATAGAATTTTTACACGTTAAGCCAGGTAAAGGCCCAGCTTTTGTCAGAACAAAGCTTAAGAGCGTAACGACCGGAAAAGTAGTTGAAAACACTTTCCCGGCCGGACATAAAATCGATGAAGTTCGTGTAGAATCTCATAAATATCAATTTTTATATGAAGATGGAGAGTTTTTCCATTTTATGCATACGGATGATTATACACAAATTCGATTAACCGAAGCTTCATTAGATCAACCTAAATTACTTAAAGAAGGAGAAGTGGTAACGGTTATGGTCAATACAGAAGATGATTCGCCGGTAGCTGTAGAAATGCCGGCCAATGTAATCTTAGAAGTAACGCAGACAGAACCTGGTGTGAAAGGCAATACAGCCACCAATGCTACAAAACCGGCAACGCTTCAAACCGGAGCACAAGTAAATGTACCGCTCTTTATCAATGAAGGTGATTTTGTAAAAGTTAATACGGAAGACGCTAGCTACAAAGAGCGTGTAAAAGATTAATCAAATGAAATTTAGTAAAACACAAAGACTGGAAGATATTGCTAAAATCATCCAATGTGAATTTGTGGGCAATGCTGATTTTCCTGTTTCAGGCATGAACGAAATACATGTCGTTGATCCAGGTGACATCGTATTTGTAGATCACCCTAAGTACTATGACAAAGCTTTAAAATCAGCTGCTAGCGTTATTTTGATTAACAAAAAAGTAGCGTGTCCTGAAGGAAAAGCCTTGCTAATCTCAGAAAAACCTTTTGACGATTTTAATCAATTAGCAGATCATTTTTATAAATTAACACCTATTGATCGGCTGAAAAGCAACAATGCAAAGATTGACCCCACTTCTCATATAGAACCTAATGTAGTCATTGATGATGGAGTAAAAATCGGAAAACATTGTTGGATTCAATCCAATGTTATCTTAAGAGGAAATATTAAAATAGGGGATCATGTTATTATACAGTCTGGTGCGGTTTTAGGTGGAAATGCTTTTTATTACAAAAAGAAACCTACTGGTTATGATGCTTTGAAATCAACAGGAAGCATCATTATTGAAAATCATGTGGAAATTGGAACAAACACAACGATTGATCGTGGTGTGAGTGGTCAGACCTTGATTGGTAAGGGTACAAAGATCGATAATTTAGTGCAAATAGGACATGACACAAAAGTAGGAAGGCACTGCCTGATAGCCGCTCAAGCGGGAATTGCAGGTTGTGTTATCATTGAAGATGAGGTAAGCATTTGGGGTCAAGTAGGCATTGCCAGCGGTATAACAATTGGTAATAAAGCTACCATTTTAGCCTGTTCAGGTATTAGTAAAGACTGTAAACCTGGACTTACTTACTTTGGCACGCCGGCAGATGACATTAGAACCAAATATCGTGAATTAGCAACATTAAGTCAATTACCTAAAATAATAAAAAATCAAAAAAAATAAATCAAATGGATCATAAAGAAATAGTCAGATCCTTTTTCAACTCTGATTTTTACAAAAACAAATCAACCTTTGAAAAATACATTCATCCTGAAGTAGAAATCAAATGGAATAGCAATAATGGTTTTATTCAATTTGATTATACTTCATTCAGTAATATGGTTCAGGAAATGGGAAAATCATTTTTACAGATGACCCCGGAAATTTCCCATTGTTTTCAGGAAGATAATCAAGTCTGTATCCGTTTCTCCTATTTAGTTGAAAGTGTAGAACGGGAAGAAAGCTTTGCACTGGCAGATTTTATTTGCATTTGGGAATTAAAAGATGATCAATTATACAAAGGCTTTTTAATGAGTCAGGCTGCAGATGAGGAATCTGAAAATTTCTCTTCATTTATCAACCTTTAAGTCAAACTCAGCTTTCTAAGTTCAACTTAAAAACTTACTTTTGCTTAAATTAAAATATAACTTATGAGTGTTTTAGTCAATAAAGATTCAAAGATAATAGTTCAGGGATTTACCGGAAGTGAAGGATCCTTTCACGCTGAACAAATGATCAACTACGGCACCCCTGTTGTAGGTGGTGTAACCCCGGGAAAAGGAGGCACAACTCACTTAAATAAACCGGTTTTTAATACGGTAGAAGAAGCTGTGAAAAAAGTTAGTGCAGATACCACTATCATTTTTGTACCCCCGGCCTTTGCAGCTGATGCCATTATGGAAGCCGCTGATGCCGGTATTAAAGTGATTATAACAATTACTGAAGGTATTCCTGTAAAAGATATGATCAAAGCACTGCATTTTATAAAAGAAAAAGATTGCCGTCTTATCGGTCCTAATTGTCCTGGCGTTATTACACCTGAAGAAGCAAAAGTAGGCATTATGCCGGGTTTTGTTTTTAAGAAGGGAAAAGTAGGTTTGGTTTCAAAATCAGGTACCCTTACCTATGAAGCAGCTGATCAGGTAGTCAAACAAGATTTAGGAATTTCAACCGCCATTGGAATTGGTGGTGATCCATTAATAGGAACCAGCACCAAAGAAGCTTTAGAATTATTAGTAAACGATGAGGACACAGATTGCGTGGTCATGATCGGTGAAATAGGCGGTCAATTAGAGCCGGATGCGGCAAAATGGTATAAAGAAAGCGGAAGTGAAAAACCTGTGGTAGGCTTTATTGCCGGTGAAACAGCTCCTGCCGGAAGAACTATGGGGCATGCCGGAGCCATTGTAGGCGGTAGCGACGATACAGCTCAAGCTAAAAAAGCTATCATGAAAGAAAGCGGTATTCACGTTGTAGATTCTCCGGCTGAAATAGGTAAGAAAGTTGCTGAAGTGATGTCCGTAAAATCATAATACTACGCTATGAATTTATTACAAGATAAAAATGTTTTGATTACCGGAGGTAGTCGCGGTATTGGTAAAGGAATTGTAGAGACTTTTGCTCAACATGGTGCTCAAATTGGCTTTACCTATCACTCTTCTCAACAACCGGCTGATGAATTGGTTGAAAAATTAAGCCATAGTGGAACTAAAGCAAAAGCATATCAATCTGATGCTTCAGATTTTGAGCAAGCAGAACAATTGATTAAAAATTTTGTGGAAGACTTTGGATCCATTGACGTTTTAATCAACAATGCTGGAATTACTAAAGATAATCTGCTCATGCGAATGACTGAATCAGACTTTGATGCAGTTATAAAAACTAATTTAAATTCTGTATTTAATTTGACAAAAGCTTCATTAAGGCCTTTTCTAAAACAAAAGTCCGGAAGTATTATCAATATTAGTTCAGTTGTTGGTTTAAAAGGAAATCCGGGCCAATCTAATTATGCGGCTTCAAAATCAGGCATCATTGGTTTTTCTAAATCTATTGCTTTAGAATTAGGTTCCAGAAATGTAAGAGCTAATGTAGTTGCTCCCGGATTTATAGAGACGGAAATGACGGAGAAATTAGATCAAGATACCGTACAAACCTGGCGTAAGGCTATTCCTTTAAAAAGAGGAGGCACTCCAGAAGATGTGGCTAATACCTGTCTTTATCTTGCCAGTGACTTGAGTACTTATGTTACCGGACAAGTACTTCAGGTAGATGGCGGAATGCTGACTTAACAATATATGATGACAAACCTTGATATCCTACTTCTTGTGATCATCATAGGTTTGTCTGTTTTAATTGCTGTATTTCAATATCGAGACAATCTTAAAAACAAAGAACCTGCTTCTTATGCATACATTGTGCTTAGAAGCTTATCTTATATCACAATTGGCTTACTGCTTATTGATTTTTCCATTACTTCTACAACTACAAAGGTTGTAAAACCTAATTTAGCTATATTAGCAGACAACTCTTCCTCCTTACAAAACAAAGTTGATCTTTCGGATTTTCAAAAAAGTATTAAGCAGCTCCGTAATGAAGATGAACTGGATGATCGTTTTTTTACAAATGCTTATCAATTTGGAGATCAATTTAAAAAATTAGATTCTTTAGATTTTAAAGATAAAAAAACAAATATTTATGAGGGCTTAAGCACATTAGCAGATTTGTATTCATCTGATAATTTTGCAGTGGTATTGATGACTGATGCTCATCAAAACTACGGACCAGATTTTGCAAACTATGTTCAGCAACAAAATATTTCAGTATTTCCCGTAGCCATTGGAGATACAACTTCTTATCGCGACCTAAATATCAATCACATTAATCATAATGATTATACATACTTAGGTAATGAATTTCCAGTTGAAGTTTTAATCAACTATGATGGTCAAAAAAAAATTCAAAGCAAACTACAAATCTCAAACAATAGCAATGTCCTTTTTAGTAAACAAATCAGCTTAGATCAAGACAAAAAATCTGCCATTATCAAGGCTAATATCAAAGCTAAGCAATCAGGTCTTCAAAAATTTCAGGTAAGCTTAACTCCTGTTGATGAAGAGAAAAACATCAAAAACAACAACAAAAGTTTCAGTATTGATATCATAGATGATCAGGTAAAAATTTTGCTCCTTACTTCTATCCTTCACCCGGATTTAGGTGCTTTAAAAAAAGCAATTGAAACCAATGAACAGCAACAAGTTATTCTTAAAACCATAGATGATTTTAAGGGTGATTTTGAAGCTTATAAATCTGTAATCTTATATCAACCTAATCCTAAATTTAACACGTATTTAGATCAACTGGAAAAGAAAAGGTCAAGTTTGCTTATTATTGGGGGAAAAAGGACTGATTATGAGTTATTAAGTAGAAAATTTCCTTTCTTTAACAGATCCAATAATCAATCAAATGAAAATTATCAGGGTATTTATAACGATGATTTTCAAAAGTTTCAGTTTAAAGACCTCGGATATGATGGTTTTCCACCCTTAGGCGATCAATTCGGTGAAACAGAGATCAAAGGAAATTACAGCACCTTGCTTTATCAATCTGTTGACGGAATTAAAACAGATTCTCCTTTATTGTTTACAGCAGAACAAGGTAAAAGAAAATTTGTTTTTCTAATGGGCGAAGGCATTTGGAAATGGCGTGGGGAAGTTTATAGACAAAGAGATAGTTTTAGAGCATTTGACCGCTTTATTGATAAATGGATTCAATATCTAAATGTGAAAGAACGGGAAAGGCTTGAAGTAGCATCTCAGAAACTTTATAAATTAGGTTTAGATGGTAAAATATCAGCCAAATACTACGATGCTAATTATGAATTTGACCCTAGAGCTGAACTAAAAATCAGTATTAAAGATTCATTAGGCGAGCAGAAAACATATGATATGCCCCTAATTAATAATCAATTCACTTTTGACATAAATACCCTAAATAAAGGTATTTACAATTATGAAGTTATTGTAAAAAATAAGGCTTATAAAAAACAAGGTCAATTTAGAATAGAAGAATATAGCATAGAAAACAGTCAATATGGGGCAAACACAAAACAATTGAAATCTATAGCTCAGAACAATAAAATTTACACATTAAATTCCCTTGATCAGCTTAAAAAAGAGCTTTTGCAAAACAAAAGATTTCAACCAGTCCAAAAATCTACCCAAAATAAAAAATCTTTGATCCATTGGTATTACCTGTTAGTTTTATTAATTGTATTTTTGTCAATCGAATGGTTACTAAGAAAATACAACGGATTAATATAAAAATAAATACAAATGAATAAATTACCTAAAATAGCGATACCCGTAATCATACTGATTATAATTTTGATCATTGTGATTTCTAAAACAGCCGTAAACATCAATTCCGGTGAACGCGGTGTTATGTTTGAAAGATTTGGCGGCGGTGTTGTAACTGATGAGCCTGCATTGAAAGAAGGCTTTCATATTATAATGCCCTGGAACGACGTCTTTGTCTATGAAGTAAGACAGCAAACTTTAAATGAAAAACTAAAAGTATTATCATCAAATGGATTAGACATCCGCCTTGATGCGTCTGTATGGTTTGCCCCTGATCCGGAAGATTTAGGTAAATTACATCAAGATAAAGGGGAAGCTTATATTGATCGTTTAATAAGACCTTCCATTCGTTCTGCCACGCGTGCAGTAATTGGAAGGTATACACCTGAAGAGTTGTATGCCAGTCAAAGAGAATCTATACAAAATGAGATACTTTCTGAAGCTAATGATCTTCTTGAAGATCAATTTATTGATGTAAGAAGAGTTTTAGTTAGAGATGTCACTTTACCAGACAAAATAAAACAGGCGATTGAAAGAAAGTTGAGTCAGGAGCAGGAATCTTTAGAATATGAGTTTAGATTAGAAAAAGCCACTAAAGAAGCTAAGCGTCAAAAAATAGAAGCTGAAGGTAAAGCCAGAGCAAACCGAATCCTAAATGCATCGCTAACCGATAAAATTCTTAAAGAAAAAGGTATCGAAGCCACTCAAAATTTAGCAGAATCTGATAATGCGAAAACTATCGTAATTGGTGGTGGTGAAGGTGGACTTCCTATAATTTTAGGAAATAATTAAATTCTTCAAACTTATAATTTCAAGATTAAAACTTAATTTTGCTACATGAAATTAAACAATTGGCATCATCATTTTTATTCAAACTCAAACGAGGTTTGATGATGCTATTATTATAAGCAATATCAACCCGTTTGTTAAAGCAAGCGGGTTTTTTAATTTATATTAAAGGTAAGATAATAAAACTAAAATGAGCAAAAAACTTAAAATTGCTATACAGAAATCAGGAAGATTACAAGATGATTCGATCAGTTTATTGAGGGAATGCGGTTTGAAAATCAATAACGGCAAAGATCAACTTCGCGTAGAATCACCAAATTTTCCGCTAGAAATATTGTATCTCAGGAACTCTGATATTCCTCAATATTTGATTGACGGCGTTGCTGATATAGCTATTGTTGGTGAAAATCTATTACATGAAAAAACACCGGAGTTACCGATAGTTCAAAAATTAGGATTCTCAAAATGTCGGGTTTCAATTGCTGTCCCAAAAAGTATGAGCTTCCACTCTATTCAAGAGCTTAATGGAAAAAAAATTGCTACTTCCTACCCGCAAACTTTAAAAAAGTATTTAGCTAAGAATGAAATTTCTGCTGAAACGCATTTGATCAATGGCTCCGTAGAAATAGCACCCAACATCGGTTTAGCGGATGCTATTTGTGATATTGTTTCCAGTGGTAGTACGTTATTTAAGAACAACCTTAAAGAAGTAGATACTATCTTAAAAAGTGAAGCGGTTTTAGTATCCGGCAAAGAACTTTCACCTTATAAGAGAAAAGTTTTAGACAAACTTGTATTTAGAATTCGATCGGTCTTGCAGGCAAAAGATTATCGGTATTTATTGCTCAACGCACCTGATGAAAAGATAGCTAAGATCTCTGCTATTTTACCCGGCATGAAAAGTCCTACGGTTATGCCATTGGCTGAAAAAGGTTGGAGTTCGCTTCATACCGTGATCAATCAGGAGCGATTTTGGGAAGTTATAGAAGAACTCAAACAAAATGGCGCGCAAGGAATTTTAATATGTCCCATCGAAAAAATGGTCAACTGATATGAAAATACAACAAAATCCGCCCAGAGAACAGTGGGAAGAACTTTTAAAACGTCCGCAAACAACAGTTGATGATCTAGAGCAAACCGTTGATGATGTATTTGATCAGATTAACAACCGCGGTGATCAAGCTGTAAAAAAATATACAGAACTTTTTGATGGCGTGACGCTTACCCATCTTGAAGTAGGTAAAAAAAGTATTGAAGCTTCTGCTGATAAGATCCCTCAACAGCTAAGATCAGCAATTGATTTGGCATACGAAAATATAAAAGCCTTTCATGCCACACAAAAAAGAAGTCCAGTTGAAATCGAAACGATCCCGGGCGTAAAATGTAGAATGGAATTTCGACCCATACAAAAAGTGGGGTTGTATATTCCCGGTGGAACAGCGCCTTTATTTTCCAGTATCTTAATGCTTGCTATTCCAGCTAAGTTAGCCGGCTGTCAGGAAATTATCTTATGTACGCCACCTCATAAAGACCAGG
>Ga0102930_1000380_pt1 | contig 14873 bp, 16 predicted proteins | sample SalPon1_B_H2O_MG_FD_84514 | JGI IMG/M metagenome (GOLD analysis project Ga0102930, IMG submission 84514) | Salt pond water microbial communities from South San Francisco under conditions of wetland restoration - Salt Pond MetaG R1_B_H2O_MG | ecosystem: Environmental > Aquatic > Non-marine Saline... | reverse complement strand
GGTGGCGGAAAAGGGCCAGGAAGCCGCCAACGCCGAGCAGGATGCGGCAGTCGCGGCCGGTCGCGTGTTGGTGAAGGATTCGATTGCGGATATCACGCTGCAGCAGGTCCTCACCCGCCCGACCGACTTCGAAGTCATTGCGACGATGAACCTCAATGGGGATTACCTCTCGGATGCCCTTGCCGCACAGGTCGGCGGGATTGGTATCGCACCGGGTGGAAATATCAACGAGCAGACCGGCCATGCCGTCTTTGAAGCCACCCACGGCACCGCCCCGAAATATGCGGGCAAAGACATGGTGAACCCGGGTTCGATCATCCTGTCCGCAGAGATGATGTTGCGTCATCTCGGTTGGAGCGAGGCAGCCGACCTGGTCCTGGTGGGCATGGATGCAGCCATCGCCAGCAAGAATGTCACTTACGACTTCGCACGACTCATGGACGGAGCGACCAAAGTCAGTTGCTCACAGTTCGGTGAGGCCATCGTCAAGCGCATGCAGGCCTGAGCGCCTGCTAACGGTTGTGGACGCCGAGTCAGCCATACAAACGCCGCAACAGCCTGGCGTGGCAATGGCGGCACGGCGTATCCACGACGGATTCGAACGCTACAACCAGCAGTTTCGTCGCATTACCAGCCGGGCCGGGCGGCGCTTTGAGCAGCAAGACTGGAAAGGCCAGATGGCTGACATTGCTGCTCGAATCGAGCTGTATGAACAATGGGTGCGTCGGACGGTCGACGGGTTACCACGCGACCTGGGAGAGCACCTAACAGACCATACTTTGTGGCCGAAGATCCGCGAGTATTACGGCCTGCGCGTGGCATCCATGCCAGACGCTGGCTTTATGAAGACGTTCTTTAATTCGGTGACTCGACGCGTGTTCGGAACGCGCGGGGTGGATGGCGCTGTTGAATTTATTCAGCCGCCACCCGAAGAGGGCATCGAGTCCCTAACGATGCGCCGCTACCCCTGCTGGGGCGATCTCAAAGGCGCCTGTGAAGCCATTCTCCAAGACTTTCGCTTTCGCCGGGTTTACGTCGACGCAGGCAAAGATGCGGCGGTGATGGCCGAGCGTATTCGCAGCACGATTGGCGAAGATGCCGACGCCCAGTGCTTGCGCTTTGAGTTTATCGACTCCCACTTCTTCCAGGGTACTCGGGCCTATCTCGTCGGACGCATCCGACTACAGGCCGGCACTCGGCCCATCGTTGTCGCCCTGCGCAACGACGATGCGGGCATTCAGGTAGATGCCACGCTGGTGACAGCCGATCAGATTGGGGTGGTCTTTTCCTACACCCGGTCGTATTACTTTGCCGACCCCACCTCAGTCGTCGCGGCGGTCCAGTTTCTACACGATATTCTGCCGGGCAAACCCATTGATGAGCTCTACACCGTGCTTGGGCGCTTGCGGCAGGGTAAAACTGAGCGGTATCGATCGCTGATCCAGCATCTTAAGCGAACCGATGATGAAATCGTCCATGCCGCTGGCGAGCCCGGGCTGGTGATGATCGTTTTCACCCTCCCCTCGTTTAACCTGGTCTTTAAGGTGATGCGGGATGTATTCCGGCCTCCGAAGACCACAACCCACGCAGATGTGCACGAAAGCTATCGCCTGGTGTCTCGCCACGATCATGCCGGACGCCTGATCGATACACAGCACTTCCGCAATCTCGAGCTGCCACTCGAGCGGTTTTCCTCAGCGCTGCATGAGGAACTATTGAGAGAGGCTGGCCACACCGTCAGCGAGGAAGGCGACAAATTGGTCTTCCGACATGCTTACGTGGAACGTCGTGTGCGCCCACTCAACCTCTACGTCCGTGAGGTGGAGGAAGCCGAGGCGCAGCGAGTTATCCTGGACTACGGCCGATGCTTAAAGGATCTCGCAGAAACCAATATCTTTGCCGGGGATTTGTTATTAAAGAACTTCGGCGTCACCAGCTCCGGACGGGTCGTGTTCTATGACTACGACGAGGTCATGCTGGTCACAGAATGCCATTTCTTCGAATTGCCCGAGCCCGACGAGGATTATCCGCTGATGGACCACGGCGCCCGAAATTTCGTAGGCCCACGGGATATCTTTCCCGAAGAGTTTATCCGCTTTCTAGCGATGCCAAGCACCCTTCGGCAAAGCTTTCTGGAGGCTCACGCCGATCTACTCACAGCGGAATACTGGCGTGACGTGAAGCAACGTCGCGAGACTGGCGAGGTTGCCGAAATCGTCCCGTATGCACGTCAGAGTGTTGCACCCCAGCGGATTGCCCTGTAATTGATCAAGCACCCGATGAACACCAGGAGCTGAGATGGAATTTTTTGCCGATACCGCGGTGATCGAGGAGATCCGCGAGTTACACGAGTACGGGCTTTTGGACGGGGTCACGACCAACCCGTCCCTGGTTGCTAAAGCGGGTGCAGACTTTCTGGAGACAGTCGGGGAAATTTGTCGAATTGTCGATGGTCCCGTCTCAGCCGAGGTTGCCGCCATTGACGCCGAAGGGATGATCAATGAAGGGCGGGTTCTGGCGGCGATCGCTTCAAATGTTGCGGTCAAAGTGCCGCTGACATTACCCGGGCTCAAAGCGTGTCGTGTCCTTCGGGACGAGGGCGCCGCCGTTAATGTCACGCTGTGCTTTTCGGCGAATCAGGCACTGCTCGCGGCGAAGGCCGGCGCCACCTATATCTCGCCGTTCATCGGCCGGCTCGACGACATCAACCTCGATGGCATGGAACTTATCCATGACATTCGGGCGATCTACGACAACTACGATTTTGACACGAAAATTCTGGCCGCCTCGATCCGCTCGGGCAATCATGTCAGCGCGGCCGCCCTCGCTGGGGCCGATGTGGCCACGATGCCGCCCGCCGTGATTCGTGGACTCGTGAATCATCCGCTGACCGACAAAGGCCTTAAGACCTTTATTGCGGACTGGCAAAAGACCGGGCAGAAGATTATTCGCTAACGCGCCGCCGCGACCTTTATAAGACACAAAAAAAGGGCCTAAAGGCCCTCGTTTTGTGTCTGGCGGAGAGGGTGGGATTCGAACCCACGAAGGGCGATTAAGCCCTTACTCCCTTAGCAGGGGAGCGCCTTCAGCCACTCGGCCACCTCTCCAATTTGAGGCCTGAAGGATACGGCAATGGTCTCGGGCCGTAAACCAGCCACTGTCAGTCATTATCCTTGTCATCCGAGGGGGAAGACTGGTCACCTTCATCCTGGATACGATCGTAGATTTCTTCGCGATGCACCGACACGTCCTGCGGTGCCTTTACCCCGATACGAACCTGGTTGCCCTTGACACCCAGTACAGTGACCGCGACGTCGTCACCGATCATCAGGGTTTCGCCGACCCTGCGGGTCAGAATGAGCATTCTGCCGACTCCTAATTGTTGTCCTGGACCTCACCTCTCGGACTCCTCGATCGAGGCAGATATCCATAATGTCGTGCAGAAACCGTTACCCCATGACAACGTCAAAATTCATCTGCACTCCTATATAAGACAACAATTGTATCGCTTGAACGCTCTTTTGTCTGCCGGTCTACCTAAATTGATCCCCTTCGTATGGAGGGGGTTTTTACCCAGCCGTCTCGCCCTCGACGCTCACCGTTTTCCCGCTTCGGTCATCCAGATCGAACGCTCGATGAAGCGCGCGAGTGCCTAATTCCAGGTACTTCTCGGCCACGACCACGGAAATCTTGATTTCCGACGTTGAGATCATCTGAATATTGATGCCCTCCGCGGCCAGCGAGTCGAACATCAAGCTGGCGACGCCCGCGTGAGAGCGCATTCCGACGCCCACCAGCGATAGCTTGACAATCCCCGTATCACCAAAGACCTCTCGGGCACTGAGCGCCTCCGCTTGCTGGCGCAGGATGTCCAAGGCGCGGTCGTACTCACTTTTATTCACCGTGAAAGTGAAGTCGGTCAGCCCATCGTTGCTGATGTTCTGAACGATCATGTCCACTTCGATGTTGGCTTCAGCGATCGGGCCGAGAATCTGCGCGGCGATCCCAGGCGTATCCGGCACACCGATCATGGTGAGTTTGGCCTCATCCCGATTGAATGCGATCCCCGCAATCAAGGGCTCTTCCATACTGCCCTGGGGCATGTTGTCTCCTTCCATCGTAATCAACGTTCCCGGTCCCTCCTCGAATGACGACAGCACCCGTAGGGGGACCTGGTACTTCCCAGCGAACTCTACGGCGCGAATTTGCAATACCTTGGAGCCAAGACTGGCAAGCTCCAGCATTTCCTCGAAGGTGATTCGGTCGAGACGGCGCGCGGTCGGCACAACCCGCGGATCCGTTGTGTAGACCCCATCGACGTCCGTGTAGATCTGACACTCATCAGCACCCAGTGCGGCGGCCAATGCCACGGCGGTGGTGTCGGAGCCACCCCGCCCGAGCGTAGTGATTGAACCGTTCTCATCCACACCCTGAAAACCGGCCACGACGACAATTCGTCCTGCACCGAGGTCCTCACGGATAATCTCGGCATCGATGTCCTGAATGCGTGCCTTACTGAACGCGCTGTCCGTCAAAATCTGAACCTGTGCACCCGTATAGCATCGCGCGGGGGCGCCCATGCGCTCGAGTACCATCGTCACCAGGGAAATCGTCACGGTCTCACCGGTGGAGAGCAGCAGATCGAGTTCACGTGGGCGGGGGCCATGCCCCTGCGCAGCGCCGTGTGCAAGCTCGGTTAAGCGGTCTGTCTCGCCTTTCATAGCCGAGACGACCACCACAACATCGTGGCCCGCCTGGCGAGAGGCCATCGCCTTACGTGCTACGTGCTCAATGCGCTCGATGTTGGCAACGGACGAACCCCCAAACTTCTGGACAATCAGCGACATGATTTACCTTCTGGTTCGAAATTACTGCTCGAGACGGGCCCGCACCCAGGGGACAACCTGCTTTAAGGCATCAGGAACCGCTTCAGGCTGACTCCCCCCCGCTTGTGCAAAATCGGGTCGACCACCGCCCCTGCCGCCCACTGGTTCAGCGACAACGTTAATTAACTCACCCGCTTTAATCCGATCCGTCACGTCCTTGGTGACGCCAGCGACGAGGCGGACCTTGCCATCAGCCACTGCCGCCAGCACGACCACTGCGCTGCCAAGGCGATTCTTGAGCTGATCAACGGTCTCGCGGAGCGAATCGCCACCCACCTCCACACTCGCAGCCAGGACCTTGACCCCCGCAACCTCCTCAGCCTGATCAGCGAGCGAGTGGCCCGCGTGTGCAGCCAGGCGCTGCTGCAGACGGCCAAGCTCGCGCTCCAGGTCTCGAGTTTTGGTCAGCTCCTGATCAATCCGTGGCAAAAGCTGTTCAGATGTGGCCTTCAAACGCTCTGCCGCACGGTCCAACGTCTCCCGCGCTTGCTGCATCTGCACGAGCGCTGTCTCACCCGTCACCGCTTCGATTCGGCGCACGCCGGATGAGACAGCCGCCTCAGTGGTGATCGCAAAAAGCCCAATCTGACCGGTTTGCGATACGTGGCAACCCCCACAAAGTTCTGTTGAAAAGTCGCCGAATCGGACAACGCGCACGCGATCGCCATACTTCTCACCAAACAGTGCCATGGCCCCAAGCTCGACAGCACGGTCATAGTCCGTTTCGAAAATATCCGCTGCGTCATCACGACGAATCCAGGCATTCACTCGCGATTCAATACGATGCAGGGCCTCGGTGGAAATGGGCTCAAAGTGTGAGAAGTCAAAGCGCAGGCGATCGGGTGCGACTAGAGAACCTTTCTGGTGGATATGCTCACCCAGGACCTCTCGCAGCGCCGCATGAAGCAGATGGGTGGCGGTGTGATTCAGTGTTGTCCGGTGGCGACGATCCTCAGCAATCCGGGCATCAACACCCTCTCCCAGCCGCAGGACACCCTCGGTCATTCGGCCAATATGTCCACGCGCGTTGGCGTATTTCTGCGTATCGTCGACGGCAAAATGAACACCCTGGGCGATTAATTCGCCCGTATCGCCGACCTGACCACCCGCCTCTGCATAGAACGGCGTGCGGTCAAGAATCACCATCCCCGTCTCACCGGCGTGCAATGCGTCGACCGCTCCGCCATCACGATAAAGACCGATCACCTCAGCGGCATCTTCATTGACTTCATAACCACTGAATAGGGTGGTACCCCCAAAATCGGCGGCACCGCCGTATTCCGCCCGAAAGGTACTGGCCGCCCTCGCTCGTTCACGCTGGGCTGACATCGCCGCTTCAAACCCGGCCATATCAAGATGCAACCCTTGTTCGCGCGCCACATCGGCTGTCAGGTCCACGGGGAAGCCGAAGGTGTCATAGAGCTTAAACACGGTGTCACCAGGGATCGTGTCACCCTCAAGCTCGACCAGATCATCAGCGAGCAACCGCAGGCCTTGCTCCAGTGTCTCGCGAAAGCGCTCCTCCTCTTGCCGCAGGACCCGCTCAACGGTCGCCTGAGCAGCCGGCAGCTCCGGGAATGCCGCTCCCATTTCTTGATTAAGTGGTTGGACGAGTCGGTAGAAAAACGGCTCAGCAATACCCAGCTTATAGCCATGCCGAACTGCACGCCGAATAATTCGGCGCAAGACATAACCTCGGCCTTCATTACTCGGCAGGATGCCGTCGACAATGAGAAACGCGCAGGCTCTGATGTGATCTGCGATCACGCGCAAAGAGCTGTCTTCCGTATCTTTTGTGCCCGCCAGTGCAGCCGCGGCAGCAACGAGGCGTTGAAACAGGTCAATTTCAAAATTATTGGTAACGCCCTGCGCAACCGCTGCAATGCGCTCCAGGCCCATACCCGTATCGATTGAGGGCTTTGGCAGGGGCGTTAACGCGCCATCGCCGCCGCGATCGTACTGCATGAACACGAGATTCCAGATCTCAACGTAGCGATCGCCATCCTCCTCGGGAGTCCCTGGTGGACCACCGGGCACCTCGGGGCCATGGTCATAAAAGATCTCGGAGCATGGCCCGCACGGCCCGGTCTCGCCCATGGACCAGAAGTTGTCCTCCGCGCCAATTCGTGAGAATCGGGCAGGATCGACCCCAACATCCTCCAGCCACAGTGCAGCCGCCTCATCGTCCTCTTCATAGACGGTAATCCAAAGGCGTTCTGCCGGTAGCGCGAGAACCTCAGTCAGAAACGCCCAGGCGTAGCGGATAGCATCCCGTTTGAAGTAGTCACCAAAACTGAAGTTACCGAGCATTTCGAAGAACGTGTGATGGCGTGCCGTATAGCCGACATTCTCAAGGTCGTTGTGCTTGCCACCCGCACGCACACACCGCTGCGAGGACACGGCACGCCGGTAAGCCCGCTGTTCTCGCCCCAGGAAAACGTCTTTGAAGGGCACCATACCCGCGTTGGTGAAAAGCAACGTCGGATCGTTGCCCGGCACCAGAGACCCGCTCGGGACCACCTCATGACCCCGTTCGGCAAAAAACTCCTGGAAGGCGGTTCGGATCTCGGCGCTCGTTCTTGTCATGCCCATTCGCTTTCAGAGTGTGTTGTCGTTGCTTTCGCTTACCTGCGCCAGTACGCGGCTTACATGATCGCCGCTAAAGCCCCGATTGGCCAGAAACCGTGCCTGCTGACCCCATTCGCGGCGATCACGGGGTGGCTTGCCAAATCGCCGCTCCCAGGTCGCGCGACACCGGTCGCGCCACGCCTGATCTCCTAATTCAAGGTGGGGCGCCGCGAGTTCGCCGCCAATGCCCCGTTCAGACAGCTCTGCCCGAATCTTGACGGGGCCATACCCCGATTCCAGACGCTGCCGGACAAACTGCTCGGTAAACCGCTCGTCGCTTAAAAGGCGCTCGGCAACCAATTGATCGAGCACGCGCTCGGAGATGTCCCGGCTGTAGTCACGCTGCGCCAGTTTTAGACGCAGCTCTTGGCGGGAGTGCTCGCGGCGGGCCAGCAGCCGGATACACTGCTCGCGAACCGCCGCTTCCTCGTCATTTTCCTGCATTGAAATCAGGCGTCAGCATCGGCCTCATCAGGCTCAGACGCGCTGGCATCGGCCTGCCCACCAGCGGGCTTAGGCAGCAGCCGCTCACGCAGGACTTCGCGGAGTTCATCCGCGATCGCCGGATGCTCCTTGAGATGGTTGCGAACATTGTCCTTGCCCTGCCCAATTCGGTCGCCGTTGTAGCTATACCAGGCACCCGATTTTTCGATCAGGCCTTCCTTGACCCCGAGGTCAATCAGCTCGCCTTCCTGCGAGATGCCCTCGCCGTAAAGGATTTCGAACTCTGCCTGACGAAACGGCGGCGCCATCTTATTTTTTACAACCTTGACCCGCGTTTCATTGCCGATGACCTCGTCGCCCTTCTTAATCGCACCGATACGGCGGATATCCATGCGCACCGAGGAGTAAAACTTCAGCGCATTACCGCCGGTGGTAGTCTCAGGACTGCCGAACATGACGCCGATCTTCATCCGGATCTGGTTAATGAAGATCACCGTGGTATTCGAGCGCTTGATATTGGCAGTTAGCTTGCGAAGTGCTTGAGACATCAGCCGAGCCTGTAACCCGACATGCGAGTCGCCCATCTCGCCCTCAATTTCAGCTTTCGGTGTCAATGCCGCGACCGAGTCGACGACAACGATATCAACCGCACTGGAGCGCACGAGCATGTCCGCAATTTCAAGCGCCTGCTCACCTGTATCGGGCTGTGAAACCAATAACTCATCAACGTCCACACCGAGCTTACCTGCATAGTCCGGATCGAGGGCATGCTCAGCATCGACAAATGCCGCGGTACCACCAGCGCGCTGTGCCTCGGCAATGGCCTGCAGCGTCAGGGTGGTCTTACCGGAGGATTCCGGTCCGTAGATTTCAACGACTCGGCCGCGCGGTATGCCACCGACACCCAGCGCGATATCGAGGGTGAGTGAACCGGTCGAGATAACGGGGATGTTTCCCACGGCACGTGCATCGCCCATGCGCATGACGGCGCCTTTGCCGAACTGCTTTTCAATCTGCCCGAGTGCCGCACCCAGGGCTTTCTTGCGATCGTTGTCCATGCTGATTCCTTGGCTTGCGACGCTACAAAAAAGAAGCCTAATTATCCCACAGACCCGGCAGAGCGCCCACCCCGCCGGGCCAATAATCACTCCCAGTTATCCCGACTGCGGTTTCTCGCCGAGTCGGCTGACCAACCCCGTTAAAGCCAAAACTAGGCTCTGACGTCGAACCGCATCCCGATCACCCGCGAAATGCTCAGCGGCTGAGTGGACAGCCCCACAAGGCAATGCCCAAGCACACCAAACCAGGCCCACAGGCTTCTCTGTCGTACCCCCGTCGGGACCCGCGACCCCACTGATCGCGACCGAGACAATGTCCGGGTGGTGCGCTTTGGCGCCGATGGCCATCGCCTCGACGGTTGCCTGACTCACTGCGCCATCATGCGCCAACGTCTCGGCGGATACTTCAAGCAGCCGCTGTTTTGCCGCGTTGCTATAGCTCACCACCCCGTGCGCAAACCATCTCGAACTACCCGGGCGATCTGTACACAGCTTGGCTAGCCAGCCTCCGGTGCAGGATTCTGCCGTGACGAGCTTCAACCGCCGGGCCAACAGGGCCTCTGCCGCCTGTGCGGTCAGGTCGGTGAGCCGCGCGTCATCGGCTAGCAGCATGCGATCAATCAGCGAACCACCGTCACAGGGCATTCCGCTCGATGCAGGACCCGCTGACTGACACTGCCAAGCAGCATCTCTTTGAACCCACTGAGCCCCCGGCTGCCAATGACAATCATCGGCTGCGTGGTCTGAGCAGCATGCTCCACAATGGCCTCAGCCGGGCTGCCAGCCAGGATGGCTTCTTCAACCGCTGTCTGTGAATGACCCATGGCCTGTCGTGCCGCATCAAAGGCTTTCCGAGCACTGCTTTCACGAAGGCGGGCAAAGGCATCCGGGGAGAAGTACTCCAGCTCCTCGCGCTGGGGCACTTCTGTCGGCACGCCGAACATATCCACTGGATCCCGAGGAAAGGCAAACAACAGCCGCAGCGGCACACCGAGCGCCTCCGCCAAGCCTGCCGCGTAGGCCGCGGAATCGTTAGAGCCGTCCGAGCCGTCCACTGGCACAAGAATGATTTCTGGGCGGTTTGACATTGTGATGACCTCCTATCCGTAACGTAACGGATTAGCGACTAACCGCAAGCCCCATCTCGGTGATCATGGGCTCAAAAACCCCACCGACCAGATAGGCGATAATGGCGGCACCGCCACCCATTAACAGCGTCTCAAAACCGGCGCGCCACCGCCCTTCGCCCAGCACAACACCTTTCATGAAACCGATACCAAAAAAGGTGAGCGCCGTTAGCCCACTACTGAACGCAAAAGCGATATCGACACCCAGGGCGGGCAGCAGAAAGGGCAGCAGCGGAACCGAACCCACCAGCACAAACGCGCCAAAGGTCCAGAGCGCGGCACGCGTCGGATTGGCGCCCTCAAGCTCCAGGCCATGCTCTTCACGCAGCATGGTATCGACCCATAGGGACTCATCAGCCGAAATCGTGGTCACGATGCGCTCCAGCACATCGCCTTCGAAGCCCTTGCGCGCAAAGATCTGCCGAATTTCTTCGCGCTCCCCATCAGGTGCCTGGCGGATATGGCGATTTTCAGTGCGGCGAGCCTGATCCACCGCATCGCGGTCACTTTTGACACCCTGATAGTTACTCACGCCCATGCTGAAGCCGTCGGCAACGAGGCTCGCTAGGCCCAGACTGAGCGCGATCAATCCCGGAAGCCCAGCCCCGGCGACGCTGGCGACCACCGCAAACGTGGTCACACAGCCATCAATACCACCCAGGATGGCATCCCGTAAGTAGCTCGGCTTACGGCCTTCATCCAGTCGTTGGCGAATGGCCTCAGGGTGATGACTATGCTCTAGATCTGACATCTCAGCCGTGCCTGCGTATGCTGCCGCCAAATGGCAAGGATGCCACAGTCGATTTTCTTTGTCGGGGGGCCGGACAGACATGGGCGCAAGAGTTGCGATCAACGGCTATGGCCGCATAGGCCGCAGCATTCTCAGGGCAATGCACGAGCGCTCGGATACAGCCCCCCTTCAGGTGACCGCCATTAACGAGCCGGCCGACCCGCAAGCCATAGAGCTCCTGACACGCTATGACAGCAACCATGGGCCGTTCGGCCGCCCCGTCTTTTTCGATTCGGGCCATCTATCCGTTGATGACCACCCGATTCAGCTGCTGCCTGGCCTTGAACCGGCTGCCCTGCCCTGGCGTGAACTCGGCATCGACCTCGTACTGGAATGTTCTGGACTGCCCGCAGACCGAGTTGTCGGGCAAGCCCACCTTGATGCCGGTTCGCGTCGGATTCTGTTCTCCCAACCCGCCACACCTGATCTCGACCTCACCGTTATTCACGGCTTCAATCACCAAGCGATTCGGGCCACTCACCGCATCCTGTCAGCCGGCTCGTGCACCACGAACTGCCTGTTGCCGCTCCTCGATATCCTCCAGGCGCGGTTCGGATTCGAGCACGGAACGGCGACCACCTTGCACGCTGCAATGAATGATCAGCCGGTCACCGACACCCTGCGGAGTAATAACCTGCGCCTTACTCGCGCGGCCTTAAACGGCATGGTCCCAGTGGACACGGCGCTGGCCCGGGGGATTACGCGACTTAAACCTGAGCTCGAGGGCCGGATTGACTGCACGCATCTGCGCTTACCCACAACGGCCGTCTCGGCTATGGATATCACGGTGGTGGTGAAGCAACCCACCACTCGTGCTGCTGTCACTCAGGCGTTGACCGAGGCGGCAAGCGGGCCATGGCAGGCGCTTGTTGGCGTTTGTGACGATCCGGTCAGTTCAGTGGATTTCGCCCACGACGCCCGCTCGGGCATCGTCGATCTCACGCAAATTCGCGTGGTCAACGACCGCGTCGTGAAGCTTTTGTGCTGGTTTGATAACGAGTGGGGATTTGCCAATCGCATGATTGACATCGCACTGCAGCTCAATCAGTTCGATTAATCAAAGCAGGGATGGACGCAGAGTGTCCAAACCTCCGGGCCTTCAGTCACTGGCGTCACTTCAAATTGGCCTGGATAGCCATGTTCAATGTATTGAACAAGCCGCAGCGGCGGCTCATGAAAAACAAGCAACAGGTCTTCGTCTGCCTGTAATGTCTCGAGGGCCTGGTCAACCAGCCCAAGCCGCTCCCGTGGCTGGTGCAAACGCAAATCGATCACTCCGCCGCGATAGGCGGGCTTACGCGGATCGCTAAAAGCCAAGCGCAGATGTCTCCTCAAACGCTGTCGAATCACTGAGCAGCCGCTGCAGTGTATCCTCTGACATGTCAGTCAGTTCCGCTTTGGCATCAAGCTCTGAGGCAACGTCAATGGGCGCCTTGCGCACCGGCCCAGCCCCCTCAGCACTGAAAATCAGGTAAACCACCCCATAAGAGGCAGCGAGCACGTCAATGCGCCAGGTAACGCCCGCCTTATCTTTGAGTATCCGCATGGCCGGCCTCCAAGCTCTAATAAGCAGTGCTAAAGTGTACAGGTTTGTTCTCGGGGAGCCCGAATGACCCAGCGTGATCATCAAGGTCCTTCAGCATGGTTGGTGATGGTCCTCCTCTGGGGCTCAGGCTTGTATCTACGCCTTACCGTGATGGTCGCTCCACCCCTCGCTCCGGTTATCGCCAAAGACCTTGGCCTTGGCCAAGCGGCCACTGGATCGCTAACCACTCTCCCCATTTTGATGTTGGCCGTTGCCGCCATTGGCGCGTCGTATACGATCAGCCGCATCGGTGCGCGCAATACCTTGGCTATTGCGCTGGTGTTGATCGCCACCACCTCCGCGCTGCGCGGCACCGGAGAAATCCCGATGTTGTTCGCCGCGACGGCGGCTATGGGCATCGCGATCGCAGCAGTCCAACCCGCCCTTCCGACCTTACTGACGCAATGGTGCCCCCAACGCATCGCGTTCGGCACGGCGGTGTACATGAACGGCATGCTGGTGGGCGAAGTGCTGGGCTCAACGTTGACGATCCCTGTCATGCTGCCGCTCGCGGGCGGTGACTGGCGTCTCGCTCTACTCTATTGGTCTGCTCCGGCCCTGATCCCGGCATTGGCGCTCATGACGCTTGTTCGCTCACCCGCGACTGACCATGCTGACACGGGCAGCTGGATGCCCGCGTGGCGTCGCCCCCTGGTTTGGCGACTGGGTGCGTTGCTCGGCGCCAGTGGATCGCTGTTTTTTGGGACCAATGCCTACCTGGGTAGCGTACTCACTGGACGGGGCGAAACGGAATTGCTCGCCACCGGCCTCATCCTCCTGAATGGAACTCAACTGTTCGCCTCTTTGCTCATGTTCTGGCTGGCTAGCCGCTGGACCGGCCGCCCCACCCCACTGATTGCATTGATGATTGGCGGCGTTGGATTCCTCACTGTGTTCGTGCTCGTACCGGGTCTGCCCGGCTTACTAGCGCTTGCGCCAGCTGGGCTGGCCGCTGGGATGACTCTCATCCTGATGGTCGGGCTACCGCCGCTTTATACTCGAGGTAACGCAACCGCCGCACTGGCTGCCGGCATGTTCGGCATCGGCGCGGTGATTAACTTTGTTATTCCTTTAGGTGGGGGCGTCCTTGCGGATCTGATCGGGGTACCCGGCATGGCCATTATTCCGATTCTGATCTACAGCGCCCTCGTCCTGCCGCTCGCACGCGGCCTGCCAAGGGTTCCAGCCTGATCGCCGTTAAGCGGGCTTATCCCAGGCATAGAACGCCATTGGCGGGATGTTGAGCCATTCGCGCTGAATCGTTGGCTGTCCGAGCATGGAGACCGCCAGCCGCCGCACCTCGTCGCGGAACTGATACGCCATGAAACGCCCCCCCGGCGCCAGCACTTCCCAGATGCCATTAATGATGCCAAGCCCGGCTTCACGCGGCATGGTTGAGAAAGGAATGCCGGAGAAAACGACATCAGGTGCCGGCAGATCATGTTCACGAAGGATGCTGGCCAACTCATCCGCACTACCTTGCTGAACGATCAACCGTGGATCAGGCAGCGCCTGCAAGCGAGTGATGAAAGCCGGATTAGTATCAATCGCGAGCAATCGCGCATCGGTGTTCAGGCCATTGAGCACTGCCCGTGTCGTCCCCCCCGTCCCCGGGCCGAGTTCAACCACGAGGCGCGATGCCGGGGCATCGATAACGCGGGTGATGCGCTGCTCAAGAAACCGAGAACTAGGAATAATGGAACCCACTTCTCGCGGACGCTGAAGAAATCCCCGCAAGAAACTGGCCTGATCGGAAAAACGCGTCACATGCACTCCGGCTTGCTTGAACACACTCACCGTTCGACGACATGATGACGTCATGGTGATTCGATTCCTTCGCAGCATGCTTGGTGCCAATGGGCACGACAACCCCCCGGCCGTGGCAGCCGAGGGTGAACATGGTGGTTACCACATTGCCGCCCGACCGACTGCGGAAAATGGCGGTTGGCGGGTGAGCGGTACGATATCGGGCGAAATCGACGGTGAAACACGAACCGTCACGTTTGTGCGCGCTGACACTTACGGCAGCCAAGCGGTCGCCGCTGAAATGACGCTGCTAAAAGCCCGTCGTCTGATCGACGAACAGGGCCGGCGCCTTTTCGAGCGCGGCCACTGACGCCGAGCCGCGACGGCTTAGTCCATGTACTGGCCCCCGTTGATGGTCAGCGTCGACCCAGTCACGAACGCAGCCGCATCACTGGCCAGGTAAGCAACCGCCTCACCAATTTCCTCTGCCTCACCCAGTCGCCCGATAGGTATCTGTCCAATGATCTTGCTGAGGATGTCCTCGGGCACCGCCTGCACCATTTCCGTTCCAATGTACCCAGGGGATACCACATTGGCTGTCACGCCCTT
>Ga0102930_1000377_pt1 | contig 14930 bp, 16 predicted proteins | sample SalPon1_B_H2O_MG_FD_84514 | JGI IMG/M metagenome (GOLD analysis project Ga0102930, IMG submission 84514) | Salt pond water microbial communities from South San Francisco under conditions of wetland restoration - Salt Pond MetaG R1_B_H2O_MG | ecosystem: Environmental > Aquatic > Non-marine Saline... | reverse complement strand
TGCCGGCCCTGAGCCGATAAATTGCGCTGGGTTGCGCAGTCATTGATATCAAATTCATCGGGGTCGCCAAAGCCTGGCGCAATAGCATGGCGCAGCAGCAAGACATGACCGTCGTCGCGCAAGGCGTCAAAAACATCAACCTGAGCACTGGCGTTAGCCGCGATCAGCGCAAGTGTTATGCAGGCGACCCACTTTTTCACTCTAACGACTCCGTGACCCATCTAATAGCCTCAACACTACACCGGGTGCTGGCGGGTTCGCGAATACCAGCAAGCCCGCGGTCCAGGGCAGAGACCTAACAACTTGGGCCATTACTCGATGGTGGTGGGTGAAATCGTGCGTTAGGGTGGACGGGCTTTTTGCGAGGCTAGTGCCATTGGTTACTGGGAATTTTTATGTCGTCGCTAATACACAATCGCAGCGTGTGGTTAAGCCTTCTGCTGGGGCTAGTCGGTGGGGTTCGCCTGTGGACGATGGCAATCAGCGGCATTGCGCAACTGCCACATATCTTGGCCGCACTGACGCTGTTGATACCGCTCGTCTTGCTGGGCGTTTTGATACAGCGTGTGTGGCCAGCGGCGGTGGGTCTGGTCATTGTTGTGGTGATTGAATTGTCGTTGTCTTGAATCGCCCTGCCCAACAGTGACGTTACTTTGCGGCCACCGTCTCGAGATCTCCACGATAGCGGGCGAGTCGCTGGCGAGCGTGTTGGCGTTGATCGGCACTGAGTCCAGAAATAAGGGTATGGGTGCAGCGTCGCCATAGTTCACGGCTTGTCTGGCGGTAGTCCTGTAGCACCGGTGAGCGTGCGGCGTCCTCCAGCATCCAGCCTTGCACAAAGTCCTCTACTTGGGCTTGCGGCGCGTTGTCGCGCAACATCGCTACGAGCGTGCGCTCGGTCTGGCGACGCCAGTCCTGCCATTCTTCGGTTACATCGGGCATTTCTGCAACACATTGCGTTAGTGTGTCTTGTTGGTCGTTAGTCACCGTGCCGAGCCATGCTTCGCTGCGATCGATAACCCGCTGCTCGCGGCCCTGTGTTAGGCGTTCAACATAGGTGTTGCGGCCTTCCTCTAGCGTCGCCGCTAAAGTGTCGATTTGTTCGTTATTCAGCTCTCGCAGTAACGCGGTAGCCAACGGGGTGACATCGCTGACATTGCTTCGGATGATCGCCTCGCCCTCGATAAACAGCTGATTGACCGTGGCGCGATCGGGGTTGCTTTTGCCCAATAACTGGTCGACATCATCTAAAAAATGATTGATTTCCGGCAGGCGGTTTTGTCGATGAAACGCCTGGTAGACGCTTAAACCATCGCGCAGTCGATCTTTTTGTTCTTCGTGGAGGTCAAGGTAGTCACCAATGCGCCAAGCACCCACCCAATCGGCATTCTCATAGGCCAATTCGACACGACTACAAGCCACCACCGTCATGCCCATTAGGACCATAACGCAGCAGCGCTTAAGAATAATTGCTATCGATGAGGGTATTTCCATAGCAAGTAGACCGTTTAACCGGCTATCAGTTTAGGCAAACCCCAAGAACACAGCTAGTCGCTCATGGTGTGCGTGTCGGTCTGTGCCGATTGATGAGCGCATGAACGCGTGGATGACGCGAGATTGCGCCATGCGTACCCTACGGGTATGCGCTTACAAGTTCGTTCTGTGTTTCATGAGCCTAGTCATACCTACTCGTATGTGGCGTGGGATCCGCAAACCCGTCGAGCCGCCATTATCGACCCGGTGCTTGATTACGATCCCCATTCGGGTCGCAGTGCCACCGACACAGCCCAAGCCCTCGTGGATATCGTTAACCAAGAGGGACTGGTCGTTGAGTGGTTGCTGGACACGCATGCGCATGCCGATCATATGACGGCTCTGGCGTTTTTAAAGCGGCATTTTGCCGCGCCAACGGCGATTGGCGAGCATATTGTTGAGGTGCAGCAGCGCTTTGCGCGGTTGTTTAACCTAGGTGCGGACTTTGCCACTGATGGCCGCCAGTTTGATCATCTGTTCGCCGACGGTGAGACCTTCAACGTGGGCAATATCCCAGCGCGCGTTATCTACACACCCGGGCACACCAGTGACCATATAAGCTATGTCATCGGTGATGCCGTGTTTGTTGGCGATACGCTGTTCATGCCGGATGCTGGAACGGCGCGCTGCGATTTCCCAGCCGGTTCGGCGGTTGATTTGTATCGATCCATCCAGCGGCTTTTTGCCGCGCTGCCAGACCACCAGCGTGTCTATGTGCTGCATGACTATGGCACGCAGGTGCGCGCTCCCGAGAATGTCACCACGATGGGTGAGCAGCGCCGTGACAATATCCATGTGGCCGAGGGGGTAGGCGAGGCGGCGTTTGTTGAACAACGCCAAGCGCGCGATGCGACATTGGCTATGCCGGTGCTCATTCTGCCGGCGGTGCAGGTGAATATTCGTGCGGGTCACTTTCCACTCGCTGAATCCAATGGCCTGCAGTATCTGAAGATACCCTTGGATACGTTTCGCGCCCATTGGCCTGACTAACCATTAATAGGGGGGGGCACGTCATGCCGGGTTTAAGTGAATGGGTCGCGGTTGCCAGTGGCGGCGCAATGGGGGCAATGCTGCGCTTTGGTGCCTTTATTTGGGCCGATCGGGTGTTCTCGCGTGGACTGCCTTGGGGGAGCGTGCTGGTCAATGTGTTGGGCAGTGCATTAATTGGCGTTGCGTTTGTGTTATTGGTTGAGCGTGGGGGGCTCAATCCGGCTTGGCGAAGCTTTTTGATGGTGGGTTTGTTGGGTGCGTTCACCACATTTTCGGCCTTTTCTTTGGATACCGTTGCCTTGATCGAAAGCGGCGCACTGGGCCGTGCGGCCATGTATATCGGTTTGAGCGTTGTGGTATGTATTGCCGCGGCTATGGTGGCTATTGTGATGACGCGCAGCTTTGTTGGTAGCCTAACTTAGCGCAACCCCAGCGGCGTAAGCAGAGGATGGGGATACTGCCGGTGTACTGTTAACGCATGAAAGCGCTCAAATAGATTGGGCAAGCGCGCGGCCTCGTGTAAGACACCGGTATCTAATTCATCACGCACAACCACTGGGGGGATGGGTGCTAAGCCTAGGCCCGCTCTGACTAATAGCCGCGTCATGGCCATATCATCAACCTCGGCGGCAATACGCGGAGTAATGGCTAAGCGTGCAAACAATGCCTCAAGCCCTGCGCGCAGAGCGCCGTCCCCAGTTGGCAGAATCAAGGGCGTTTCTGCCAATAAACGGCCTAAATCCTTTGCCGGCGGCGTGAGTGCTGGCGTTCCAATCAGGCCGATGGGCTGTTCGTTGAGTGTGTGTACACACAACCCCGGGGCATGCTCAGCCAATGGCAGCTCATTGCTCAATACGACATCCACGCGCAATTCCAGTAAATCACGCATTAGAGCGCCCAAGGTGCCTGAGCGCAGCTCCACTTGCGTGTCGGTGCGGCTAAACAATGGCTCAAGGAAAGTCATTTGGAAGTTGCGCGACAGCGTTGCCACCGCCCCAATACGAATGATGCCGCTGGCGGCCTGCCCGTGTTCGAGTGTTGCAAGTAGCTCATCACCAGCGGAAAAAATGGCGTTGGCGTGAGTGAGCGCCATTTCTCCGGCTTCAGTCAAAACCAACCGGCGTCCTTGCCGGATGAACAGGGCAACCCCCAGCCGGTCCTCGAGCTGCCGAATTTGCGCGGATAGCGCGGATTGCGACAAGTGCAATTGTTCAGCGGCGCGGGTGAGATGACCCTCATGCGCGACGCGGTGGAAATAACGTAAGTGGTGATAATTGAGCGCTGACATTGTTCGATTATAACGAACGGTAAGTCAATTTATTAGTGTTTTTATCAATTAACTGATCACCCTATGCTCCTCTCCCGGCACCGACAGTCACTGTTACAAGGGAGAATAACCAACCATGCCAACGCTTGATTTGCTTGCTGAATGGCTGGCCACCTTTATTCAACAGCTGCAAAAGCCCACGTTGGCCTTTTTATTTGGCGGTATGGCCCTTGCTGCGCTGGGCAGCCGATTTGAAATACCGGATGCGATTTACCGCTTTATCGTGGCACTGCTGTTGTTAAAAATTGGCATGGGCGCTGGGATTGAAATTCGGCATGCCAATTTAGTGGCACTGGCTCTGCCTGCGCTTGGCGCGGTGGTGCTGGGGATGGGCATTGTTTTAGTAGGGCGGGTGTTATTGTTGCTAAAGCCTGGTCTGCAACCAGCCGATGCCATTGCCACGGCGGGGTTATTTGGCGCGGTCTCAGCCTCGACGCTCGCGGCGGCGATGGTGATGCTCGAAGACCAAGGCGTGCCTTTTGAGGGCTGGGTGCCAGCGCTTTATCCATTTATGGATATGGCCGCGCTGTTGACGGCGATCGTGCTTGCGCAGCTCAACCGAAAACGTGGGTCAAAAGATCGCTCAACGCCAAAGCTTAAAACAATCTTGGTGGAATCACTCCAAGGCGCGGCTCTCTCAGCGCTGGCGCTTGGGCTGGTGATTGGGTTTTTGTCGCGGCCTGAGGTGGTTTATGAAAGCTTCTATCAACCGCTTTTCTACGGGCTTTTGTCGGTGCTTATGCTGATTATGGGTATGGAGGCGTGGTCGCGGCTGACTGAGCTGCGCAAGGTAGCGCATATCTATTTAATTTATGCCATTGGGGCACCGCTACTCCATGGGCTTGCTGGTTTTGCGATGGGTTATCTAGCGCATGTGCTAACGGGCTTTTCACCGGGTGGGGCGATTTTGCTGGCAGTGATGGCGGCATCCAGCTCGGATATCTCCGGCCCGCCAACCCTGCGCGCAGCGATCCCGAGTGCCAATCCATCTGCCTACATTGGCACATCAACTGGGCTGGGAACGCCGATTGCGTTGCTGTCTATTCCATTGTGGATCGCGCTTGGCCCAAGCATTTTTGGTTACTAATCCAATCAACGCCTGTTGATTGTCCTACTCATGCTGAGTTGCTTGCGCCGGCCTGAGTCGCGAGCGCCTGGGTGCGCACGGCTTTAACCATTGAGACAAAGCCATCGCGGCGGTTGGCCGTTAGTTGCTGGGCCAAGCCCAGCTCGTCAAACAACGACTCAATGTCGGTATCGAGTATTTCTTGCGCGGTTTTGCCTGAGTAGGCCTCAAGTAAAATGGCAACAAGCCCTTTGACGATAAATGCATCACTGTCGGCACTAAAATAAATGCGCGGCGGGGTATCGTCGCTAACGGTTGTCTCGAGCCACACATTACTTGTGCAGCCATCCACGCGGTTGGCCTCGGTGCGAGACGTGTCCGGCAACTCCGGGAGTTTTCGGCCCATATCAATGAGCACGCGATACTTGTCCTCCCAGTTATCAAGAAAATTAAAGGTATCGACTAATCGCTGAAGATCCATGACTCGACTCACACAATATGGATAATCAGTGTGACGTGATAGCCAGCCGCTAGGCAAGGCTGCGTACAACGCGACGTTTAACCCGCCACGATAGCCACAGCCCGAGCAAACAAAAAACGGCAAAGACCCAGCCGGATACCGCGGCGGCCATAATGCCGGATAGCAAGGTGCCGACCGTACAACCAAGGGCAGTCATGGCCCCCCAGCCCATCAAGATACCGCCGCTGAGTTGCCCAAGCGCTTTGCCAACGCTGACGCGCTGGGCGCTAAAATCGCCAGCAATGAGCGCCGAGGCAAACGCTGCCAGCACTAGGGCGCTAATAAACGCGCCATTTTGCGACAGGATGGCGTTTTTAACGGCGGTGGCGCAGCCCGAAAAGCTATCCAAGCCCTGTAAACGCTGGGGCAGTAACCCGAACTGATCCCCTGCGGTGCGGGCGATACTGCCCAGTTCGGCCGTCACTCCCAGCGGGGCAACGCGTAAGTAGGCCATCACCGCGAGCGCACCAATTAAAAGCCCGCCGACATAGGTTGGCCAGCGCTGCCGCAGCAAGGCCTGAGCAAAGCTCATAGTTGATTGATTGCTCGTTTGGCGCGGCTGATGCCAGCGCATGAGCACAGCGGCAATGAGTGCAAGACTGAGTAATTGCACTGTGGCCGAGCCGCCGTAGCCAATAAGCCCAGGCAGCCACAGTACCGGCGCTTGGTCGATGCCGGCCAAATACAGGCTATTCCATGTGGCAAAGCCGACACCAAAACCAATTAGCACGCCAACCAGAGCGATCAACGAGGCCAACGCGCCTTCGCCCAAACGATAAAGATGCGCACTAATACAAGAGCCCGATAACGACATGCCCACGCCAAAGACAAACGCGGCCAGCGCTAATACCCAGCTGACCGGTCCAATGTGGGCATCGGGTGGAAGCCGACCCGTGCCTGGGTCGGGTAAAAACAACTCAAACACCAGGTGGTAGCCAAGGGTGCCTACGGCTAGCGCGGCCAAAATACCCAGCAGCCCGCGCGCGTCACGCGCGTCGATAAAATCGCGTGTGACGCAAAAAAAGCAAAATCGCGAGCGCTGGAGCAGTAGGCCAAAGCCACCGCCAAACAATAAACTCAGGCCTAATGCTTCCATCGGTTGCGGCTACTGCCCGCCCCAGACCGTACCGGCCAAGTTGGTGACCGGTACACCGACCGAGTTGCCGTACTCTGTCCACGAGCCATCGTAGTTTTTCACGTCGTAGCCCAAGATTTTGGATAGCGCAAACCAGGTATGGCTCGAGCGCTCACCAATGCGGCAATAGGTAATCACCGGCTGACTGCCATCGACACCGGCGTCGGCGTAGAGCGCCCGTAGCTCGTCGGCTGATTTAAAGGTGCCATCCTCGTTAACCGCCTGTCCCCAAGAGACATTCACCGCACTGGGGATGTGGCCAGCGCGTACGGCAAGCTCGGCCACACCATCGGGCGCGATAATCCGGCCTTCATATTCCGCGGCTGAACGGATATCGACTAACTGCGTGCTTGGGTCATCACGGCGGGCAACGTCAACGACATCTGGCAAAAACGCCCGAATGGAATTATCCGCGGCCGCCACGGTGATATCACCGGCTGCATAGTTTGTCTGCCGTGGGCTAAGGGCCCGGCCCTCGGCTTCCCATTTGTTGCGGCCGCCATCGAGCAGACGAACGTTATCCACACCATAAATCTCAAAAATCCAGGCACCCCAGGCCGCAAACCAGTTGTTGGTATCGCCGTACAAAACAATGTCAGTGTCATTGTTAATACCGGCCTCGCGCAGCAGGGCTTGGAAGTTTGCTTGCGAGACGATGTCACGACTCACGGTGTCAACTAAATCCGTGTGCCACCGCAAGTTCACCGCGCCTGGGATATGACCGCGTTCAAATTGGCCGGGGTTAACGCTGACTTCAATGACGCGCAGATCATCCCGGTCCAGTTCGCCGGCCAGCCAGTCGGTGCTAACCAACACGTCGCTGTTGGCCTGCGCCAGACCCGCGGTAAGCGAGAGCGCTAAGGCAGCACCAAAGCGGCGTGCCGTGGTTGATACAGAAATCATATGTTTCTCCAGTCGTTCCTACAAAAATACGCCTTGAGTGTAGGCAATAGCCGTTAGACCGAAAAAGACTTTATGTGACTATGAATATTTCGGAATAGCATATTGCTACCAGCGTTATATAGGTGTTTGCGCAACGTGCGGAACGCGTGGTAAGAAATATCCTCTAACTAAAAAGAAGTAATTGCTAAACAATAAAACGTGGAGGAGACCACCATGATCTATGCAGCCCCGGGCAGTAGTGATGCTGTCGTTAGCTACAAAAGCCGTTACGAAAATTTTATCGGCGGTGAATGGAAAGCCCCGGTTGACGGCAAATACTTTGAAAACCCCACCCCGGTTACTGGACAGACTTTTTGCAGCATTCCGCGCTCCAACGCCAAAGATATTGAACTCGCGTTAGACGCCGCGCACGCCGCGAAGGACGCATGGGGCAAGACCTCGCCGGCCGAGCGCGCGGTGATCCTCAACAAGATCGCCGATCGCATGGAAGCCAACCTAGAAATGATCGCGGTGGCTGAAGCATGGGAGAACGGCAAACCGGTTCGCGAAACGCTGGTCGCCGATATTCCGTTGGCCATCGATCACTATCGGTATTTTGCCGGCGCGATTCGCGCGCAAGAGGGCACCAGCAGTCAATTGGACGATGACACCGTTGCCTACCACTTTCATGAGCCGCTAGGTGTCGTCGGACAGATTATCCCTTGGAATTTTCCAATCCTCATGGCGACTTGGAAGCTTGCTCCGGCACTTGCGGCGGGTAACTGCGTGGTGCTCAAACCGGCTGAGCAAACGCCGGCCAGCATTTTGCTGCTCATGGAGCTTATTGCTGACTTACTGCCGCCGGGCGTTGTCAATGTGGTGAACGGCTTTGGTGCCGAGGCCGGCAAAGCATTGGCGTCTAACCCACGCATCTCCAAGGTGGCGTTTACCGGTGAAACCACCACCGGTCGTTTGATCATGCAATACGCCTCTGAAAACCTCATTCCGGTTACGTTGGAATTGGGTGGTAAATCGCCCAACGTGTTCTTTGAGGATTGTTTTGCTGCGGATGATGGATTCCGCGACAAATGCCTTGAAGGCTTTGCCATGTTTGCGCTGAACCAAGGCGAAGTGTGTACCTGTCCATCCCGGGCATTGGTGCAAAAGTCGTTCTACGACGAGTTTATGGAAGCGGCAATCGAGCGGGTCGGCCGCATTAAAACCGGCAATCCGCTGGATACCGACACTATGGTTGGCGCCCAAGCCTCAAAGGATCAGCTCGAAAAAATCCTGGCCTATTTGGATATCGGTAAAAAAGAGGGCGCCAAAGTAGCGGCCGGCGGCAATCAGCTGCATCCCGAAGGCGATCTTGCCGGTGGCTATTACGTCGAGCCGACGGTATTTACCGGCCATAACCGCATGCGCGTGTTCCAAGAAGAAATTTTTGGCCCGGTCGTATCGGTGACGGACTTTACGGATATGGATGACGCGCTGGCATTGGCTAACGATACACTCTACGGCCTGGGCGCCGGTGTGTGGTCACGCAGTGCTAATACCAGTTACCGCATGGGTCGCGGCATTGAGGCCGGTCGTGTGTGGACCAATTGTTATCACTTGTATCCCGCGCATGCTGCCTTTGGCGGTTATAAGCACTCGGGTATCGGGCGTGAAAATCACCTAATGATGTTGGCGCACTATCAGCAAACCAAAAATCTGTTGGTGAGCTATAGCGAGCAGCCATTGGGCTTTTTCTAAGAGGGCCAACGCCATGACCGAGCCAACGACCAAAGTGTCGGCCACGCCCGCGGCCGAGGCTCTTGTTAGAGAGCTGCGGGCTATGCACGGACCCTTACTGTTCCATCAGTCCGGGGGTTGTTGCGATGGTAGCGCGCCGATGTGCTACCCACGTGACGAATTTCGGATTGGTGCACGTGATGTGCATTTGGGTGATATTGCAGGCGAGCCGTTCTACATCGGGGGTGATCAGTATGCGCTTTGGGCGCACACGGACTTACTGATTGATGTGGTTGAAGGGCGGGGTTCGGGCTTTTCGCTGGAAGCCCCCGAGGGTAAGCGTTTTCTGACCCGATCCGAGCTTTGCGCGGCGTCGGCCGATTGAGCCGTTTGCCCTAACGTCTGCTGCCCCCATTCTGGGTGGCTGACAGGTGTCAGCAGGACCGTGTGTGATTGCGGCCTCGGCACAAGGCGCAATGTGCGATCTATGGAAACACCGTACAGCAGCGGGATTCACACCGGCGGGCCGGAGAGCTTTAGCAACACGGATAAAAAACGCTTAGCCGTTTACCGTCCATCCAGAATCGCTTATCGCTTTCGGCTTTTCCAAGTCCCGCCATACTGATACGACGTAGCGTGATCGGCTTTAACCCGGCTGAGGCACTGACCACACAAAAACACCCAGTCCGCTAGGGCGTTATACCGACACCGGTACAAGGTATCAGCGACCGTGTCACAACCTGCGCAATGCTTTATTCGTTGTCTCATTGGTGAAGAGTAATTTCGCACAATTTCTGAAGGAATAGGATGTCAATGAGATTTTTGATATTTGATATAAAAAAGGTATAGTTATTACTCATGGATGAGGTTGAGTTTGAGGCTGCTCAGGCGCTCTGGATGGACCCAAACTTGCTAGAACTCATAGCAAGGACCGAAGGCGAGCCGCGGTTTTTGGTGATTGGGAAGATTGCTTGGAAGCATTGGTCGGCAGTGATTACGTATAGGAAGGGCTGTGTTCGCATGATCTCAGTGCGGCGCGCCCGGAAGCGGGAGATAAAATTGTATGAAAGCTAAAGACTTTGACCAAAAATTTGACGAGGGACAGGAAGATATCATTGATGATCTGGATCTCTTGTCGGCTCGGCGTGTCAATCAGGAACAAAAGCGCATCAATGTCGATTTTCCCCAGTGGGTCGTCGAGTCACTTGATCGTGAGGCGAGCCGAATGGGAGTGACGCGCCAATCGATTATTAAAGTTTGGCTTGTAGAGCGCTTGCAATTCGAATCGGCTCAAAATGGAGCAACTAGCAATTAAGGCTAGTGTTAATCCTATTCTAGGCAGGCCGACTTAAAAAAATCGCCGCTTGAGTTCGGCGATATGCGCCGGTCCAATCTCGCAACAGCCGCCGATAAGGTCGGCGCCGGTCGCAACCCAGCGCGCTACATGCTCGGCATAGCGCTCGGGCGTTAAGCTCTCACGCGCCTTAAGGGTGTCGACGGTACCACCGGCCTTAAGGTCAGCGGCGGCTTCAAAACCGTTGGCATAACCCCCATACGCAACACCCAGTTTCGCCAGTATTGGCATAGCGGTGGTCACAGCCTCTGGCGCTGAACAGTTAATTAACAGCGCATGCGCGCCTGCGTCGACGACCGCCTGGGCCGCCTGCGCGAGTGACTCGCCGGAGCGCAGTTGCCCACCGTTGTGATCATCCACGGTGAGTGCAACCCACACGGGTAGGCCGCTTTGCTTGGCAGCGCGAGTGGCTGCAACCGCTTCGCGCGTCAAACTCATCGTCTCGGCGATGAATAGATCAACGCCATGCGCTTGGGCTTCAACCAGTCGGGCATAATCGCGCTGACAGGTGGCATCATCGGGGACCAGATCGGCGTGATAGCTGGCCACCAAGGGCGGCAGGCAACCCGCAATGCGAACCGGATGGTCACTTTCAGCGCATCCTTGGTGGGCGGCTTGTAGGGCGGCTTTGTGGAGTGAATCAAACCACTGGGGATCGCCGTCGCGAGCCAAGCGCTGCGGTGTGGCGACGTAGTTGCTTGTTGTAATAACGTCGGCACCGGCAGCAACGAATGCTTGGTGTGCAGCAACCACTAGATGAGGCTCGTCCAGCAAGACCTGCGCTGACCAAAGCGCAGAGGCCGGTTGCTGGCTGCGTTTTCGCAGCTCTTGGCCCATACCACCATCGAGCAGAGTAAGCCCATTACCGGTAGCCATCGCGTTTTGCCCTTTGTGGTAGCGCCAAGCGCGCAGATTGCCGATGCGCGTTAGTCGCGTCAAATACGTCCGCCCAGATTGCGTTCGTTTTAACGCATGTGAGTGGTTGATTGAGCGGTTATCATGGCGGTTTGCCGGCAAAGAGAGTGTTTGATGACTGTTAATAACGCCACGACCCCGCCGAGCCCTCGCTCAACACCTCAGGTTGCCATTATCGGCAGCGGTATTGCCGGTGTGAGTGCGGCAAGCACGCTGGCACTCGGGCATCCTGAGTCAGCTAGCGCCATCACCCTGTATGAAATTGGACGCGGCCCGGGCGGGCGGGCGGCAACTCGAAAGACGCGCGCCATCCCTGCGTTAGGCATTAATCACGGGGCGCCATACGCAGATATTTCCACCCAACAGGGCCAAGCCCGACTGCAGACACTGGGGGCGGCGACACGACCGTATCGCGGCAAGCGGGTAATTATTGATGGGCAATCCGGCCAGGCGCGCGCCCGAGCGTCATCAGCCGATGAGACGCTTATTACCGGGCCCGATGGTGAAATGGCGAATATCGCTGGGGCGATGCTCAAAGATGTCCATGGCGCTCTTTTACCGGGTATTACAACCGCTTATTCATCAATGGTTCGCGGTATAACGCGAGACGGTGGCGGTGACGGGCGATGGGTTCTTAGCGATAAAGACAGCCAAGAAATCGGCCGGGCTGACTGGCTTGTGGTCGCAGGTAGCGGTATTGCGCATCCGCGCTGGTCTGCCACGTTTGGCGGTGAACCGCCGCTGGTCTTAGCAGCCGCCATGCTCAATGATCCGATGCTTGATGCGGCCCTAGCGACGATTGCCCAGCAGTCCGCTGCGCCAGTGCTCACCGTATTGATGTATGCCACTGACGAGGTGGCGGCTCAATGGCGAGAACTGGGCTTTCATGATGGGTTGATCGAGAATCACCCCGTGCTTGCGAAAGTCTCCATACAGCCCGGCGACCAATCCCAATGTGCGGTGGTACTGCACTCAACCATCGATTACGCCCGCGAAAACGCGGGGGTGTACGGGTCATCCTCGAGTGCTGCGCGCATCGGCGATGCCTCGTCCGATAGCACACGTGAGGAAATCCTTATCGATGAAATGCTATCAGCGCTTGCCAGTATTCCGGCTATGCCGCGCATCGAAAAATCGCGCTATGCATTTGGGCCTTTGCTCCACCGTTGGGGTAATGCCTTTCCCGAAGGCCCGGCGCTGCCGGCCGATTTAGCCGTCTGCTCGCATGCCCGGGTCGCGTTTTGCGGTGATTACGTGCGCACCGCTGCGCGCATGGGCAGCTATGAGTGCGCTTGGTTATCAGGTATTCGCGCCGGCGAACAAATTGGGCAACTATGACGCCGCGCTTCGCGCAGGTCGACTAACGCGTTGGCGGCCATACCGCCAGCAGTTCACCATTCGCATGATCAGTGAGAACGTACACTCGGCCATCGGGGCCTTGCTCAACGGCGCGAATGCGTCGTGGGCGGTCAGTAAGAAGCTGCACCTCTTTTGTCACGGTATCGTTGACCAATGAAAGCTTTGCCAGGTGGGTTTTGACTAACGCCCCCACCAACAGATCGCCGTGCCAAGGATCATTGCTCTTATCAGTGGCTTGATAGAAGGCCATTCCCGAAGGCGCGATCGATGGCGTCCACTGATAAAGCGGTTGCTGCGTGCCGGGCAGGGCGTCTGGTCCAATCGCTGGGCCCCAGTACTCGCGCCCAAAGGTGGTTTTGGGCCAACCAAAATTACCGCCCGCCACCGGTCGATTGATTTCATCGCCTCCGCGGGGGCCGTGCTCGTGAATCCAAAGCGCACCGGTGCGCGGGTGGATGGCTGCACCCTGTGGATTGCGATGCCCATAGCTAAAAATGGCGGGCTTGGCATGGTCATGGCCAACGAAGGGGTTATCCGCTGGAATGGCGCCATCATCGTGTAGTCGTAACACCGATCCGTTGTGATCACGCAGGTCCTGTGCGCGGTCGCGCTCACCACGCTCACCTACCGTGACATACAGATAGCCAGCGGCATCAAAGACTAGGCGAGAGCCAAAGTGTTTGGTGCTGCGCACACAGGGTGTGGCAATAAAAAGCGTCTCAAAGTCCACTAGCTGCTGGCCGGTGAGTCGACCCCGGCCAATATGGGTGGCATTGCCGCGCTCGCAAGCGCCTGCCCAGCTAAGATAGACCCACTGGTTGTCGGCAAAGTCAGGGTGCAGCGCGATATCGAGCAGCCCGCCTTGCCCGCGGGCATCCACTTCAGGGGTGCCGCTGATGCGTGTGCGCTTACCGCTTGCTAGATCTAGCTGCAATAAGCGTCCGGGCCGCTCGGTGACTAACACCGTGTCGTCAGGCAAAAAAGCCAATGCCCACGGATGAACAAGGTTATCGGCAATGGATTCGACTTGGGCTTGGCCAAAGCTGGCGCTTGCGTAGAGCAGTAAGCTAAGTATGAGTCCTTTCATAAGCAAACGCCGGGCATGGCCGGTTGCTGGCTAACGAGAATAAAGCCCCTAGCCATCGGCCTTGAGCGTGGCCATGTCAATGACGAATCGATACTTTACATCCCCTTTTTTCACTCGCTCATAAGCGGCATTGATGTTGTGAATATCCAGCATTTCGATATCACAGGTAATGTTGTGCTGGGCGCAAAAATCGAGTACCTCTTGGGTCTCTGGCATGCCCCCAATCAACGATCCGGCCAACACCCGGCGGCCAAAAATTAAACCGCCCGCGTGAAGCGCTGGCTCAATTGGCTCAACCAGACCCACTAGGATGTGGGTGCCATCATGCCGCAAGAGCCCGATATACGGGTTGAGATCGTGCTGGACGGGAACTGTATCAAGCATGAAGTCAAAGTAGCCGGCCGCTGCCTGCATCTGCGCCTCATCGCTCGAGACGATTATATGCTCTGCGCCTTGGGCTTTGGCCTCGTCGACCTTGTTCTCAGAGCGGGTAAAGACAGTGACTTCTGCCCCCATCGCCTTGGCAAACTTAATGCCCATGTGCCCTAGGCCACCCATGCCAATGACGCCCACTTTATCGCCGGCTTTTACCCCGTAGTGGCGCAGCGGTGAATAAGTGGTGATGCCCGCGCACAACAGCGGTGCGGCGGCGGCTGAATTAATCTGCTCAGGGATGCTGACCACAAATCGGTCACTCACCACGATGGCGTCAGAATAACCCCCAAAGGTAATCGAGTGGTCATGGCGGTCTTCGCCGTTATACGTGAGTGTTGGGCCTTCGAGGCAATACTGCTCGAGGCCTTCTTGGCAGGGGTCACACTGGCGGCAGGCATCGACCATACAGCCCACGCCAACAATATCACCGGGCTTAAAGCCGGTGACCTGATCACCCACAGCGCTTACGCGGCCAACAATTTCATGCCCCGGTACGACTGGATACTGCGTCATCCCCCAGTCGTTTTGCACAAAGTGAATATCGGTATGGCACACACCGCAGTAGTCGATGTCGATGGCCACATCATCGGGGC
>Ga0102930_1000374_pt1 | contig 15016 bp, 12 predicted proteins | sample SalPon1_B_H2O_MG_FD_84514 | JGI IMG/M metagenome (GOLD analysis project Ga0102930, IMG submission 84514) | Salt pond water microbial communities from South San Francisco under conditions of wetland restoration - Salt Pond MetaG R1_B_H2O_MG | ecosystem: Environmental > Aquatic > Non-marine Saline... | reverse complement strand
GTTCTTCTGCACTCATAGCTATTGTCAGTTGTGCGAGCGTTGCGGCGGGGATTCGAACCCCGGAGGCAGTGACGCCACAGAGTTAGCAACCCTGCGCCTTGGGCCAGGCTTGGCTACCGCAACCCGCTGATTTCGTATTGTCGCCCTCATGGACTCGGGGCCAAAGCCCCTACAGTACTACAGTCGGAAGAACTCGACTCCACCACTTAAACATCACGAACCGCGCCGGGGGTGTCGACGGCTGACACAGTAATGAGAACCAACTGACGGCTTACCGACGAGCGGAATGTTCATGATTGTGTGTGTAGTTGTGGCCGTATGGTCTTCGGCGAGATTCTCGACGGTATCGACCGACGACGCCGGAGGCTGGTGTTCTACAACGTCGAAACGAGTGCCGAACACTGTGATCGAATCATCGACTACGTCGGCGTTCACGATCTCATCATCGAGTACACGACCGACGAGCGGGTCCCCGAGTCGACGGTCGCCATCGAAAACGGCGGCGAGACGCTTTCGGTCGACGATGTCGAGACCGTCGCGGTGTACATCGATGCCTGGGAGTCGGGTTTGAGGGACATTGGCGACCAGCCGGCACTGTTCGGGGCACTCGACGAGACGCTGTTTCGATCCTCGAACAAACGCCAACTCCTCCTCGCCTCGCGGCTGATCGAAACCCGGGCGGCACAGGTCGGCGGCGGCCGGCTGTCGGCGGGGTTCCGGCGGCTCTCGTTGGCACAGCCCCAACTGTCGTTTTATACCGCGCTTCCATCCGACATCACGGTATCGCTATACTGCGAGCTGAACTGGACGCCGCCAGCCGATGCCGAAATCGAAGTCTACGAGCCAACAACCGAGACAGACGCCGACTACTGGTGGGTCATCTTCGATGGGATAGCCCAGCAGGGCCAACACGCCGCCCTACTGGCCGAACAAGAGACACCCGGGGAGTACACCGGGTTTTGGACCTACCACGCGTCGATCGTCGACTCGCTCCGCGAGGCCGTCGACGGACTCGACGTCCGCCGGGTGACAAGCGAGAACTAACACCACTATTTCGGATCGAGCCGCACCGGCTCAGGTCCGTATTTTCGGCTGCATACGCAGATAGATCCCGCGATCACAACAGTCGAGTAGAAAGGCAGCTACGTCGCCGTAGGAGACGCTCCCGACGCCGAGTTTGACATCGCCTGTTTTGTACTGCCGGGTTGTTCGCCCCTCACTCATCCGGAGGACGCGGATCACCGTCCAGTCGAGATCGCGAGTCGTTACGTCCTCGACGTGGGCGGCAGCATCCGCAGTCACTGTCGACCTGAGGAGCCGAATTACGAAGGCAGTAATCGTTTCGCCGATCCCACGCCGGTCGTCATCGGTCCGTACTGTCGCCGGGACGACCGTCAGATAGCGGTCGACGCCAGCCGACTCCATCGCGTCGAGAACGTGGCCCCCACCGACAGCGACGTAGTCCGGAGGCGTGAGCTTCGAGTGCCGCAACACGTTACACACCGCCGTCGCGCCCTCAAGCGCTGCCTCGAGGCCACCACCCTCATAGACATCGGCTTCCACCACCCGAACGGAGTCGGGGAACCGCGAGACCGGGGCGGTCGACTGGATGGCTGCGGTCACCGTGTGGCCCCGGTCGACCGCTGTCTCGACGACCTGTTGGCCCGTCGGTCCGCTCGCGCCGAAGACAGTCAGTTTCACAGTCGTACCTCTCGCTGTTCGTGTATAAGTAGTCGGTGTATACCTTCGGCTCCGGCCGAAATCGGCTGTCAGGCTCCGATATACTCCTCGTTGAGTTCCCACTCGCCGTCGTCACCCTCGACCAGATACTCCCCGTAGTAGGGGACGCGGTTGTCGACGACAGCGCGGAACGCCTCACGAATCTCTTCGCGGCTCATCTCGCCCATCGACCGGAGATCGTCGTTCCGGTTCAGACAGCCCTTGAGATAGCCCTCGTGTGTCACGCGCACGCGATGGCAGTTCGCACAAAACGTCGGGTTCTCGACGGGGTCGACGATCTCGACCATTCCGCAGTCGCCTTGGCTCCCGCTGTCGGGATCGGTGCTACTGACCCAGTAGCGTTTCCGGTCGTGCATCTCGCGTCGTTCGACCCGGGCCGAAATATCTTCGAGCCAGTCGTGAACCCGCTGGATGTCGATGTTCCACTCGGGTCGACCGGTCAACTCGGGCATATACTCGATGAGCTGGAGCTGCAGGCCATCGTTGGCCGCGACGTGCTCGACCATCCCTTCGACGTAGCCAGCAGTCTGCTCGAAGACGACCATATTTAGTTTTACGGGGGCTAACCCGGCCGCAAGGGCGGCTTCAACCCCGTCGAGCACCTCCTCGTAGGCGCCCGACTTCGTGACCGCGGCAAACTGCTCGGGATCGAGCGCGTCCTGTGAAACGTTGACACGTTCGAGTCCCGCCGCTTTGAGGTCCGCGGCGCGGCCACGGAGGAAGGTACCGTTCGTCGTCAGCGAGACTTCCATCGAGTCGGGCGTCCGGCGGATGATCTCTTCGAGGTCGGCCCGCAACATCGGCTCGCCGCCGGTGAATTTGACGTTTTCAATGCCGAACTCCTCGACGACCTCTAAAAAACGGACGACCTCGTCGGCAGTCATTTCGTCGTCGGCTGGCTCCATCGGCCCACGCGTGTCGCCGAGCCCCTCGTTGTGACAGTAGACACAGTCGAAGTTACAGCGGTCTGTCAGCGAGATTCGGACGCCGGTCACCTCCCGTCCGAACTCGTCTTCGAGGGGTTCGCTCATGTAGCCGTATCGTCGACACACGGACTTAAATCAGCAGGCTTCTCGGCGCTTTTTGAAACGGATATCAGTTTCTCATCCGCGTTGATGTTGGAATAACTAGTCTCAATCGAGGCTGTCCGTACAACTGCCTACGGTTCCCGACGGAGCGAAACGAGCAGCCACGAGATGTAGCCGAAAGCCGCCAGTACGCCCCCGATCGAGCCCCAAACCATGACGGCAAACAGCGTCGACCCGACGGCCATCAGTCCGACACCTCCCCGGCAGCCGCCGACGGCTCCTCGGCGATCGGCTCGTCGAACGATTTGATCTCGGTCGCCAGCGAGTCGAACTCGAAGTCCGCGTTCCCGACAGTGACCGCGAGGCCAGTCACCAACGTCGAGACGCCGGTTGCCCCGAGGAACGCGGGCAGAAACGCGGGCTCCGGCAACAGGGTTCCGAGACCGGGCACGACCAACAGCAGACCCCGGAGCATCGGGAAGTAGGCGATGCCTACCACGAGTCCAGCGAGGCTACCGATTAGTGCGCCACGTTCGGTTAACCCCGCGGAGTAGAGTCCCCAGATCAGTGGGACAAAGACGGCCGCCGCCAGCAGGTCGGCGGTGAGGAACAGTTGGAGGACGCTGTACCCCTGTGCCCCGATGAAAATCGCGCCAAGGGCGACCACGATGGTAAGTCCCCGACCGACCAATCGGAGCGATCGGTCGCCCCCGACTGCGCCGAGGCGAGCGAGGTCGACGGTCACCAGACTCGAAATCGCGTTCAGCATCGTGTCGGCCGAACTCATCACCAAGAGGACGACCAACAGCACCACAACGAAGGCGATCGTCTCCGGCAGTACCTCAGAAACGACGAGGAAGAAGGCGACACTCTGGGTTTCGGGCGTGACCAAGCCGAGCCCGGAGGCGGCGACGCCGAACAGCCCCGCCAGCAGCACCATCGGAACGACCGTTAGCGCGGCGACCGCGAACGACCGTTGGAGCGTCGACTCGCCGTCGGCGGCATAGACGCGCTGCCAGATGCCCTGATTCAGCATGTTCGCCCCGAGAACGGCGAACACGACGTAGAGGCCGAACTCCAGACCGGGACGGAACCCCGGATCGAGCAGGGTTGGATCGGTCGACATCGCGGTGGTGTAGATCGCGTCGGTACCACCCAGCGAGAGGACTGCCACCCCGAAGCCGACTGCCAGTAGGGGGAGGACGAGGAGCGTCTGGACGGTGTCGGTGAAGATGCTGGCGACGAGTCCGCCGTAGGCGGTGTAGACGAGGACGAACAGGCCGACCGCGGTCGCGGTCTGCCACGCCGGAACCCCGGCGACCAGTTCGAGCGAGCCCGCGATCGCGGTCATTTCCGCGGCGAGGAAAATGAACATATAGAACACTGAGACGACCACCACAAGGAGGTACATCACGGGACCGAACCGAACCAGAACGAACTCGGTCAGCGAGTGACCGGTCGGCATCAACTCGCGGATTCGAGCACCGACAGGAATGAACAACAGCAGCGGAATCGCGCTGCCGATTGCGTAGCCCAAAACGGCGGTGATCCCTCCGAAGGCGGCCCCGGCCTCGGCGGGGCTAAACAGGATCCACGCGCCCATCGTTGAGGCGATCAGCGTCGCGGTCGTCGCCGCCGTCCCGGTGGAGTTCCGCGCGGTCAGCAGATCTTCGGCCGTCCCGACTCGGTCACGGGCATACCAGAGCCCAGCCAGCGTAAAGACGGCCAGCGCGGCCACCGTCGCGGCGAGAGCAGCCGTCTGGGAAACCATCTACCACACCTTCCGCTCGGCGGGCCAGTGGTTTCGCCTCGGGTCTCGTTGCGCCGTGTTCGGATTCGAACGTTTCATCGACTGGATGCAGTATACGACGCGTGATATAAGCAACGAATACAACCATCGAATACTCGTCCGGATGGTCGAAATGAGGGCGGGACTTCTTCAGGGACGTTCCTCGGAAACCGGATCGGTTTTCATTCCGGAGGGCAACTGGCGGGTATGACTGACGAGACCGACGATCCGGAGATCCCAATCGTCTGTGAGGCCTGTGGCACCGAGACGACCGTTGGGCTGTCGGCTGTCGCCGACCAGCTCGAACAGCACAACGAAAACAGACACGACGGCGAAGCGTGTGCGGAGGTCGACCCGGCACTTAAATCCCAGATTCAGGATTTAGTCGCCAAAGACATCGGACTGCTCGAGTAGTCGTCGGCTGTTTTTAAACGATCTGCTCGGTCGCCTCGGGAACGTCGAGCGAGCGGTTGTGGAGCGCGGCCTCGGTGTCGGCGTCGAACAGATGGATCGCCTCCGGCGGGAACGTCGCCACGACCGAATCGCCAGCCTGGAGCTGTCGCAGCCCGCTGACGGTCGCGGTGAACGTCACCGGCTCGTCGACGCCCCGGTCGAAGGTGAGGTGGAGCGTGTTCTCGTCGCCCCGCGGCTCGACGACGTCGACGTCGACATCGAACTCGTGGGGCGAGTCGGCGCTGCGGTCGGCCTCGATCTCGATGTCTTCGGGCCGAATCCCCAGCGTGACCGTTTGGGCCCCGCCAACAGCCTCGGTTTGGGCCGCTGTAAGCGGGTACTCGAAGCGGTCGCCGATTAGGAGGTCTTTGTCGACGTCCATCTCGAAGAAATTCATCGACGGATCGCCGATGAAGCCGGCGACGAACTCGTTGTTCGGTGTGTGATAACACTCCAGTGGCGTGCCCACCTGCTGGAGGACGCCGTCGTTGAGGATGGCGATCCGGTCGCCCATCGTCATCGCCTCGGTCTGATCGTGGGTGACGTAGATCGTCGTCACGCCGAGTTCCTCCTGGAGGCGCTGGAGTTCGGTCCGCATCGTCGCCCGGAGTTTGGCATCGAGGTTCGACAGCGGCTCGTCCATCAGGAACGCCTCGGGATCGCGGACGATCGCCCGACCGAGGGCGACACGCTGCTGTTGACCGCCGGAGAGATCGGCGGGTTTCCGGTCGACCAGATCTTCGATTCCCATCATCCCGGCCGTGTCGGCGACGAGCTCGCTAATCTCGTCGTCGCCCATCTCGGTGGACTCTTCGAGCCCGAAGCTCATGTTCTGGGCGACCGTCATGTGGGGGTACAGCGCATAGGACTGAAACACCATCGCGATGTCCCGCTCGGCCGGCGGGCTGTCGTTGATCCGCCGCCCGGCGAGGCTAATCTCTCCGGTGGTGACCGTTTCGAGCCCGGCGACCATCCGAAGGGTCGTCGACTTGCCACAGCCGGATGGGCCGACCAACACGAGGAACTCGCCGTCTTCGATGTCGATGTTGACGTCGTCGACCGCAACGATCTCATTGCCGTCGTCTTCTGTGAATACTTTCGTCACGCCGTCGAGTGTGAGTTCTGCCATGAGTTGTGTGAGTGGTGTGGGTTGTGTGGATCAGTTACGCGGCAACTCCCTTGGCGAACTTGTCACCGAAGACGATGTAGACCAGAAGGGTTGGAAGCGCCGCGAGCAGTGCAGCCGCCATCCGTAGCGGGAAGTTCGTCCCGGACTGTGAGACGCCGATGCCGACCAGTTCCTGGGTGACGACCGCCGCATCACCGAACTGGACGATGGTGAGCGCGAACAGCAGGTCGTTCCAGATCTGGGTGAACTGATAGATGAAGACGACTGCGAACATCGGGATCGACAACGGGAGGATGATCCGCCGGTAGATCCGGTAGATAGAGGCCCCATCGAGCCGGGCGGCCTCGATCATCTCGTCGGAGAGCTTCTTGTAATGGGCTCGGAACAGCAGCGTACAGATCGGCAGCCCGTAGGCGACGTGGGTGATGATCAGCGCAACGAGCTTCCAGTGGTACGGCTCGAGCAGCGGCAGGGCGAACGCGAGCGGTTCGAAGGCCGTCCGGAGCGGGACGACGTTGTACCAGAACTGCGTCAGCGGCACCAACACGGCCTGGTACGGGATGAAGATCCCTGCGACGAACAGGATGTAGATCCCGATCTGGCCCCGCCAGCTGATCGTCGTCAGGCCGAAGGCGGCCATGCTCCCGAGCAGCCCCGAGAGGATCGTTGCCGGAACCACCAGAATGAGGCTGTTGACCAGCCCCGACCGGAGCCCCTCGAAGGCCGTCGACCACGGGCCCAAGGAGAACTCGCCGGTCCCCGGGATCAGCGGCTCCAGCGGCGGCAGATACGGGTAGGTCCCGGTGTAGGTCTCAGGGCTCGTAATCCCGGTCATCAGCCCCGTCTCGATGGGGATGAGGTAGAAGGCCGTCATTGCGCCGAGGACGCCATACAGGGCGACCCGACTCAACGGATAGCCGAACAGTGATCGCGTCTCGGTGTCGTCGGGCGTGGCTGTTTCGTGACTCATAGCTCACCTCGCTTGTACTGCGAATAGATGTACGGCGTCACGATCAGCAGTGCCATCACGAAGAGGATCACCGCGATCGTCGACCCGTAGGCCCAGTTGCCGTTGGCGTAGGCCTCTCGGACCATCCGGGTCGCCAGGATGTCCGCGGAGGGACCGGGCTGGTACCCCCCGTACATCGAAAACAGGAAGTCGAAGGCCTTCAGCGAGAACACCGTCAACACGACGAGTGCGCTCACTGTGGCGGTTCGAAGCTGCGGGATGATCACGCGCCAGTACATCCGAATCGTCGAGGCCCCGTCGACGCGGGCGGCCTCGAAGTGGCTGGTCGGGATCGCCCGTAACCCCGCGAGATAGACGATCATCGCGTACCCGCTGAACTGCCAGATCAGGGCAAACGCGACCGCCGCCAGTTTCAGGTCCGGGTTCTGGACGATCTCGACCGGCTGGAAGCCGAGGCTCTGGACGGCGATGTTGATCAACCCCGTCTGTGGGTTGTACATGTAGAGCCAGAACTTCGCCGTGACGACAAACGAGAGGCTCATCGGCAGCAGGTAGATCGTCCGGAAGGTGTTCTCAAAGCGGATCTGCTGGTCGACCAAGATCGCAAGGACGAGCCCCAGTGCCAGACAGACCACCGAGAAGGTGATCATCAACACGACCGTGTTCCACGCGGAGTTCCAGACCGGCTCGACGGTCAGGTTGGACCACGAGGGAACCCCGCCTTGGAGTGCGATGATGTAGTTTTCGAGGCTGAGGGTGCCGTAGTCGGGGGTGCCTAGGCCGGTGAAACTCGTCAGCGAGAGGACGATGTTCCACAGCACTGCGCCGTAGACGAACAGTCCGATCAGCAGAAACGGCGGCAACCAAAAGGGAGCCGATCTAACCGAATCCCGCTGCCAAAACGAGGTGGTCGAGGCTGTCCCGCCGTCGGTGCGAGCGGTACCACTATCTGACCAGCGGCTTCTGAGCACCGTTAGTGGATTGCGCATAAATATGGAAATAGCCGCTAGCAGCTAGTTGAACGAGCCGATGAGGTCGTCGGCCGTCGACGCCGGATCGGCGCTTTCGAGGAAGCCACTGAAGGCACTCTGGATGTTCGTGAGGATACCGGGTGCGACAGCCAGTCCGTGCTGGATCGACGGCGGTTGGTTGTCGGCGGCGTTGAAGTCCTCGAACTGGTCCTGCTGGAAGGCGTTGAGCTGCGAGACATCGGCGTCGCTCCGCGGCGGGATCGACCCCTTCTCCGCGTTAAACAGGACCTGTCCTTCGGCGGAGCCACAGTAGCTGAGGAACTGTTTGGTCGCCTCCGGCGAGGGGTTGTTCGCGAGGTACGGAAACGAGTCCATGTTCAGCAGGTAGTTCCCCTCAGTGCCGGGGTAGGTGACCTGTCCCCAGTCGCTGCCGTACTCGAAGTCGGCGGTGCCGCTGTAGGCACCCGCCGCCCAGTCGCCCTGATGGATGAACGCGGCGTTGCCCTCCATTACCATCGTGTTCGCCTCGGTAAAGGTGATCGAGGAGGCGTCGCTCGGGTAGTACTCGCTGAGGTCGACGACCGCTTGCAGTGCGTCTTGGACCTGTTGGCTGTCGCCGTTGCCGTTGATAAACGCCTCGTAGCCGCCGATCCCAGCCTGGGCGAGCAGGAGGGTCTCCCACAGCTGGGAGGTCGACCACGCGCCACTGGTCTGGTGGGCGAACGGGACGGCGTCGGTGTTTTCGGCGACCGCCGAGCACGCGTCGACGACGTCGCTATGCGACGAGAGGCTCGTGGGGTCGACGCCCGCCTCGTCGAGAACGGCTGTGTTGTAGAACAGATTGTTGATCCGGTGGATGTTCAGCGGGACGGTGACGTAGCTGCCGTCGTACTGGGCCTGTTCCTGCGGGCCCGAAAGGTAGTTGTCTTTGAGGTCGTCGGTCCAGACGTCGTCTTCGATGTCCTCGTAGGCACCGCCGAACTTCTCCAATGTCTTGCCCGGCCACGTCTGGAACGTGCTGGGTGGGTCGTTGGCCTGCAGTTTGTTCTGGACGACCTGATCTAGGTTCCCGCGAGCCGCGCCGTTGACCGGTTCCTCGGCGAATTCGACATCCGGGTGTTCCTCTTGGAAGCCTTCGATGAGTGCCGCAATGGCAGCGTTCCCGTCACCCGAAGACCACGCGTGGAGGAGTTCGAGTTCGTTGGCCCCGCTGCCACCGCCTCCGCTGCTTCCGTCGCTATCGTCGCTGCCGCCGCTACAGCCAGCCAACCCAGTGGCTGCGGCAACGCCAGTTGTTGTGAGGACAGTACGACGCGAAATTTTAGTCTGTTTGTTAGTCATGAGGGTAGTACCGCGTGAGTCCGCTCTGCACCGCCCGCAGTGCAGCTATAATTCGGTACGATAACAGATGGCAAAGACATACATTAATAATCATCGCATAAATCAGTGCGTGTATAATCTAAATTTAATACTGTACTTTTTAAAAGAGTGTTAAATCCATTACAACTACAGTTAAACTGTGGTTGATCTATCACGTCCGTAGCCGGGATATAATGCCGAACACAGGAGACGGAGATGAAAACGACAGTCGACTCACCGCTGGGAGAGTCGCGTCGCATCCGGCGGTGGGTCGACGGCCTCGCCGACGCCGATGAGTTCGAACCGGGCCCCGCCGTCGTCGCTTTCGGCGACGGTGATCGTCCAGCCGTGGGCCTCGACCACCGTGCTGACGATCGAGAGCCCGAGTCCGGTCCCCTTGCTGGACGTGCTATAGCCGTGTTCGAGGATCGACTCGCGTTCGTCCTCGGGAATCCCGGGCCCGTCGTCCTCAACGAACAGTCCGTCGGCGAGCGGGCCGACGCGGACGGTCAGCTTACCGTTGCCGTGTTCCACGCTGTTGTCGGGCTCTGCCCGACTGCTTGTAGAACCGTGTTCCACACTGTTGTTGGGCTCTGCCCGACTGCTTGTGGAACCATGTTCCACACTGTTCCGAAAGAGGTTCTCGAAGATGTGCAACAGGAACTCCCTGTCGGCGAGGATCTCACCCGGATGGTCGACTTCGAGACTCGCCGTCCCGGTGCCGACCTGTCCCCACGCCTGTCTGGCGGCCGATTCGACGACGATCGGTTCGGTCGAGAGTTCGCTCTGGTCGACACGCGTGAGCTCGCGGAGATCGTCGACCATGGCATCCATCCGCTGGAGGGAGCTGTCGACCTCGTCGAGATAATCGAGATTCGCGGTTTGCTCGACGAGTCGGAGGTAGCCACGGGCGACCTGCAACGGGCTACGGAGGTCGTGGGAGACGAAACTGCTGAACTGGTCGAGCTGCTCGTTCTGCTGTTCGAGTTGGGCCTTTTTGGTTTCGAGCTCCTCGGTTCGCTCGCGGAGTTCGGCCCGCTGGCGGTTGGGTTCGGTTACGTCACGGGCGACGACGACCGCACCGGTTGTCATCCCAGCGGCGTTGGTGATCAGCGACCCCCGCAGATCGTAGTAGCGTCGCTCGCCGTCGACGACGAACTGGAGCGTCTTCGAGTCGGCCGTCCGGTCGGTGGGCGTCCGGTCGGTGGGCGTCCGGTCGGTGGGCGTCCGTCGGTACTGGGCGAGCAGTTCGGGATAGTCGGCGAACACGGTCTCGACAGTCGCGCCCGTAATCGCCGAGGCGGTCGACGGGTCAAGCAACCGGAGTGCCGCACTGTTGGTGTATCGCAGGGTGTCGTTGCGGTCGAAGACGAAGACGGCGTCGTCCATGTTCTCGATGACGACGCGTTCGGCCAGCGGCTGGAGTTTGAACAGCGCGCCGGTGAGGTACGACCAGCCGATGGGGATCACCGCGATCGTCGTCCCGTAGGTGATAAGCTGGATGTGTGGCCACGGGTTGAGCGACGGCATGGCAGCCAGATGGTCGCTCAAAAACATCGCCGTCAGCCCGAACTCGATGGCCCCAGTGACGGTCATCGCCGTGAGCTGTGGCCGGTAAACGTCCAACGATTCGCGAAACATGACCACGATGAATACGTGGCCGCCACCGACAACGCCCAGCGTATAGCCCGCGTTGAGCCAGAAGGCCGGACCGAAGTCGATGTCGACGACCGGCAGCGAGGCGGTTACAGCCGGTTGCAGCGTCACCCAGTAGATCGATCCGGGATTCGAGACCACGAGGACTGCACTCACCGCCCCTACAGCCGAAAGCGGCCACAGAAAGCGCCGCGATAACAACCCCGGTCGATCCGTGTACCGAGCGGCGAAGATCCAGAACAACATCCCGATAAGCGGCGTGATGGCATGGCGGGCGACGAGCCACGGCGTCTTGGCCGCTACGGTCGGCCCCAGCAACTGCAGCACGTAGAGTGCCGACCAGATCGCCAGCACAGCCATGACAGCCGTATACTCGCGTGCGCCTGTCGACTCCCGCTGATACCACGCGACTGCAGCAATCCCACTGGCCGCCGCTGTCGACACCATCCCGAGAATCACGAACGGATGGGTTACAGCGACCATACGTAGGGTTCTAAACAATCAAAAATGAATCTTTCTGACTCGTTTTTAGCAAGAATAACGACAGCCCAACGCTCCGAAGCGACTACAGTGCGTCCAGTTTCGACTTGATCTGGCGCTGATATTCGAGCTTCGTATAGTAGGCAACAGTACGAAGCAGGCCATCACGTTCGATCCGTCGACCCGACGTTTCGACGAGAACGGCCGGACAGACGCCAGTCGGATACTGCTTGCCGAGCGCCCGGCTGAACGTCATATCCTCGTTCGGGCTGGTGGTGAACCCACCAACATCGAGGTAGGCCTTGCGGTCGACGAACACGTTGAACCCGGGAAACGGCGGCGGCGACAAGCGCGGAAGAACGTAATTGAACAGCGCTTCGATCGGCACGGTCCGCCAACTCCCAGTAACACGGCACCGGGAGCTTGCGCCTTGCAGCCCGTGGTCGGTGACGAACGAGAGCATTCGGTCGGAATAGGCGCTGCTGAGACGGGTGTCGGCATCGATAAACGCCAGCCAGCGACCCGTTGCCGACTCCGCACCGCGATGGCGGTCGTCACCCGGCCCGGTTCCGCACCCTGCGACTACTTGAGCCCCGTACTCGCGGGCGATTTCCGGCGTTTCGTCCTCGCTTTGGCCGTCGACGACGATACAGTCGTAGCGCACCGAGGTCTCCAACTGCTGGATGCTTTCGAGTGTAGCCGCGAGAGATGCTGCCTCGTTCCGCGCCGGGATGACGAAACTCACTGTCGGTTCTCCGGTCCCACCCATACTGATACCCTGTTGGGCGTCTTCGGTATAATTCTGTTCGCCTACAGGTCGACCCGTAGCCCGTCCCGTGCGAACCGGATCTCCCCCTCAAATCCACCCTCGGCGACCGCTTGGCGCATCGCGTTGTGGTTCCCCTCCGTGTGCGGATAGAGATGGGTGAGATACAGCCGGTCGACCGCACAGTCGGCCAGCGCGTCCCCGAGTTGCGTCGGTGTTGGATGGCCCGAGACGTCGACATCGTCGGGAAACGAACAGTCGTGGGCGAGCACCCGACAGTCGTCGGCGAACCGCGCTACCCCAGCAAAAGCCTCCGAGTCGCCGCTGAAGGCAAACACCGGCTCCGTTTCGCCGGAGTCGGCGAACCGATAGGCCAGCCCGTCGATCGAGTGTCTAGTCTCGTGGCCCTCGACAGAGAATCCCGCGACCTCGAAGGGGTGACCGGCGGTCACCTCTCGAATCCGAAGGTCGACCCGCCCATCGAGGTAGTCGTGGACCGACAACAGGCCGTCGATCAGCGACTTGGTTCCCTGCGGACCGACGATTTCGAGATGCTCCTCGCCGGCGAGCCAGCGAGCCTTCAACAGCGGCAGTAGATCGGCAACGTGGTCGAGGTGGAGGTGGGTTAGGAGGATACTACCGACGCCTTCGTACCCCGTTTCAGTGTTGGCAAGGCGGTGGAGGATACCGCTGCCGCAGTCGACCAGTAGGAACTTCCTACCATCCGAAAGGAGGAGTCCGGTCTGCATCCGGCTCCCGGTCGGCATCGCGCTGCCGGTCCCCAAAAACGTGACCTGCATACCCACCCGCAGGCTGCTGTCGCCCAAAGGCGTTGGGGTCGGCTGTCAACACAACCGACTTACGCGGCGGGCAACAATGGAATCCAAGATGCCCTCCGCCGGCCGCGAGCGTCTCAGTGCGGCAGCAACCGACGCCGACTACGGGTTCGATCCGGCAACGGTCGACATCGCCGACGGCGACGTACTCGAACTGTTCGAGCCGGCTGTCAGAGAGTGGTGGATCGATGAGTTCGGCGCGTTCGTCGACTCTAATGGCGGCTTTTTTACCCCACCACAGCGCGGGGCGATCCCACACATTCACGACGAGACGAACGCCCTCATCTGTGCGCCGACCGGCTCCGGCAAGACGCTGGCCTCCTTTGCCGCGATCATCAACGAACTGTTTCGACGCGACAGAGAGAGCGAGGACGGCCTCGAAAATTCGGTGTACTGCCTCTACATCTCGCCGCTCAAATCGCTGGCTAACGACATCCACCGGAACCTCACGGTTCCGCTTGACGGGGTCTCCGAGCGACTGGCTGACCGCGGCGTCGACACCGAGATTCGCCACGCGATCCGTCACGGCGACACCGACAGCGCGGCCCGCCAGCAGATGTTGGCAGAGACACCACACATCCTCAACACGACCCCCGAAACGTTGGCGATCCTGCTGAACTCCCCGAAATTCAAGCAGAAACTCGAAACCGTCGAGTACGTGATCGTCGACGAGATCCACAGTCTCGCCGAGAACAAACGCGGGACGCATCTGGCAGTCTCGCTCGAACGGCTCGAAGCGATGGCTGAAGGGTCGCCAACCCGGATCGGCTGTTCGGCGACCGTCGAGCCGCTGTCGACCGTCGCGGAGTTTCTCGTCGGTCGCAAGGGGCCGGGCGGCGAGCCGCGGGAGTACGAGCTGGTCGACTCGCGGTTCGTCCGGGAGTTCGACATCGAACTAGAGTGTCCGACCGGCGACCTGATCGACACGCCCCGGGAAGTCGTACAGGACCGGCTGTACGACCGCCTCGACGAACTCATCAGCGACCACACGAACACGCTTGTCTTTACCAACACGCGGTCGGGAGCCGAGCGGGTGCTCCAGACTCTTCGCGAGCGGTTTCCCGACCGGTATGATGAGACTAACTCCGGCTGTCACCACGGCAGCCTCTCGAAAGACCGACGGAAAGAGATCGAAGAAGGGCTGAAAGCCGGGGAGTTGGACGTGGTGACGACTTCGACCAGTCTCGAACTCGGGATCGATATGCCGCACATCGATCTGGTGGTCCAGATCGGCTCGCCGAAATCCGTCGCCTCGCTGCTCCAGCGCGTGGGACGGGCGGGCCACCAGCTCGGCCAGACGGTGACCGGCCGGGTGATCGCGCTGGACCGCGACGAACTCATCGAGTGTGCGGTGATGTTAGGGAAGGCCGAGGAGGGGTTCGTCGACCGCGTGTTCGTCCCCGAGAACGCCGCCGACGTTGCGGCCCAACACGTCTATGGGATGGCGATCAACCGAATCTGGCGCGAAGCTGAGCTCAAGTCGACCCTCCAACGAGCGTATCCGTTCCGTGACTTCGATTCGACGGACTGGGAACGGCTTATGCAGTACCTAACGGCCGACTACCCCGGTCTCGAAGAGAAAAACGTCTACGCGAAGATCTGGCGGGATACGAACGACCCGCCCGACGGCGAGCACCACTACGAGGAGTTCCCGGTCGGCGAGCCGCTGATCGGCAAACGCGGTCGGCTCGCCCGCGTGATTTATATGACAAACATCGGGACGATCCCCGACTCGTTCAGCTGTGCGGTCCACACGCGAAGCAACAGCGAGTGGGTCGGCACCCTCGACGAGGGATATCTCGACACGATCGACCCCGGCGACGTGTTCGTCCTCGGCGG
>Ga0102930_1000373_pt1 | contig 15071 bp, 6 predicted proteins | sample SalPon1_B_H2O_MG_FD_84514 | JGI IMG/M metagenome (GOLD analysis project Ga0102930, IMG submission 84514) | Salt pond water microbial communities from South San Francisco under conditions of wetland restoration - Salt Pond MetaG R1_B_H2O_MG | ecosystem: Environmental > Aquatic > Non-marine Saline... | reverse complement strand
TGGAATGTCTCGTCCAACAACATTGATGGGTCGTACATCGCCGCATGGGTCATGATTAGACCGTCACGAAGAATGACAAGATCACCGGGTGTTTCTGTATCCGCGTTACCGGCAAGACCAAAGTCCTCCCGCTGACCCGCGCCGTATCCCTGTGGGTTCTGCTCGATCAACGACTGAGTTCGGCGTACAACACAGAGCTGATCCGCCTCACCGGTGCCACGGTGCTCCCAATAGTATCCGTCGAAATTATCGAAGATCCCGTACTTCTTGATCGTTGGATTACGAACGAACTTGACGGTAGCACCCTCTTCGATATACGAGGACTTGATGCCAAAGGTAGCCGCCGATACACGACCCGGCTGGTACCGGAAGAATCGCTTGGAAGTCAGGACGGCTGACTTGTTGGCCGGCGCCTCGATCAGGGCCCCGGACTCCTCGGGGATGTGTGTCAACCCAAAGTCCTGTGTCCCATTGAATCCGTCGTACGCAGGATCATCGGATGCCTCAAACTGCTGCTTCTGCTGAGGCGTCGACGACCACTCGGAAGGATTCACGTCATAGGTGTTGACGTCAGCAAAGATACCGAGTGCGACCTCTGACCGCGGGATACCAAGGAGCGACAGCGCGACCTCGGACGCGATCTTGTTCTGTTCCTCGACCGGTACTGCCGGTTGGTCGGTTGCAACAACGACCGGCAGTGATTGATCAGCGGGTTGCTGACCAGGTGGAACCGGTGCGGTCCGCCCGACAACGACGACTGACGAGTTATTGTTTACATTCGTAAGACTCGACATTATGTGATTCTTCCTTTAGCTAGTACAAATGTGTTCCGAATGCCGATGTACGGCTTTTCTGTCTGACCCGATACATCGTAGTCGGTCGTTCCACCAAGGGATACCGATCCAACGATCTGTCCCTTTACGTATGTATCACCGCCGGACTCACTCTTTTCTGTGACGGTAATCTCGATGCCGTTGATGTCGGGAGTCACACCCTGAACATTGAAGCATCGAATCACGTCGCCGATGGCAAAGATGTTCTGTTCGTCGGCGTCCTCGAGCGCGAACTCAGCGAACTCGTTTCCACCAGAGGCTGTGAACTCGATGTTGTTCACGTAGATCCTATCATCCTCCTCACCGACGTATGCGTACTCGGTGGCCTTGACTCGATACACGAGTCCGATAAGTGACTCACCGGTCGGAGGAGTAAGTGATTCCCACTCACTCTTAAGTGCCGAGAACGACGGCAGTTCGTTCGCGTTTTGTGCGATGATCCTCCACTGAAAGTATCCGTTCTCACGACCAAACTCACCGTCGTCACCGTTGACGCCGACCTCAAGGATCGGGTTACCCGCCGAGTTGTTCGTGTAGTCGAGATCACCTCCGATCTCTGACAGCGACTCAACGTTGTCGAGCTTCGTGAGTGTAAGGATGTCGGCCGACAGTTCGATCGAGGTACCGGGTACTCCTGGGATGTCCGTTGAGCCTAGGTATAAAGGATCGCGATCCCGAATGTATAGTAGTGACGGTGAGATGTAGTCAACACCCGGTTCGATATCGATGTTAATTGAATCGAAGTCGGAATCCAGCTTATCGACTGAAGGAATGTACTCGTCGTCTGTGCCCATGATGAGGTTCGGCGCCGACAGCAGGTTACCCGATCCAAAGATGAGTAGTCCTGATCCACAGTTACGAATCGTATTTGACACGATCGTTCCGATACGTGTGACTGAGCTGTTTACGCCCGCCGACCAGTTCTCGAAGATGTTGTCGGATATCGTAACGAACTTCGACGATGCGGAGAACAACGGTGACTGTGTCGTGTCCTCGGCGTACTGAAGTCCACCGTCACGGATCTGACACGAGGATACCCGTAGACGCTCGTTCTCGAGCGCATACACGCCCGCGCCAGCGGTGTTTTGAATATTAATGTTATCGATCGTGACGTCGCGTGCGTCTGGAATCGACACCACAAAGTTCGCCTGATCCTCCTGCCAGAGCACCTGATTCACGAAGTTACCGTCAATCGAGAGGTCTCGGATGGTGATTCTCTGCGCGCCCTGTTCCTGAGGAATAAGTATGCATCCCTTGACCTGCGGCTCACTAAGATCGTCGTAGAAGTCGAAGTTCCATGGGATCTGCTTGAGAACAGTTCGCTTCGAGTTACCTACAAGAGCAAAGTCCGAAGGAACGCGAAGACGAGACGTGTAGTACACGCCGTCAGGAAGCACGATGTTTCGAAGCGCGAGGTCACGGTTCTCGTTGATCGCCGCCTGTATGCCCTCGGTGTTGTCGTGCACGACGTCGATGTACTCTGAGTTGTGCCAGTGCTTGGCATCGAGACGTACGGTCTTCTTGTTATAGATCTGCTCGACCGACGCGGTGACCCAACCCTTTCCGTTAATTCTCTCTGCGTCCAACTCTTCGTTCGTTGGTGGAATGAGAGGGAAGTACACCATTCGTGACGAGTCGTACTCAGAGTTGAGACGACTGTCAGCAGTGCCCAGATCCGAGAACGCATTGGTATCGATGGTCTTGGTCGACCACTCAGTACGTGCAAACGTGCCCTGATCGTTGAACACTATCGATGAGTTAATGTCACCGAGATCGCGAGGACCGAGGACAGAGATAAGTTCGGCCTCCTCTAGATTAGTGGAGGAACCGCGATACACGAGTAGACCGTAGTCACCCGAGGTACGTGCGACGGATAGCGTGATGTAACGGTCGGTATCCAGAAGTGTCGGCACGTTGTGCTCGATCGCTGTCGATGGACCAGCGGCATCACCGATCTTACCGTTGTCGAATCTAAACTGTGCCGTCCAGTAATAGTAGTTCTGAACGTCGAGATTTGTATCCGTCGTTCCTTTCTTTACGGCCGTAAACGTCGGTGTGGCAAATGCCTCGTCAACGTTTGCCGTTGGATCCGTTGCCTGTACGCCGAATACCTTGAGCTTGTGGTCGACTCGAATCGTATCAGTGTTGATGACCTCTGTAATCGTACCCTGGATATTTGCGGAGGGAACGCCGCCAACGACCTGCTGAAGGAGCTCGGAACCCTGGAACTCAACCTCGTCGTTCTGCATGATAACGTAGATGTTGTTACCGTCGATGCGATGAATCGTGCCCTGGTAACCGGAGGTGTTACCAACGACGGTCTGACCGATACCGAACTCACCGATAACGTTGATGAGACGTACGATTGTGGTAAACTTAAGCAGTGTCTTTTCGTCGTTGATGATGAGTGGGTCGCCGTCTCCAATCCCACCTGTCGTTGCATCCGAGAGTGTGAGTGTCGTGCCATTGATGCTTTCGATCGTCGTACCGTCAGGGATACTCGAACCGGCATCGGAGATTTCATCGCCAACAAAAATGTTTGTCACCGAGTTTACGGGGATGTCTGTCTCACCCGACGCGATTGCCCCATCGGCAGTGACTGTTGGTGAGTCAAACGTGATCGCACGAAGTACGTCACCTACATTTGATACGTTGAACTTCTCGGCGAGTGCCTGATCAATGAGTCGACCGTTAAGGAAGATGTTATTGGCTGTAATGTCACCGCCACCGAGGTTGACGTCGATGGAACCCTGGTCACCGACGTCGATGTTACCCTCGAATACCACGTCGATCGAGTTGTCCGCTCCCGCCGTAAGTATAAGATCGCCCTGCTCGTTAAAGAGACGGAATCCCTCCTCGGCAAGAGACGCGTCGATACCTGGAGTCGTAAGATTGCCCGACATCGGGATCGAACCGTCGTTCTCGACCTTTCCGATATTCAGATTGGCAAAGTTGGTATCGACCTCGTTATTCGAGAGTGGAGCACCCTTGAAGGTCTCGCCTCCGAGTTGCTCGATCCGAATATTCGTCTCGAAGTCGGTTTGATTCTGTCTGTATCTGATGCTACTCATTGAGTTCTATCATCCAATCTGTAGTTTCCAGTTAATAACCAGATAGTCAGTCGTCGCCTTTACGAACGGAGTATCGAGTACCGCTCGACAAATAAGAAGGTCGTTATCAGAGATAAGACCAACCTCACCGACAGTTGAATCCTGTGCTGGCTCATCTTCCTCGAATGTCGAGATAAATGATGCGATGTTGTTTTCCGTGGACTGAAATCTTATGTCACGTTCCGACAGCGTGGCCTCGAGCTGTGTATCGCTTAGCTGGGCCGCGGTGGTTCCCGATCCGATACCGATCTTCTCGATGATCTCAGGATCGTCGACCAGTTTACGCGTAAGTAGTTCCTTCCCAAGTGTAGTGACTAGGTTCTGAAAGTCCGACGAGTGAAGGAGAACACCGTCCGCCGAGTACAACTCTACTCCGACGTGACCTGCGACCTTGATCTCTTCAGTTAACATTTGTAAGCGTATCCACCACGGACCTAAGAAGGTCCTTTACCTCAGTGAGTTCTTTCTCTAGGTTCTCGAGACGATCGTTGTTTTTACGAATTATCTCTTTCCTTTGGATGTATTTATTATAATCATCGGAGGAAACGTTTACGACTGCACCCGAATTAACGTCTTTACGAAGATTCGGCTCGTTCTTAATTCTCGTTAGACTACGCATTTGCAATCACTATGAGGTCTTTGATAAGTGGAATGGTCGCCGACGAATCGGACCGCATGACCAACTTGACCGATGCGATGTCGAACGTCGGGATGTTGTCGATCTCGAGTTCCTGGTCGACAAATCCCTCAGTCGTTGTTGCAGAGATCGTACCGGCGTCTGTCCATACGATGTCTCGATACGATGTGTCGTTTGCCGAGAGCTTCGTCTTGTAGTACACGTCAACTGCGGCACCGGTCGGAATGTCGGCGGCGAATCGAATATCGAGCGCCGTTGAGTTGGCCGCCGCCTCCGAAAGATCGACCCTCTGAGTCATGTACTTGGCCGCGGTCGTACCAGCGTCGGGTGACACCTCCTCCACGTAGTTGTTGAAGTACGCGATACTAATGCCGCCGGTGGCGCCTGCCGGTGATTCGTTGGCAGCAAAGGCTGGTGATACCTCGATAAAGGCACCGTCCTCTGCTATATCGATCACCGTGTACCGACCGTTATTTTCGGTGTTTGCCGCGTTCGATACCTCAAGGATCTGACCCGCCTCAAGGTTTTCAAAAAGGCGCCGGATGTCCACGTTCGACGTCTGGATCTGATTATCGTTGAAGTCAATGTTCGATGCATCGGCGGACACGATTCCTACCTTATCGAATACTGTACCGTCGGGCTGCTGCTCGGACGTCTCAACAGGAATGTAGGTCGAGTTCGTGAGTGTCGGATTTGAGATACGATTGTTGAACGTAATCAGCGAAAGCCTCGATGTATCAATGACCGGTGATAGGTTATCGATCGTCGAGAAGAGTCTTACATCGAGATCGAAGGACTTGATCGCGTCGCCGGCCTGGACGATTTCGTTGTCGTCGGATGCGATGAGCCTCGGTGTGTCGAAGAAGTTGTTCTCGTTCGGATTGAGGTCCTCGCCGTTAACTTCCTTGATGTAGGGTGTCTCTGGTCCGAATACCGTCTGTCCTGATACCGTACGACCGACGTAGTCGACCCTCGTCTCTGGAAACGATTGTACGGGAACGAGAGGCTGAATGCCGTCGAACTGTACGTTTCTCGTCGCCTTGACACCGCTCCCGCCTGTACGAGTCGTCTCGTTTGCGGGTGTCGGAACCTTAAAGACGTAGGAATCGTGTGTGACGTGGACGATATCGTGAGTACCGTTCAACTCAGACGCGTTGATTCCTGCGTACACACCGGGTTCAAATCCGATCAAGGTAACCTGTGAGTTGTTTACGGTAAACCCGTGATTGTTGTGAAGCACACGAACGTACTGTGATCTATTTCTTGTAAAAAGAGGATCTCTCTCAAGGTCGACCTTTGATAGACGTGCGTTGTTGAACGTAGCGATACCGCCGGGTGTAAGGTCGGTCGTATTGATCGACTCCTCACGACCGTCGGGTCCGATGATCCGATTCGTTAGGTTCTGGAACTTAGCTCGATTGAGTCGGAACTTAATGTCGCGGTTCTGATCCGGTGTCCACGTCGATGCGTTCTGTGACTTAAAGAACGATCCGAGGTACGGTTGTTCTGATACCTGATTCTCCTCACCCGGTGTGGTGAATCGATCGACACCGCCGAGGTCCGATACCCATACGTGATAGTTGTTTGAGTCGGATAGAAGCACGAAGCAGTACTCCGTGTCCTCCTGTACGTATACCGGAGAAGGAAACTTAAACCGAACGGGTTGGTCCGGGGCAAGTGCTATGGATATCGGCGCGCCGTCGACCTGCGATAGATCAACGGTTCGATCAGAGATACCGAAGCCTGATCCGTATTGATCGATCTGAGCATCGCGAAGTTCGTACGGTGTAAGGATGACCTCACCGAACGGAAGAACCGTTGGACCGGGATACCCATTGACCACGTCACGGAGCTGAAGACGTACCGGAATCGTTGGGTCGATCGAGCCGAAGTATAGATCGATCGATGTGACAAAGATACCACCTCTTTCCTCGACAAGGAACGTCTGAGCGATTGGATCAAACCAAGTAGTTCGATTTACCTCCGATCGTGTACGGGCATCGTCGACCCTCTGCTGTACGATCTCGCCGTTTCTTACAGAGTTGATCGTGGCCTGTGTACGACGCAATGTGCCCTCGGCCTCGTAGGTCGCGCGGCCGCGGGTGGACGCCTCGAAGTCGTTGTTCTGCTCGTTATCGATGAGCTTGAACTCGCGCTCGCCCGTGCGGAACCTTACGTCATCGTTATTCGGGATCTCAAAGATACCTGCGACGTCACCGCCGAAGTTGGTAATAAGTGAGTCGCTCTGTGATCTCGGCGTCCACTCGCTTACGGTTCCCTTTGACCCTGAGATGGTGCCGGTAATCTCATCACCGACCTGGAAGTTTCCGGACACATTGATGAGCAGGATCGATCGTTCCTCACCGCCGGGCTGAACCTCCTGAAGAACACATACCGCAGTGACGGGTGATGCCTCCGGTGTCGCGTACGATGTAGCGCCGCGACGCGATACGAATACGACGTCACCTTTGTTCAGGCTCGTGTCGGTATCCGCGTCGATCGTACGGGCGGCCTCATCTGCGTTAGCACCTGCGTTTGTATCTGAGTCAAAGAACGCAGACTGACCAGAGATCTCTGTAAACGAGAGTCTCGATGCCGGTGTCACGTACTCAGAGACGTCCGTACCGTCAAAGTACGGAGTTATCTGAGTCCCTAGTTTAAGTCCACGGGCTACGAATGATACGTTACGTGCACGAATGAATGGGATCGTCGATGTTGAAACGACCCGCTCGTCAACGACCTCGCGAGAGAACGTTGCGCGTACCTCCGTCTGAATACCAGTACGTTGTTCGCGTGTAGTTCTTATCGTCTGGCGGCGACGGCCGCGTCCGGCGATGAATCCGGACGTTCTTGTACGTGTACCCGTCCACTGTGTCTGCCAGTTGTTCCATACGGTGCCGAGCACACCTGCCTCTGCAGCACGATCGCGCACCGCGTTGAAGTTACCCTCAACGTCGTTGATGATCGCTGGTACGCTCTCTGTCTCGAACCACTGGTCAGAGAACGGATTGAGCGCTACCGATCCGATAAAGGTAAAGACAGCGTACGGGTTGATGTTCTCGACAGTGGTGGCGAACGGCTGATTTACATACGTTGTCGACGTATACGGAAGCGTGACGAGATCGCCGGTCACCTGATAACCCGCGGACTGACGCTCGGTGTCACGTGATACCGACTCAATGAGGTCGACGTTATCCGAGTATACAGTAGGACGAAGTTCCTGCTCCTCCATATCGATGGCAGCACGGTAGTCGTTGGCGCTGGTATCGCCGGTCGAATGACCCGCAAAGTTATCGACAATAAAGCCGTTCTTAAATCGATTGAATCTTGGATCATCGCCGTCGGGAATCTCTATCGACGATGCCTTCTGCTCAAGAAGGTTGAGGGATGTGTAGTACTCGAGGCGATCGATGCGCTGCTCTAGATCACCGATGTCCCGCATCGTGAATCGACGATTATCGACCTTATTAACCACGACGTCGTCTGGGCTAAAGGTAAACGGAGGAATGTCAAGGGTGACGATATCCATGGAATCGGTGATCGACTCTGGGAGTCTTGGATTCAACGATGGAGTACCCTTGATGTCAACTACGTCACCCTTTGAGTTGATCGAGATCTTATCCGATCTTCCGTTAAAGTACTGATACGTCGCGGTCAGTTCCGTACCCGGTTTAGGTATCAGTGAGACCGAACCACCCGTTCCAGAGAATCCAGTGCCAGCATTATTGATGACAGGACGAAAGTCGAGCGCGTTCCGAAGAGGAATGACTCCGAACTCAGTCTCGTACTCAGGGATGTCCTCATTTGGAATCGAGTAAGAGTCGATCGAGAAGTAGTCACCGGTCGAGCCGTGTGAGAAGTACTCGTAGTCGATGCGAATGAATCCGCTAGGTGCGGCGTACTCGGGTTTACGAACGATTGCACCGAGTGCGTAATGTGTATCACGCTGGCCGTCATCGAGTCTGAACCACTCGGTAATGTCGATCTCACCGGTAGGATCGTAGGTCGTTCCGCTCGCCGAAGACGACATGGAGATGCGAACGACTCGAAGTATGTCGGCGCGGTCGAGGCTGATCCGACGCTTCGTAAGATCGTTGACATCGGTGATATCGAGCTGACCCGTCTCAAGTGTCTTACTCTTTTCCTTGGAACGCTGTGCGTCCTCCTTCACGACGGGTGCGAAGACCGTATAGGTTCCGTCGGACAGACCGTTGATCTCGATTGAGTCGGTCGTCACGGTACCGAGCGCGACGGACGATCCGTCGATCTGAATGATATCCGAACCCGACTCGGTCACAAGGATCTCTTGAGGAAGCACCGAAGTTGAGAATCTGGTACCGATACCCGAACCACCCGAGTTAGTCGCCGACGTTCTCGAGATGGTAAGGATACCGCCCGATGAGTTCACGTTCGCGAACTTCTGCATCACGGTGTACTCGACCTCGGAAACGTCCTGATCGTTCTTGACCGTACGAATCGCGTCATAGAACATCGGATACAGGGCAAGTTGGTTCTGCGGGTCGTTGACCTGTGTTCTTACTACACGGTAGGCGTCACCTGAGAATGCGGATGCCGGAGTCGTTCCGATAACGATCTCACGATCGGAGTTGATCGCCGTGACTCGGTAGAACACGTCGTCGACCTCGATGTAGTCGTTAACGCTGAGCGCGGCAGAGAATCGAGTACCGTCACCGGTAACAGTTGTGCCGGACGAGGATACGGAACCCTGGTTGTCCGACGTATTCGTGTTGACGATGTCTGCGTTAAAGCTTGTGTTACGGATCTGCTTGACGCAACTAGCAAAACACTGTGTCGCGTTTAGCTGTACGTCAAAGAGATAGAGGTAGTACTCGTCGCCGACCTGCTCGAGCGCGCGAATTCTTGCGGTGCCTATCGTCTCGCCGACGGAGTTGTCGTCCGCAGTAACATTTCTTAGGTCGACCTTCGCGAGTGTCTGAATGTCTGGAATACCGGAGATATTTTGTACGCGAACGAAGTTCCCGAGACGGGTCCCGAGAGAGTCGTTTTTAACGATGTTGGACGTGCGTGCCTTCTCGATATCGACGCGCTCCGGTGCGATCTTCTCGACCTCGCGGCCCTGGATGTACGCCTTACCAGGCTCAACGATCACAGTCAATTGTTTCTCTTGGTTAGCAGCCTCGGTCTCTGTCTGATCGAGGTCAACAGTGTCACCGCCATTGAACTCTGGATTCGGTTCAAACGACCATACAACGTTTGAGTTCAGGCTACCGTCGGCCGCGTCGGCGACCCCCGTTCCAACAACCGTTGAGGGTGGGTTCGGACCCGATGTACCCGATCGTTGTGCGACGTATGTGTTGCCGCCGTTCGTAACGATATCGCCCTGAAGGTAGTACCGACCCTGAGTCCACTCACCGCGATTGTTTGAGCGCTTTTCCTTGACCTGAACACGGAAAGGACGGACCGCGTAGTTACCCGACTCGTCAAACGTGCGGCGCGCAAGTGCGTTCTCGATCTCAGAGTAGTCGGCCTTGACGACGTGCTCCTGCTCGATACCGTTTCTAAACTGAGTGATCTCTACATAGTTTCGATCACGAATCGGAACCTGTGTCTCGTTACCGTCTCCGTCAGTCTCAAACTCAAGGACCTTCTTCGTGAGCGTGGTCTCGATCCTGTAGCGGTGCGCACCGGGTGCGGCGAAGTTAAACGTTCCGTTGGCGTTATCGGTGAGTGTAGGATCCTCCTCCGGCGTCACGAAGTTCTCGACGAGTTGGAATCCTACGGATGCCGGTGTCGATGTTGAGTAGGCGTCGATAATAATTGCGTCTGAGTCGACGAGAACGAAACTGCCGCGGATGAAGTAGATGCCGCGCTGCAGTTCGGCCGTGGATCCAAGACCCGTTGGATTATCGATGGCAGTAAGAAGAGTGAGCTGATACTCGACGAAGTTGTTCTCGTCCGTCTCCTCGACGAGCACACGGACGCGTTCCTGAGGATCGAACACCTTCTTGGTCGTGTTTTCGGCGGCGGACGTGTACTCAACGATGAATCCCTGAGGAATACCGTTGTCGATGTCTCGCTCCTGCCAGAGACGTGCGAATGCCTTTACGCCGTGGGTCGATGGGTCCGATGATTCTACACCGATTCCTCTGAGTTCTCGTCCAAGGATCTGCTCCGCGGCCGCTTCGGTCTGAAGTCCTGATGAGATTCCCTCGGGTGTCTGCTCGACACCGTCGATGGTCTCGACCCGCTGAATTATAGGATCGACCTTGATGAAAGTCTTACGAAGAAGCGACAGCTCGCCGGGTATGACGACCGATCCCTCCTTAAAGATGTGCTGACCAAACTTAGATAGTTGATCCTGAAGAATCGTCTGCGCCTGATTCAGTTCACGTGTCTGAACGGCGTATCCTGGACGAAAGAGGACCTTGAGGAACTTCTTTGCCTCATCAAAATCGTCGAAGTACGGCGCTGTATTAAAATCTGCCATTGAAATCCTCTGCCTTAGTATTCCATCACGAGAGTGATCGACTCTATCTGGTCGTCTCTACGATCAATAGACTCACGGTTATTTATAAACAAAATGTCACCGGAATACGGCTCAACCTCTGGTGGTTCGATCGATGTGATCGTTGCCGTTGTACCGGAACCCAGGCCCTTTACCACCTCACCGACCTGAAAGTCGATTGAGTTTGATATCGTATCGTCGCGGATGACTCGAAGTACGTTGTTCTCGTATGTATCGACCTGAAGACCGATGGCGCCCGACGACTGACCTGCGATGGTATCGTCCTCGTCGAATGTGGCGTTTGTTTGATCGAGAAAGAGTCTGTACTTCGCGTCGAGAGTCTGTGCCGATGCGGTCGAGCTAAACGACGCGTACTCAAAGGGATCCTGAATAAGACCGATTCGACGAAAGTCGTTTGCGATGGTAAAGTCACCCTCGCCCTCATCGTAAGCGAATCTTAGATTGATGAGAACGTATCGGGCAAGAAGCTCCTGCTCGGGTACGGCGCCGTGACCCTCGAACGGTGATATGATCGGTCGCAGCTCGGCCTCCGTTCCAGTCGTTTCGTTTATGACCAGTGCACGTGCTTTTCTAAAGTTCTTACCCGCACGCGATGTAGCGACCTCTACGTTTGTTACGACACCCGATGCGTCGGTCTCTGCGATACCCTGTGCCGATGACTGAACGACAAATGCGGTGCCCGTCGAGTAGCCCGAACCACCAATGATCGGTGTCACGTTGATGATCGCACCATTCGGATCGGTGTCTGCTAGACCGTATGCAGTCTCGAGCGCACCGTCGACGGTGATCTGACGAATGGCAACAGGAATGTTTGTCTCGGGAGCGTACGGATAGTTCGATCCACCGTCGTCGACCGTGATGCCGGTCACCGCACCGAGGTTTGATGTAACAGTTACCTCGGCCGACGCGTTCTCGTCACCGTCGCCCGAGATAAACACAGGAAGTCCTGTCGAGGTTCCGATGGACGCGTCAGGCGTGTAACCCGATCCGCCCGCTTCAATCACGACGTTCTCGATCGATCCGACCTCGGCGTTGTCGACGACTGTCTGATTGAACGAGATCGGCAGATAACCCGGAACAAAGAACTTACGGAGGAGTGAGTCCGTAAGCGTAAACATGTACTTCCACTTATAACCGTCAGTCTCTGGAGTGATGTCGTTCGTGGTGTGTTGTGGTTTTACCGTCGACTGTGCACCCTTGTTGTTCGAGATGCACTTGTATACCTTCTGCTCGTCGGTGTATACGTAGAAGTTCTTGGTCGAGAGATCGAGAGCGTCGTCGTACTGATCGAACACCGTGCCCGACGACCAATCGATCCTCTTAAAACCGAGACGCGCGTCTTGAAAGTCGACCTTCTTAAGGGCAGTCATGTCGTGCCAGGCCGAGTACTCCATGCTGAGTGAGTCGACGGCGACGGGAGGACTCTGCTCGTCGTCCCACGGCTGTGTCCTACCATAGAAGACGTAGAAACTCGACTCTGAGTTCTGAATCGAGTCGACGACCGTCTTTGCGTTTCTATATGGAAACTTAGTCGATAGTGTGGAAGACGTCATTTATTCCTATCCTATTACTGTTCAACAAACTCTTCCGCGTCCTCTGAATCGAACGACTGAGCGGATGACTCCGTGACGTCGACAAAGGGATCGTTGAAGTACTCCGTACCGACATACGCCTCTGAGAAGTATACCTCTTCCGGAATCGTGTAGTCCTGAGCGAAACCGAGAGGGGTGTTAGTCAGCTTCGGCGTCTCACCAAGTATATATCCACTCGGCTCGGTCTTCGCTATGTAGATAAGGGAGTCCTTGACCCTCCCATCGAGTATCTGATTGATACGGATGTTTCCGAATACCTCGGTACCACCCGGATGAACCGTCCTCTTAAGCGCGTCGATCCACTCACGAGTCGAATAGTTCGTAGACACCTCATACGAGAACTTCTGGTAGAAGTGTGAGTCCTGAAGCACGATCGATTCCGAGAGCTGACCACGAACGTCCTCGTAGTATCCTGGAGTTGTGACGACGGCGCCGAAGGCGAGAAGGAACTGAGCACCTGTCCCGTTAATCGTGTCGATCTCAAACACTGGACTCGTAAACGTGATGTCGACCGCGATGCGGGTATCAACGATGCGACCGGGAATGACTAACTCGAGTTCATCGAGAGGTATGATGATCGGCTCGACCCTGCCGTCAACGATGACCTCTGAGTCAACGACGGGTATCTGTATGTTTGTGTCGCGAAGATACGCGGTCAGATTGCCGAGGTTCTGTGACGGCCCGACGAGTAAGTCGTCGGAGGTACGATAGAGAAGGAAGTCCTCAAAGTAATATGTCGGAGGATTCTGAGAGTTAAGTACCTGGTTAGGTGTGTTACCAGCGCCGTAGTTCGAGATCCTTACGTCGGTGATCGAGCCGTTCTGTTCGTCGACACCAGACACATACGCGGTAAACGTAAAGCCCTCAAATCCCTCGACACGGATGCGATCGCCGCGTTGATAGCCGCTTCCGCCGGTCAAGATCTGAATGTCTGCAAGTGACCGATAGATCTCAGCCTCGAGGCCCCCGGGTCCAATGATCCGCTCACGAGGATTGAACTCACCGAGCTGTGATCCCGTTACAAGGGTAAGCTCAAAGATGATTCCGTCCGAGTACACCTTCCTCTCGACGCGATCGACTCGGGCTGTTGCGTTTGACTCGAGTTGTTGAATGATCTCACCGGTAAAGGACTCGGCCTCACCGGATATCATCGTTACACGGATCTTGTCCTCGACGATCCAGCGTCCGTCCGATGGGATGAGCACCTGGCTCCACGGATAGAAGATCTCTATCTCGTCATTGAGAAAGATCCTAAAGAACGTACGAATCGCCTCGTCCGAACCCTTCGATCTCCAGAGATCCGAGATGCGATCGTAGAAGACGCGAGGATTCGCGAGGTATGCCTTTGGTACGTACAGACCGATCTCCTTCTCGATCTGCTGAAGGAACTGCTGGTCCTGTGTACGAATGTCGCGCTGTTCGGGAAGAGTGTTCTGGTAGTACGCACTCTCGCTCGACTCCTCGAGGTAGTCGAAGTACGCTGCAATGAAGTCGATGAACTGAGGATAGCTCGCCCTGATGTGGCTAGGAACGAACTGATCCAACAGCGTTGAGACGTGAGGAGAGAGATCCTGTCTATCAGTCATGACGCGGCGTTGTGTTGTATCGAATACCAGAGAAGTCCTGACCAGCAACGATCGTATCGATCTCGCCGGATACGGATACATCGTTTGGATCGATCACTAGTATATCGTTGAGTTTTGGTGCGATGTCGTTTGAGTTTGGAATCGCCTCGACCTCGATGTACGAGCCCTGGAAGTTTGTCGGCGAGAAGTTCTCGAGAATGACCCTCGATCCTTCGATCCTACCGGCATCGGCAACGACAACCACTTCGTTTACGTCCTCGCCCGTTACGATCTGCACCGTTCTTGTACCGTCGGTGTTGAGTACGTCCTTTAGGCGACACTGGAGGTTGTTGATTGTAAAGAGTGTCGATGAACGGATGACACTCTCGCGCGACTGTGTCTCGTAAAGAGGAGCCGAGAAGTCGAGAATGTATCTATTCGGTGCGGCAAGAATCGGTTCAAACCTTTTCTTTACATATACGCGTGCGGTTGAGTTAAGCACTGCCTCTGACGTATCGTCGATCGTCGAGAGAAGAAGTGAGTGTCGAAAGACCGAACCGAATGAATCGAGGTTCCTATCGTTAAAGTCATTGAGTGCGGCCTGTACGGACGACTCGAGCTGTGTTTTGGTCAGACTCGTTTCCGTCGGATCGTATTTGAAGAACACCTCGAGGCCGATAAACGTAAACGTCGGATCGACGATTTCAGGAGTGATGGTGACGACGGACTTAGGCTCGACTATGTCGTTGAGTATCTGATCACGCTCCGCGGATGACAGAAGATTCGATGTCTTTGGCTTGACCGAGATGAATACCTTACCGTACAC
>Ga0102930_1000372_pt1 | contig 15074 bp, 15 predicted proteins | sample SalPon1_B_H2O_MG_FD_84514 | JGI IMG/M metagenome (GOLD analysis project Ga0102930, IMG submission 84514) | Salt pond water microbial communities from South San Francisco under conditions of wetland restoration - Salt Pond MetaG R1_B_H2O_MG | ecosystem: Environmental > Aquatic > Non-marine Saline... | reverse complement strand
CGGTATAAGCGTTTGAATAATTTGCTTAAAGACTCATAAGGCACGCCAGGTGATGTATCGCGACAAATTAAAATAGCCTGATTATCTTCACCGGCCAAGCTAAGTTCAATGTGTCCGGGGCTGTCGGTATAACGTAAGCTATTATTAAGTAGGTTTTGTAAAAGTTGCTGGAGGCGTTGTGGGTCGCCGCGCATCAATAGCGGTTGTTGTGGGCGCTGAGTGAGCCGCAAGTCTAAACCTTGCTCATGTGCTAGCGCTTCAAATTGATCGACACACTCTTGTAATAAATTCGCAAAGTCCAAGCGCACTTTTTGATAGTTCAAGGCGCCATTATCAGACATGGATAGGGCATATAAGTCGTCTACTAAACGTTGTAAATGCAGCACTTCTTGGTGTAGGGAGTAGACGGTCTGTGGGTTGGCCCGGTTGATGCCATCTTGAATCGCCTCAATTTCACCGCGCAATACAGCTAAAGGGGTGCGGAGTTCGTGGGCAATATCCATAATCCATTGCCGGCGACTTTGTTCGTTTTCCTGTAGGCGTTCGGCTAATACATTAAAGTCTTGGCTGAGTTGGCCTAGTTCGTCCCGACTATTTAATGGGAGGCGGGTGTTGTAATTGCCATCCGCCAATTCGGCTGCACCGCGCCGTAAACGCAGCACTGGTTTAACGAGTAGCTGCGACAGTAACCAGGCTACCAATAAACTACCTAATAAGGTTGCAGCGGCAACAATTAAGATGGTATTGCTTTGGTTGCGTAGAAAGCGGGCATCACGGCTGTCGTGGGAGAAGCCACGGCGTTTATAAAGCCCTAAATAGGCAATTGTTTTGGTTTTAAAGGTAAGCGGGAATTCCATGTCTGGCTTAGTTGTTTTGTTAGAACGGCGTCCTTGTATGAATTGGCGCTGGCTGTCTAACAATACCGTACGGCGCCGTATATCGTGATTAGAGAGGAAGCGTGCTCGCTTAAAGGCGGTCGTTTGCTCCGTCGCCTTTTGCTCTTCTCGCAACTGGCGAGCGGTTTGGTTTTGTAGGCGTAGCCATAAAAGACGATCTTGGCTGAGCGGCTCCCAACTACCGCTATGTTGGTAATAATCCAGTAAGTTAGACTGAAGTTGTTCAATGTGGCTCAGTTCGTGATTGCGTACAAATTCTAGATAAGTTCGTTTAAACTGATAGCGAAAAAAACCTAAGCCTGCCGTAATCGCAATTGAGCAGGCTAAAAAGATAGCAATAAATAGTTTAAGACGAATACTAAAATTTATCATGGCTGCCAGTTACCGCCTGCTTATTGGCAGGCGCACTCAGTTGCTTGGCTGGGAGTGGGACGTTAGTAATTGACATTGAGCCAAAGATGGCCGCTATTGCCAGAAAATTTTACTTGAATGACTTGCACAGGCGCGTCCGTGCCTAAGTAAGCGACTGTTGGGGCAAGTTTGGTACCCGTTTCAGGGTAAACCTGGTTACTCGGCGGCGCTGAACGCACATTGGTGCCACGGCGCACCGGATAAACTGCACCTTCTTGAGGAAGCTGCGTGTTGTCTATGTCTAAATTCGAGCTAAGCCATTCAGTATTCTTGTATTCACCTGCGTAGATCCAACCACTTTGCTCGCTACTGAATGCGTTTTGTGTCTCTGTTGCGGCGGTTTGTGCCGTATTATTTGCAGCAGGCTGTTCGGGGTTTATTGAGCTATCTGAGCTAGCGGCTGTGGCAGGCTTTGCATCATTATTGGCTACTGCTGAGTCTTCTGTTGCTGCATTGTCTGTGTTTGGTGTGTCGTCTGCTGTTTCAGGCTTGCTTGTATTATTGGCTGCTGCTGTGTTTGCTGGAACTGCGTTGTTTGTGTCTGGTGTAGTGGCTATTTGCTCTGGCTTTGTATCTGTGTCTGGCTCTGTCGGTGTTGCGTCTATAGTGAGCGCTTGTTTTGCTGTGCTGTCGTTTGCTGTTGTTGTAGCTGTAGTGGTTTGTGTGGTGGAGCTGTCGCTGTCTTGTTGGCTGGCCGGGGTTGCTGTATTAACAGGCCCACGTGTGCCGTATTCAAGCAGCTTCGGTTCTGTAGGCTGTGATAAGTCTATATTTATAGCTTGCTGCTCAGGCGCTACCGTAGGTATATCAAGCGGTTGTGCTTGGTCGGGGACGGGGGCTGGCGTGCTTCGAGGTGTTTTAAATAGGCTAGAGCTCATCAGCAACCAGCTTAATAAGACGCCGCTCGCAAAAATAGTAAGCGCGAGCATTAAAAACAGGCGCGAAGACGTTTGGCCGGAGTTATAGCGCATGGTGACAGCAATCCTCTGCTAACAATGACATATAAGCGTCAGGGGTGAGTCTAGCACTTTAGGTTCAAAATTGTCTAATATTTAAGCTAAATAATAGATTTTAAACACAAAAATACATCAATTTATCCAAATAGTTAATATTTGGCTGAATGGTTAGAGCCCTTATAGAAAGCATAATTTATAGCTTTAAACCCTCATTCAAAGCCTTGATTGTAGACATCCGCTGTGTAATTTTCAAAACGGGTATAATGACCCAAAAATGTTAAACGACAAGTACCAATCGGACCATTTCTTTGCTTAGCGATAATAATTTCTGCAGAGCCCTTTTCAGCAGAGTCAGGATTATAAACTTCATCACGGTAAACGAACATAATGACATCCGCATCTTGCTCAATGGCGCCTGATTCCCGCAAGTCAGACATAACAGGGCGTTTATTAGGGCGCTGTTCTAGGCTACGATTGAGCTGTGACAAAACCATGACCGGCACTTCTAATTCTTTGGCTAAGCCTTTGAGCGCACGCGATATTTCTGAAACTTCATTGGTACGGTTTTCGCTTTTGCCATTCCCCTGCATCAATTGTAGATAGTCGATAATAATCAGACCGAGTTGCCCTTGTTCACGGACTAAACGCCGTGCGCGCGCGCGAACCTCATTCGGCGACAAACCGGGGCTATCATCAATGAACATAGGGACATCAGCAAAAATTTTGACGGCAGTGGCAATGCGCGGCCAATCTTCTTCGGTTAATTGCCCGGTACGGACATTGTGCTGATTAACGCGTCCCATGGACGATAATAGGCGCATAGTAAGCTGTTCACCGGGCATCTCCATGCTAAAAACAGCAACTGGCAGCTTTTTGTGTGCGGCGGCATATTCCGCAATATTCATGGAAAAAGTGGTTTTACCCATTGAAGGGCGTCCAGCCACGATAATTAAATCCCCTTTTTGTAAGCCAGAGGTCATATCGTCTAAGTCTGTATAGCCAGTTGATACACCTGTGATACTTGAATCAAGTTTGCTTAGTTCTTCAATATGCTCTAATGATAGTTTCATTAGGTTTTTTAAGGGACGAAAGGAGCGTGTATTGCGGGCGCCTTGCTCGACAATCTTAAAAACACGTTTTTCAGCTTCGTCCAATAAGGTTTTGGTATCGCGGCCACCAGTATTGAAAGCAGAATCCGCAATATCTGTGCCGACGCTAATGAGCTGGCGTAATATGGATTTTTCGCGCACGATATCCGCGTAAGCGCCAATATTGGCGGCACTAGGCGTGTCTTTAGCCATGGTAGCGAGATAAGCTAAGCCGCCTGCATCTTCAAGCTGTTTATTTTCTTTGAGCCATTCGCTCAGCGTTACCACGTCCAAAGGACGTTGCAGGCTCGCTAAGTAAGCGATAGCGCGAAAAATAAGCCGGTGATCTTGTCGATAAAAATCTTCTTCAGCTATTTTATCAACAACCGTCATCCAAGCTTCGTTGTCCAGCATTAAGCCACCTAAAACCGATTGCTCAGCTTCAATGGAATGTGGAGGAATTTTTAATGATTCGTAAGTTTCAGCCATGCTGGGAGTTTAATGGAAGTTGTGCAGCGGTAGGATTCAATTTATAGCTGATCAAAGCAGGATTCATCGGACAATAACGATTGCCCGATAAATCGAGAGGGTATTAAGCGGTGTAAGCACAGGACAAGCGCGTTGTCGGTTTAAGCTTCTTCCGCTTCCACAATTACCTTGATCGTTGCATCCACATCGCTGTGTAAATGCAAGCCTACTTCGTATTCACCCAACATACGAATAGGGCCTTCTGGCATGCGAACCTCACGGCGCTCAATGTCAATACCAGCCGCTTGAATCGCTTCGCTGACTTCCATGCTAGACACAGAGCCAAACAGTTTGCCTTCGCCGCCTGCTTTGGCTTTGACGGTCAAGACCATGTCTTGTAGCTGGTCACGGCGTGCTTCTGCAGCAGCCAAGGCGTCTTGAGCTGCTTTTTCGAGCTCAGCGCGCTGCTGTTCGAATTCAGCAATATTGTCCTTGGTGGCCATTTTGGCACGTCCAGTCGGTAATAAGTAATTACGTGCATAACCAGGGCGTACACTGACGACTGTGCCTAGCGGGCCGAGGTTTTCAACTTTTTGCAGAAGAATGACTTCCATCGTTTTCACCTTGTTTGTTGCAGGCTTGCGCCTGTATAAATATCTAAAATTTGTATGAAACTACCGTCTATTTGCGGGTCAGTCTTTGCGTTAAATAGCTGCGAAAATCAGCCATAGTATCAACCATACCAAATACAGCGAGTAGCAAACCCATGGGTATCGGCATTAATAAGAGCGGCAGGTATAAAGCCAGCAACCACTTAGCGCTTACATTTAACAGTGCAATACAGCCATGCACCAAAGCTAGACCTTGAAATAAAAACATGGTCAGCCCCACTATAATCAAACTGATCAATAGTGGTGTGGAATACAGCACGGTCAAGGCAATCAAGCCACTAAAGGCTATACCAACTGCTGTATGCAGACGCAGTTGACGCCATTCCTCTTGAAAGCCACCTGGATTATACAATTGCGCCTGCCACAGGCGCGACAGCACTAATACAATCATCATGCTAATGCCTTGCGCTATTGCCAAAAAGGTGACTAAGTAAGGGGCTACTGTTTGTAGTACCTCCTCTATATCCATCTCGGCCAAGGGTGCTTGCATGGGGTAGCTTGCCATCATTTTATTGATGAGGTTTTCCCAAAATACATAGGGATCGGCTACGCCCACATGAAATAAAACAACACCTAACATGGCTAGACCAAATAAGGCTTGCAATACATAAGACCAAGAAGCGGTTGTGGCTAACAGCGATGCTAAGGCAACAATCGGCAACCATTGCAGCGAGGCCGCAAGTAAGCCAAGCAAGCTACCTTGCGTTAATAAGGTGAAGGCGCCTAGGGCAAGCCCCGCCATCGCGGTGAGCTTCAAGCCTTGTGGCCACCCAAGCCTTAGCGTGACTAAGCCTATGGCACTGCTGCTTAGTAAGCTGCCCAATATGCCGAAGTAAGGTAGATACAGCGACAACACGGCAAACATTAGTACAAACCCTAATGCCTGCATTGGGCCTGACATAATAAATGCTGCCATGTTGCCTCCTAACTCTAGACACGACTCGTGTTACAATAGTGATTAACTGTGCTTGTCAGTATATGGCAATAAAGCCAAGAAACGAGCACGCTTAATAGCTGTCGCTAACTGACGTTGATAGTTAGCCTTAGTACCCGTGATACGGCTAGGCACGATTTTGCCTGTTTCAGTAACAAACGCTTTTAAGGTTTCGAGGTCTTTATAATCGACTTCGCTAATACCTTCAGCGGTAAAGCGGCAATATTTTTTGCGGCGGAAATAACGTGACATAGTTCAGTCTCCCTAGATGCTTATTCGTCTTCAGTATGGGTGTCGTCTTTGCCACTATCAGAAGACTGATCGTTATCTTCACGACGGGGTGGACGCTTATTCGTCTTACTTTCGTTTTCTTTATTCAAAGGCGAGGCTTCAGTGACGGCTTCATCACGACGAATCGTCATCGTACGAATGATGGCATCATTGAAACGGAAGATGCTTTCTAGCTCTTCTAAGGTGGCGGCATTACATTCAATATTCATTAAAACATAATGCGCTTTATGAATTTTGTTGATGGGGTAGGCCAACTGACGGCGTCCCCAATCTTCCAAGCGATGGATAGAGCCACCGTTTTCAGTAATCAGTGCGCGATAGCGTTCTACCATAGCTGGAACTTGTTCACTCTGGTCAGGGTGAACTAGAAAGACAATTTCGTAATGTCTCATAGTGTTTCCTTTCGGGTTAGTAGCTTCCCGCTTTTCTAAATAGCGGTGAAGCAAGGATGAAATTGGGCAAAGCTGCCCCATGTTCAATGAAGGCGCGCTAGTTTGCATGAAGGGCATTATATTGTCAATTTTTGCTAAGCTTTGTTAGTCCTAGTTTCGATGCTATTTTTCGGAAAAAACAAAGGCTGTGTTCTAGACTTAGATACGAGTGGGATGTGTGAGGGTTACTCCAAAAGAAATGATATTAATGAGAGGGGGTAGGGATGTGAATTATCGAGTCTCAGGGGAAACATCGGCGCTTGTAGGGAAGCTAAAGCCGAAGTTTCTGGTTATGGAAGCGTCTACAGCGACCGATTTAAACGTGCGAGCTGTATTGAGCCATTACTTTCCAAGTGCTTATGTTGAATATTGCGTGTGCGAGCTTAGGCCAACAGGGGAGCCACAGCAGCGGCATGATTATGATTTAATCATTGTCAATGGTGTGCAAGTTAATGCGGATTTCGTACAAGGCTTTGAGTCAATCCAGCAGGCCTTTGGCTTTAAAAATAATGCTTATTCGCCACTGATGGTGCTGATTGGTGAGGCTCATCCTATAGAGTCGTTTTTCTATTCGTTTTTCGATCTTCATTTGCCGTGGGATGTATCGGCTGATGAGCTGGCTTTACGTTTGACCGCTTTATTGGATGTGCGGCGAGTTTTACAAGACTATCCGATTACATTACCTCATTGGGATTTTCTCGAAGTCTTACACACGAGTGATAATGCTATCGTTTTTCTGGCAGAAGATCAGGCAAAAGAGCGGGCTGTGATAAAGCGTTTTAAGTTCGATATTAGTAACTTAGATTGCTATGTATTCAGCGACTTCTTGCTGAGTATCGACTTGTTGGCACAGTTACGACATCCCGGTTTAGTGGGTATTAGAGAGGCGGGTTTAACCGATGATGCTATTTATCTGTTAATGGACTATGTGGAAGGTCTGACGCTAAAGCAGGTATTGGCTGATCACGCACCTCAAGATGAGCAGCAGCTTATGAGTTGGTTTCGTCAAATTGCAGTCACTTTAGGCGATCTACATACTCTGTCTATGCTGCATCGTGATTTAAAATCATCTAATGTTTTGGTGCGCAATGATGGGACACTCGTGTTGTTGGATTTTGGGGTAGAAAGTCGTTTATTACTCGATACCGGCTTTGTACGTGAGGATGAGGTTTATTGTACGCCTTATTATGTGAGTCCAGAGCGCATTACAGGCGAAGCGGCTTCGGTGCAATCTGATTTGTATGCCTTGGGCATCTTATTGTATGAGTTATTGGCTGGAGAAAAACCATTTTTAGGTGATTCACTGACTGAGGTGCTGCAGCAACATTTATTTGACCCAGTACCCCGGCTGCCAACACGCTTTCGCCACTATCAACGGCTGCTCGATAAGTTATTGAGTAAGCTGCCTGAGTCGCGACTGCAGTCGGTTGCAGAGGTATTGAATGTTATGGATGAATTGACTGGGTCGATGGCGACCGCTGCCGAAATGGCAGATGTTCGATAAAAAATATTAATGTTTCGCTTTTCCTGTGCTGCTTATTTTTGTTACAGTATAAGCTTAATTAATCGAATAAAAACAAATTGCCATGTTACGTTTCTTGTTGTTGTTCTTGCTAGCGCAGGGCGTGCTGTTTGGGGTCGAAATCTTACAACCTATACAAAACGCTATTATTTTGCCTTGGACCAGTTTATTAGCTGATATCAGCGGTTGGTTTATGTCTTTGTTCGACAATAGTGTGCAGACCTCGGGTAAAGTGATTAGTAGTTTGTCCAATGGTTTTGCTGTCTCTATTGAGCCGGGTTGTAATGGCGTGGAAGCGATGATCGTATTATTGGCGGCCATCGTTGCTTTTCCTGCGCCTTGGGCTTATAAAGTGAAAGGGCTTATGTGGGGCTTTCTCGCGATCCAAGGCATGAATTTATTGCGCATCATTAGTTTGTTTTATTTAGGGCAGTGGAGCCGTGAGTGGTTTGACTGGGCGCACTTATATATATGGCAAGCGCTGATTATGCTGGATGCCTTGATTGTATTTCTCATTTGGATTCGTTATTTGCCTGAGCCTGAGGCAATAGCGCCGCACAAGTTACCGGCTGTACCCACAGAATGAAGCACCCTCTACACCGTTTTATGTTAGGTGTGTTGGTCTTTTTTCCGCTCACCTTCTTTATTTGGTATATCACCGCGCCATGGCACCTAGCGCCTATAACGTGGCTGACGAATCAGTTGCTGGATGTGGTGTTCCCACAAGCAGTGATGTGGTTAGGTTTAGAACAATATACCTTAGTCGTTGCTTCAAACTTCGGCCATAATGCGAGTGGGCTTATTGTTTCTCCCCCCACGGGTGAAGATTTATTAGGGTTTCACTTGAACCCTTTAATTTATTGCTACAGTTTGCCTTTGTTGTGCGCACTCACCTTGGCCACGCCGGGGCAAGATAAAGGGATAAACTTAGTGTGGGGTATGTTTCTTATTGTGCCAACAGAGGTTTTTAGTATGTTTTTTAGTGTGGCTAAGACCCTAACTTTTGACGTAGGGGCTGCATTTCAACAACAGCAAAATATAAGTCCTTTAGGCGCTGATATGATTGCATTAGCGTATCAGGCCGGCACTTTAATTATCCCTATGGTGGCGCCATTGATTATATGGATTGCCTTGCACCGATCCTTTCTAGTAGTGCTAGCCCCACGCTTAGAACAAGCGTTTGGCCGCTAAAGTGATAGCTTTAGGAGCTGCTATTTTGATCGCCCTTGTCATGCTGATGTTTCCAATGCTGTAAATCAATAACGTTTTCTTCAACTGGCTCGGCCTCATGGCGGCGAGCGTTGCCCAATAAAACAGTCGGATTACCCTCTAGAAATTCACGCATTAAGCGCAGCTTCAAGCTATTCGGAAAACGATGACTGCTTTGCGCATTCTCCAAAGCTTCGGCTTCTTCTTCCGTTAACGACTCAACCAACATTTCCCAGCGTTGTAATAAGGAGGCTTCTAGTTGTTTACTGTTTTGCTCCATTTGACTGATGACTTCATCAGGCAGCGCATCAAGGTAAGCATCAATATTATCCATCATTTGGTCATACCGCGAACTTTCTAAAGTTTCTAACAGTTCTTGTAACCACTGGGTTTCCGCTTCATGCGCAAAATAGTCGGATTGTTGCGTCGGCAGGCCATGTTCAACCATTTGATTAGCTTGGCCATATTTTTGCCAGATCAAACGCAAACGCGGTAAATGCGCTTGCAGATTGAACAAGGGATGATCCTTAGGGTAGTCATCCGTTTCTTGTTTGGGCAAAGAAAATGTGGTGGGTTGTAACTGGGTGCACAGTTTGGCAGCTTGATATAAGGCGCTTACGTATTGAAACGGATCAAACACAAAGCTGATTAAGTTTTCCTCTAATGAGTCAGCCATGTCTTCCAGTTCAATGTTTAGGAAAGGTTCGTAGTGCTCGTATACTAAATCCCACACAATTTTGCCATCGCGGTGATGTACAGAGATGGCTGACTCTACCTGAAAACGTGGGTTGTCTGGTGAGGTGGTAACAATCCAATAGTCGTTAGGTGTTTGAGCGCTTTTTAATAGCCGCTCGACCTCTAGCAATTCTAAGGGTGCGTTAAAGACTTGTGCGGGACTGTTATAATTGTCCTGAACACTCAGGTAAATATTAGGCAGTCCACCTTCAAGTACTAAGGTGATAGACAAACTTTGATCCATTGGAAGAGTATAACAGTAGGTCTAAGCGATATGCTAATAGCGCCTTAATCTTCCGTATCCGCTGGTCTATTTTGAATAATAAAAACATCACATTCGGCTTGCTTTAACACGGTCGCAGCCGTTGAGCCCATCATGAAGCCTAAAAAGCCTTTGTGGCTATTATGCCCCATAACAATCAAGTCGATAGCATGCTCTTGGGCATATTGGATAATCGCGTCGCTTGCCATGCCTTCGGTGGCTTTTAGTTGGGTTGTATCAGCTAGCTTGAGTTGCTCACGCAGCGTTTGTAGTTGTTTATGGGCCTGTTCAAACTGTGCTTGTTGCACTTCCACTGGCACAATGAGTGCGCCTGGTTCGCCGAAGGGCTCTGCACCGACTGGGAAGTCTTCGATAATATGCAGCAGCGTCAGCTTGGCTTGATAATGCTCGGCCAATTCTTGGGCACGTCGTGCTAGATCTTGGCTGATGGGTGAAAAATCTACAGGTGTTAAGACGTTTTGATAGCGATTCATGATGGCCTCCTGACAATTAAATATTCTATGCTCTTAATTCTAGCCTGAAATGCCATGAGGAATAGGTCAACTTGGCGTACAATTCCCCAAAATTAAGGATGAATGCATGAGTAATTGGTTATTCAAACGTGTTACCGACATATTATTAGCCGTTGTTATTATGGTGGGCCTATTGTGGTTTACCCTAACTCAGCCTGTTTTTTCATTCTCGTTAAGAGATGCGCAGGAAGTTGTGTTAGATCCACAAGTCTTACTACAGTATGAGCAAGAGCTGGTTAATATTTCAACGTCCACGGATAATGTAGGTGATATATTTGATGCGACTAGCGATTTTCTGATGGAAAAACTTGCTGCTGTAGGTCATGCGGAGCAGTTGGATCGCGGTAATGGTCAACGTGTTATTAAAATGACTTTAGGGGAGGCGGCTGATGAGCGTTTAGTTATAACCTTGCACTATGCTGTGTTAGATCGTCCGCTCCACGAAATTATTGCAACAGCCGTAGCCTTGATTGAAACAGCACGGGTGGTGGGTGAACAAGAAAATGCTGCTATGCAGTTGGAGTTGTCTATTTTTCTGCACCGTTTAGATAACTTAGCAGCGAGTTTAATGAATGCTAGCACTTACCAACTAGAGCAAATGGCGCAATACAATCCAGCTAAAACCACTGTTTTTTTACTGATGCCGGGTATGAAAACACCCGAAGTGGCTTATACCGGCGGGCAGTGGCGTTATTTAAACTTGTTAATGCCTTCGCGTAAGCGGACTGATATCGCGTTATTTGGACGGCTTAACGATACGTTACGTCTGCGGACATTGAAACATGCTTTACAAACAAATGGGGCGGGTAATGTGAAGTCGCTGAGTATTCCAGTGCATTTGCCGGGCGTGCAGCCTTCCCCTCTAAAGCAATACTGGGATCGGGATGTGCCTGCTTTTTTAATGCAACCCAATATGTTGTTGCATGAGAATAATGATGCGCTGCAAACGGATTTTGTCAACGCGGTGACAAGATTAGTTAAGCAAGGCTATTAGACGTTGCTATAAATTTTGCTAATTGTTGTTGTTTTTGTATAAGCCTTGTTTTTATACGGGACTTGGCTGGATTTTTTTGGTATAACTCCGCTTTCAGTTGATCGGACAACCGCTGTTTTGTTTTCACGTGTTAGCAAAAGGGAGGAAAGTCCGGGCTCCATAGGGTAGGACGCCAGGTAACGCCTGGGCGATGTGAATCGACGGAAAGTGCCGCAGAAAAGATACCGCCTGTTTTGACAGGTAAGGGTGAAATGGTGTGGTAAGAGCGCACCGCGCCACTGGTAACAGTGTGTGGCAGGGTAAACCCCGTCCGGAGCAAAACCAAATAGGGATGCTAAGGTGTGACCCGCACTGCATCCGGGTAGGTTGCTTGAGGTATGTGGTGACACATATCCCAGATGAATGGTTGTCCACGACAGAACCCGGCTTATAGATCGACTGAATTCATTTGAAAAATAAAATTAATTGCAGTGCCTAAAACTTATTCATTTCACCCTAAAAACTTCAAGTTTTTATTTAAGAAACCCACCCAACTTACTTATTTTAAAGACACTAAAATCATTAAACTTTAAGTGTCACTTTATTTTCTGCGCTCAACTTATTGCAGTTCAAAGCTTTTCTTTGCCATTTCATTGACAGGGTGGATTGGAGTTCCTATCATTTAGATGTTGGTGGAAAAAAGTGGAAAAAAGTGGTTGGTTTTCCCGTATGAAATTCATGAGGTTGGTTTTTGGATTAAAATGAAATGTTTCGTGGCATCTCCAATATCTCGATTGACACAAAAGGACGGTTATCCATGCCTTCCAAATATCGAGATGCCATTATGGAAACAGCCTCAGGACAAATTGTTGTCACGGTCGATCATGCCGACAAGTGTTTGTTGATCTACCCACTAGATCAGTGGCTTAAAGTTGAACAGACTCTCATGAGCTTACCCAATATGAATCGACGTGTACGCAATATGCAGCGTTTGATTTTGGGTCATGCTGCCGAGCTTGAGCTTGACTCACAAGGACGCGTGTTATTACCAGCCCCTCTGCGGGACTATGCCAATCTAGATAAGAAGGCCGTTTTAGTGGGGCAAGCCAATAAATTTGAATTATGGGATGCAGACACTTGGCAGAGTGCCCGTGATGTCTGGCTGCAGGAAGCGCAGAGTGATGAAGAGAGTGATGATATTTTTAATCAGGTCTCTATGTAATGACAGCCACGCATGAAACGGTACTTTTAGAGGAAGCTGTAGCCGCATTAAATATTGAGCCCAGCGGTGTTTATGTGGACGGTACCTACGGACGGGGAGGACACACCAACGTGATCTTGCAAGCCTTGAGTCCACAAGGGAAAGTGGTGGCTATTGATAAAGACAAGGAAGCTTTGCAGTTTGCACAAACCCATCATCAGCAGGATCAACGTTTTTATAGCTGGCATGGCTCATTCGGCGACTTTTCAGCCGCACTAGAAGCGGCCGGCATCGAACAAACTATTCAGGGCTTGCTATTGGATTTGGGAGTTTCTTCGCCGCAACTAGACAATGCTGAGCGCGGTTTTAGTTTTATGCGCGACGGTGAGCTGGATATGCGCATGGACACATCGCAGGGTTTGACGGCTCGCGCATGGTTAGCGCAGGCCACAGAAGCAGACATTGCAGATGTGTTGTGGCGGTATGGTGAAGAACGTTTCTCGCGCCGCATTGCGCGTAATATTGTGGCGAGTCGCGCTGAGAAACCATTGGCAACGACCTTGGAGCTAGCGGAGCTTGTCGCACAGTCAGTTCCTAAACGTGAGCAAGGCAAGCATCCAGCAACGCGAAGTTTTCAAGCAATACGCATAAAGATTAATCAGGAATTGGATGATGTTGAAAAGTGTTTGCATCAAGCAACAGCGCGATTGGCTTCAGGTGGGCGGCTTGTGGTGATTAGTTTTCATTCGCTTGAGGATCGCATTGTCAAGCATTACATGCGCGCACAATCCACACCACCCCGCCTGCCAAAAGGATTGCCTATTATGGATAGTGCTGTACAGAGCGCGATGCCGTTACGCCTAGTAGGCAAAGCGATTCGGGCTCAAACGAATGAAGTAGCCCATAATGTGCGGGCACGTAGTGCCATTATGCGTGTCGCTGAGAAAGTATAAGAGGTCAAGGTGTAAAACATTAATGAACCGATGGCATATAGTGATCTTGGCAGTCTTATACATAAGCATCATTGGGATGGCGATTACAGTAGCAGGCAACCGGCATCACGCTCGACAACTATTTATAGAATTACAGCAACTGGAAAAAAAACAGGTGCAGTTAAATTCGAATTGGAGTGAGTTAGTGCTTGAACAAAGCACCAGACTCAATCAGGGGCATGTAGAGCAAGAAGCTCGTGGCAAGCTAGACATGCAAAAACCCACCGCAGAAGGTATTAAGGTTATCCGTGAATGAAACGTCGTAAAGCAGCCATATCGCCCGTTTTTAAGGGCAGACGCCTATTTTTAATGCTAGCGCTGTTAACGGTGATTGGTGTTTTATTATTGCGTGCCGCGTGGTTGGAAGTTTTTCAGCAGTCTATGTTGCAAGAGCGTGCTCAAAAGCGTCAAACACGAGTGGTGTCGGTGCCTGCTTATCGCGGTATGATTTTGGACCGTAATGGCGATCCCATGGCGGTCAGTTCGCCGGTTGAAGCCTTATGGTGTAATCCACGTATTTTATTAGAAGAGCGGCGTGAGTTATTGCAAGCCTATGACAAGGCGTATGATCAACAGGGCCCAGAAGCTGCGCGAACGATTGCAGCAGCACAAGCTGTTGATAAGTTAGAAAATAGCTTAGCAACTATTGAAAATGTTTTAAATTTAGATAGCGGGGCTTTGTTAGATCGCTTAGAAGCTGCAAGTAGCAAAAGCTTTTTATATCTAGAGCGCCAGTTGCCCCCTATGCTGGCGGAAAAAATAATGGCGCTTGACATCAATGGTGTGGAAAGCAAGCCAGAATACCGTCGTTTTTATCCTTTAGCGGAAACTTCAGGTCATGTAGTAGGCATGACCAATATCGACGGTTATGGCATAGAAGGTGTGGAAAAGGCTAAGAATGATGTTTTAGCAGGGCGCAGCGGTAAAAAGAAAGTTGTGCGCGATGGCCGTCGCCGTATTATTGAAGATATTGAAAGCATTGAGCCCATGATACCCGGACAGGCGGTTAAATTAAGTATTGATCGCCGTATCCAGTATATCGCTTACCGCGAGCTTAAAAAGCAAGTATCCCGTTTGGATGCGCGCGCCGGATCTATCATTGTTATGGACGCACATAATGGTGAAGTGCTCGCGCTAGCAAACCTGCCTTCTTTTAATCCTAATAACCGCAAAAATTTAAATCCAGCACAGTACCGCAACCGTGCCGTCACTGACAAATTTGAACCAGGCTCAACATTAAAGCCTTTGACGGTTGCCGCAGGCTTAGAAGCGCGTGTTATTGATGCGAGCGTTGAAATTGATACGTCACCCGGTCACATTAGTTTTGGCAAATATAAAGTCAGCGATCCGGGTAATTATGGCTCTATCTCTCTCTCCACGCTATTAGCTAAATCCAGCAATGTCGGGGCAACGCGCATTGCTTTGATGATTCGGCCACGTGATCACTGGATGTTTTTAAGTCGTATTGGTTTTGGGCAAATTCCCGCCGTGGGACTGCCGG
>Ga0102930_1000370_pt1 | contig 15126 bp, 14 predicted proteins | sample SalPon1_B_H2O_MG_FD_84514 | JGI IMG/M metagenome (GOLD analysis project Ga0102930, IMG submission 84514) | Salt pond water microbial communities from South San Francisco under conditions of wetland restoration - Salt Pond MetaG R1_B_H2O_MG | ecosystem: Environmental > Aquatic > Non-marine Saline... | reverse complement strand
GAGATAATCAAGATATCTTTTATCCCAGCCAACATCAATACCGACAAGGGATAATAGATCATCGGCTTATCGTAGATAGGTAAAAGTTGTTTGGATGTAGCAAGGGTTAAGGGATGCAATCGTGTCCCTGAACCTCCGGCGAGAATAATTCCTTTCATTGTGTTTTAATTTTTTATCCGAATACTACAAAATTATCCGAATTATATTTTTTCTTACTAATTTAAAATTCTTTTGTAAACAAGAGATGATACCCCAAAATTAATCAGAATACCTAAGTCTTTCTTCGTACATTTTAAATAATTTTTTAATTGAGCGCTAAATGCAATGGGCATCTGTGATACTGCTTTAATCTCTAATACAATAGCATTATAACATATAAAATCGGCACGATAGTACTTCTTTAATTTCTGATTTTCATAATAGAAGTCTAATTTTACCTATCTTTCAAATGGTATTTTTTGATTTTGAAATTCTCTTTCAAAGGCTTTTTCTTATGGAGCCTCCAAAAAACCTACTCCAAAGGAACGATGGACTTTCATACAAGCCCCTATAATTCTATAACTTTCTTCTTTATGTGAAATTTTATCTTTCGTACTCATTCAAAAACTCACTTAATTCGAAAAATTCGTATTTATTCGGATTAATTTAGGATTCCCCTCTCTGCACCAAAGACCTGATTGTATTTACTAAAAAACTATAACTCTCATGATTGATCAATCTCATATAAGCTAAATGCATCACTAAGAAAGCTCCGGTCATTAACCAACGATTTAAGTTGATGCCGTAGAAAAAATCTAGGATTAGAAATACCACAAACATTAAATTAGGTAGTATTACATTTTTCAGTTGTTTCCAAAAAGAAATATTCATTTTTTTTTCTAGAGCTATCAGATATAGCAAAAAAACGATATAATAAGATATTACTACTGTACCGGCAAAGTAGTTGATTCCATAAAAATAACCTATACTGATGGGTAATAACATTAAACCGCGTTGTATGAGACCAATTTTAAATTTGAATTTAGAATAGCCTTTGGCTAATAATGCTTTCCCCATAATTCGGACATGAGGCCTGACAATGGTTGCTAATATTATTATTTCAAATAGCAAAATACTATCAAACCATTCTTCACCCAGCAAATTTATAATGATGATATTGGCTAAAAAATACAAAGGTGCAATAAGCAATATTATGAGACCACCTAAAATATTAAATGCCCTATGATATGTCTTTCTAAAGGTCTTATCATTATACTGAAGATTGGTCAATACCGGAAATATAACTTTGCTTAGACTTTTGGTAGTATAATTATCTACCTGAGACTTTAATGACTGGGCACGATTATAAACTCCCAGCGTAAGCGGTGAAAAAGCTTTCCCTATAAAAATGGTATCTATATTGATAAATATACGTCTAATTAAATTATCTAAGAAAAGGTAGCTCGAATAGCTAAACAATTTTCTAATTTCAAGAATTGAAAACTCCCATTTAGGTCTCCATTTGGTGAAATACCACAACATTGATGTTCCGATAACCACCATTGCAATATGCTGAAGGACCAGACTATACACTCCAAAACCTGAAAAAGCTGCAATAACCCCTAATAAGCCACCTATTGTAGTGGCTAGCATATCTTTCAAGGTCAATGTTTTAAAATCTATTTTTTTAGTCAGTATAGCTGATTGAACACTTCCCGCTGCAGAAATGGGGGGAATTACAGCTAAATAACACATGATTGCCTGCAATTTGGGTTCTTCAAAATAAATAGCAACATAAGGCCTTATCAAAAGTATAATACAGCTTATTATCAAAGCGATACCGGTATTCATATAAAAAACCGATGAAAAGGCTATGTGTTTTGTTTTTTGTTGTTGTATTAAAGCATTTGAAAAGCCTACATCTGTAACCACACTGGATATATTGACAACCACCATTGCCATGGCTATTATACCAAATTTATTTGGTCCTAAAAGCCGGGCTAAAAGTATAGAGATAAAGAGCGATGCAAATTGCTTCACAAAAGCCCCTGACAAATCCCATAGTAAGGCTGTTTTGTTTTTTGATTTTTTTTGCTTTCCCAATACTCAATATTTAATTAAGTACTGAATTAAAGTTATTTATTGCTAGTATATTATGTTTTTCTAACAACTCAACTTCTGGCAAAAGTTCTTCAAAAGCTACCTCACATTTTTCGGCTATGTCTAATAAGGAATGGTTACCATCGGCGTATGAAATAAGATTAAGCCTATTTCTTGCTAAATCCGAACTGCCTTTCTTGCTTATCATCGGGTATAAACCTCGTCTTCCTAATTGTGGTTCACCGTAAATTAAACTCATCGGCACGCAATCATGTTCTAAAATTTCAATCATCTTTTGATGCATTCGCAAAGATGCCTCAAGGCCTTCTCCAGTTACAACTTCTCCCATCTTATCTAAAGACGTATGGTATTCCGGATAGGTTCCATACTTAGAACGCATGACCGATACCATGGGTAAATTGATAAGCGGTGAACAGTACATACGTTCATCACTACCTCGATCATTCCAGCTATACTCATCATAAGCAGATACATAATACTTTAAAGCATGTCTGGCAATTTTATCTGTATAGGTATCTCTTAATCTGGAAGGCATCAACGACCATGTTCTCTCGTCGCCCACACAGGTTAAATTAAAGGCTGCGATAACTTTATCCACTAAATGTGTTCTATTTTTTTCTAAAACCGTTGCCGCACCTATGGTTTCGGGGGCAAACACAAATCTATAGCTATATTTTAAATCGCTTTGTTGAGAAAGCCATTGGGCTAAAGCCACAGCAACACATGGTCCTGATAATTCATTGTTGGCCATAGATGGATGACAGCAATAGGTCGAAATCAATACTTCTTTATCAGATTTACCTTTTATGAGTAATTCACCATAAGTCAAACTTCCTTTAAAATGTTGAGCTTCTATATGGGCTTTATAAATGCCGGGGGTTAAATTTTGCTTTACCGAATCTTCTATACAAAAACCCCAATTTCTCTGGTAATAGGAAGTTACATATGGAATGGCCTCTGGTTGTTCCGGTAACGAGTACAGATGAGGCAAAAGTTCATCTAAACTGAGTTCGGCATCAACTGCTGTGCTATAGCCTAATACATGTAAATTGTTAAGCTTAAAATCTGCTATCAATTTTCCTTCCGGATTTTTCAAATAGGCTGCTTTGATTTCCCATTCATCCGGCACTTCCCAATCTAAAACTTTTGTTCCGCTTTTGACTTCATGTAATTCTAAATCCGGAATATATTCCTGAATAATCCTCAAGGTTTTTCTTAAACCCTTACCGGTGATACTTCTGTTAATAGGCCACAATGTTTTCATCAGGCTTATCATGTCCTGACCGGTTGAAAGCATGTTTAATTTAGAGTTCAATGCTTATAATTTAGCCGAAGGCTTGCACCTTCTGTTCAGTCATTCGCCAAGGCGAATTGTTTAGAGCGAGTAAACTTGTTAGTTTTGAGTCATTTTCCCTTTAAGAGCTTGGAGCTTATTGTCCTCCTTTTGGGCCTGCCTGCCGTCAAGGCAGGGGCTAGGGGGCCTTACTCAAAATATAATCACCCACCACCAAACTTTCAATAGCTGTACTTTTAAAACAATTGATGGCTTCTTCGGGTGTATTAACAATAGGTTGTCCCTTTACATTAAATGAGGTATTCAGCAAAACCGGTACATTTGTTTTTTTATAAAATGCCTCTAAGAGTTTTCTGAATCTATAGTTATTGTCTTCACCAACGGTTTGCACTCTACAGGTATCGTCTGTATGTACAACAGCTGGAATGACTTCTTTTTTATCGGGTTGGACATGACAGGCTATCAGCATATGCGGACTTTCCTGTTTGATGTCAAAATAATCGGAGCAATGTTCTTTTAAAACCGCAGGAGCAAAAGGCCTAAATTCCTCTCTAAATTTCACCTTAGCATTGATATAATCTTTCATTGAAGCCGGATAAGGCTTGGTTAATATACTTCTATTACCTAAAGCCCGTGGACCAAATTCAGGTCTTCCCTGAAACCATGCTATAATCTGCCCTTCCTCTAAAATACTTGCAGTTGCTTCAAATACATCATCATATTTGTGATAGGTCAGTCCGGATGCTTTTACAGCATCCTCAATTTCCTGATCGCTAAAAGTGCTCCCTAAGTAGTAATTGTGATTTTTTTTTGGTTTTAGAGTAATGCCCGCTGATTGAGTCGCTAAAAGACAAGCACCTAAGGTTGAGCCATCATCACCACTAGCCGGCTGAACAAATATTTCATCAAAGATACCGGAACGCTCTATGGCTCCATTCATCGAGCAGTTTAAACCTACACCACCCGCAATACAAAGCTTATCTATACCGTATGCATCACGCAGGTTTTTCAGATGTTTTAGTACAATGGTTTCTAACCTTAATTGTAAAGCTGCTGCAATATCTTTATGGTGTTGTGTGATTTCATCTTCATAATTCCGTTTTGGACCAAAGACCTCATAAAATTTATCACTAACCCATTTATTTCTTACTTGGTGATAAGCTATCCAATCTTCATTGATTATATAGCCAAAATCCCCATCTTCCTGAATGATTTCGCTAAATACTTCATAGTAAGTTTGTGTCTGATGAGGAATTGTAGCATGCGGATTTCCATAGGATGCTAATCCCATAATAATGCCTTCATCGCAATGGTGTTTCCAACCCAGGTAAAATGTAATGGCTGAATAAAATAAGCCTAATGAATGTGGGTATTGTGTATCTTGATGAATGATGTCTATATCTCCATTTTTGCCTTTAGCATACATCCCGGTTTCCATTTCTCCCATGCCATCCAGACTAACCAAGAGTGCTTCATCAAATCCGGAGGGATAGTAAGCGCTAGCTAAATGACAAAGGTGGTGACGATAAAATTTTACAGGTCCCTTATAACCAGTATGTTTTCTGGTTATTTCCTCCATATCGTAGTTAAGCTTGATACGCTCTATATCATCAATAAGAAACTTCAATCGTTCCGGATCTTTTAATGCTGTTTTTAAGTAAAATTCATTAATATGATAAATAGAATCATTGGCAAATGCAATTTCATCTAAATCATTCATTTGCAAGCCAGCAGTTTTTAAACAATCATGAATGGCATCTATAGGAAATGCCCTGGAATGTTTTTGATGATCATAACGTTCTTGAGAGGAAGCTGCTATAATATTACCATCTATGCTAAGTGAAGCAGCAGAATCATGACCGCCGTATCTTATGCCTAATGCTTTCATTTAATTTTTTTATGGTTCACTTTAAAATGTACTAATCCCCATTGCCCACTGGCTTTATATACAACTTAATATTCTCCAGCAAGCTTGGTTTTGGGTTGGCATGCATCGTAGAAGACGGAAACTTCTCAGATTGATACACCAAATCTTCACTGCAGGCGTACATATTCAAGCCGGAATTAGACAAGGACTTATCTATTATCCTGATTTGAAGCGGTAAATTTTTTATATAATCTAAATTGTAGGTCTCTACAATTTTATCAATATTTTTAATATTGATCGCAACCGCATGCGTATTGATGGTTCCTATGGTTTTCACCAGACCGGAATCGAATTTCTCTACAATATCGCCACGTCTCGCATCATAGTCCGAACGCTTGCCTTTTATAGGTTTGAAAAAGTAAAATATATCCCAGTCTTGTTGTTGCAAATCAGCGATAATCGGCTTCATTTTCTCCTTAAAATCTTCTACAAAACAAATATCATCTTCAAAAATCGCTACATTTTTGTCATGATTTTTTTGGGCGTTTTTATGCAAATTGATGTGCGCCTCCGTAATGCTTCGAGAAGCCGTATTTTTAAAACAAGACTTGAAAATAAATTTTTTACTATAATGAATCTTATAATTGTCAATTCCTGCTTTTTCTAATTCAGCTTTAAAATGAGCATGACGTTTGGTATTTTCCTTAATCGTCATGACATACCGGTTAGGGAAATACTCATCAAATGTAGTCGTTGGTTTCATAATTATATCTTTAGCCTAAGTTGTTTTTGGTAGTTCTGCTGCGCTTAGTCGAAGAATCTCTCGATCTGATATACCTCAAATTTATCCCAATGCCTTTAAAACAGCTTCAATTCTTTTACCGGACTTACCATCTATCATTTCTTTTTGCTTATTTATCATTCTGTCTTGCCGTTCCTCATCTTTATAAAATTCTAAAAAGGAAAGTACAGCTTGTGTAACTTCATCATCTTTTTCTAAATAGCCAAAACAGTCTGCAATTTTATTCTTTTTTAAGCCTTCAAAAATTCTTTTTTGGTTATCTACAAAATACCCTGTAAAAATGGGTTTTCTAAGCGCTATAGCTTCGAAACTTAAAACACTTGATGGCATTAACAACACCTTTGATTGTGTCATATAATCTATCATCTCAAATTCATCTAAATGTGATAAAACATGAACATTGGGCGCTAAGTTTAAATCTTTATTGCGTTGATGCGTTATCCAATAAATAGGAGCTTCAAAGTTATAATGCATCAATTGTTGAACAAATTTGTAACCTAAATTATAGGTATCTGCTCCGCCAAAACAAATAAAAACCCCTTCTCCACCACCTGTTGATGTATTTTTTCGGGCATATTCTAAAAACGATGACCTAAGTAAAGCATAATCTAAACCTAAGTATAAATCGGTTTTTGTCTCACCAAAGTCTTGTTTTGATAAACCCGGTGTATGATTAAACAATACATCAACATAAGTTGGGTTATATGGGATATCATTGGTTTCTATCAGCTTTGAAACTTTAGATTGTACTATTTTTTTATAATGTTCTGTAAACTGATAGCCATCTAACCAAACAAAATCTTTTTTTGTAAGGATTTCAAATATGTCTTCTTCTTTTTCAATGGTTTTTAGCTCATAATTGAGGTTTAAACCTTGAATATAATTTTTACACTGTTCTAAACTAACAAACAAAACTTCAAAAGCCTTATCCAACATGGACGCAACGGCCAGACTTCTGGACAAATGACCTCTACCGATTTTTGCACTCGCATCAACCCTAAAAAATAGCTTTGATTTCATTGACTAATTAAAATCTGTCAATCTCAGGTAATCGCCTTTTTCTAAGTTTCTATTAAGGCTTTTACCCAAAACGTCCTGCATTTTATAAGGCGGCAATGCATCTTCAGGACATGGTCTTAGCACTTCTAAATCTTGCTTGACTATAGTATGACCTATATCCATATCATTTTTTGCTCGAATGGCTCTACGCTGTACAATACTTGTATTAAATTCATTGTCAGATATTTTCTTTTCGCCATTGCCAATTATCAAGTCCAGAAATTCAGCATCTTTCGCTATGGCTTTTACCTTCTCATAACGATTTTTATAGGTATCTTCAGCTTTAATTTCTTTCTTCAGTAAGGCAGTATTATCTACCATTTCTTGCCATTCGTTTGGCATCATAGAAAATGGATGATCCTGACCCTCTTGGCTGCTGTCTAATGTAAAATGCTTTTCTACGGCGCAGCAATTATACAAACCAACTGCTCCCAAAACCGTTAAGTGGCCGTGCGTATGATCGGACAAACCCAAGGCCATGTTAGGCCAAAGTTTAGCATAGGTTTCTAAAACCTTAAGATTAATATTTGAAAAACGCGCTTTGGTTGTTGAAATATCTTCATTTTTCTTTGCTGTATAATTGGTATTACATTGCATCAGTATGATGTCCTCTGTATGCTTTTGGGCAGCATGAACAGCCATTTTTACTTCATCTAAAGTTGAAGCTCCTGTTGCTATAAGGATAGGCTTACCAAAGCCGGACATCAATTCGATTTGCTCATGCCAGGTAATATCGCCGGACCCGAGTTTAAATGCTGAAACATAAGGTGCTACAGCTTTTGTAAGTTCAGGTGAATATGCTGAGGTAAAATAATCCATCCCTAAGCTTTCAGCTAAACTTTTAAGTTCTAAGGTCCAATCTAATGGAATGGAAGCCGCTTTATAAGAATCATAAACTGAAGTTTTCCACTGACTCTGATGCGTTTTTACATCTGATAAGTTTTTAAATCCATAATCGGAAACGATAGTATCTGCCGTAAAGTTTTGCATTTTAACGGCATCAACTTTAGATTCTGCACAGGCGTGAATCAATTCTTTGGCTTTTTGCAAATCGCCATTATGATTTGAAGCAATATCTGCAATAAAATAAACCGGATGTTCCTTTCCTATTTTATGATTTCCTATCTTAAATCTCATAGCTGTTTAGGTATTTTTGATAGGCTGGTATCTCACTAATTCTCTCTAATGTATATGTTTCCGTAAAATTTAATGCTTCTTTATGAATAGCATGTATTTTCTTTGGAATACAATTTAATTTCACGTTTCTTTTATTCCCGCTAGGAACAATTTGATTTTCATCATATCCAAAACATTGCGCTTGCCTTTTTAAAAAGTCGATTTCATCGGAGGCATCAGTGGTCCCTAAGTGGATAATGCCTGTTTTCTTTTGATCGATGATTTTAAACATCATATCTACCGCATCTTCAGCTAACATTCTATTTTGATATACACCTTGATCAACTTTTATAAACTCACCTTTTTTCAATTGACTTAAAAAATGCTCATTTCTGATGATTTTATGGGCACAATAGCCCTGTAAAGATGAAAATCTTAAAATAGTCCAATTACAATCTGCGTTATATAGGGCTTTTTCGCATCGGGCTTTAAATTTCCCATACTCACTTTTAGCATTCGCCAATACATTTTCAGTCAAGTCTTTATCCATATAAGCATCTAAAGCTAAGGCCGAAGAAGTATAAACATATTGGCTTTCTTGATATCTTGTACAATACTTGATAATTTCCTGATGTATATTGAAACCTTCCTCATTTTCACCTCTTAAAAAGTTGATAATGATATCCGGAGTTTCTTTTTTTAAAATGCTTTGATAATCTGATAATTCTCTTGCCCTTTCAATTTTTATAGGTTCATCAAATGCTATGTAGGTTTTGTAATATGTGCCAACTGCATCTTGAAAACCATTGGATTTTGTTTTATTTAAAAAAATACTACCCAACCATGATGCAGCGCCTAAAACTAATATTTTCTTGTTTTGACTCAATTCTTTTCCTCTAATATTCTATACAATTCGAGCATATCAACTTGGTGATTTATATCTATTTTCTCAGCAATCTCCTTGAGTCTTAAATAATCTTCCTCAGTATCAATGGTCAATTGTTTATCTAATGTAGTATTGATATTTAATGTTTCCGGTTTGAGGGCAACCACATTAAATTGATCGGTATGCTCTCTTAAATATTTGGTAACATGTTCTTTATCCTGATCATCCAGATTAGGGTTGTGTTCTAAACTTAACAGTTTATCGGCCTTAATAAATTCGTAGGCCGTATGAGCTAGGTTTTCAACACATGTATAATCTGCATTTTGTTTAAGATGTTCATCAAATAAAATTTGAGTAGCTTTTCGATGGTTGATCGGGTTATCGGCTGTTACTCTAACTACAATGTCATCCGGATTCAAATTTTTTGATACATCGATAAACCGACTCAGTACATTTTCAGGATGCCCTCTGTAACATTCAACCGATATAGATTGGCATTTATGTTCTATGGCGTCATCAATGGATAAGTTTGAAGTGGCTACGATTACTTTATCTATAAAATGATTTCGTTTTACCGACCTAACAACGGTTTCTAGTAAAGTGTATTCACCGACTTTCATCAAGGATTTGCCCGGCAACCTTCGGCTGCCCATTCTGGCTTGAATGATGGCGACGGTATTCATAAATATTAAGCGCTGATATTTTTATTGATCAACTCCCGTAAAGTTTTCACTGTTTCAAAGTCTTCATTGTCTTGTGAATTATAAGAAAAACCAACCTTTACTTTTTTAGCTTTAAAATGGTCGATATAATCCTCAATTTTAAATTTGGGTTGGGATGGTAATATGGTATAAATATCGCCCAAATCATAAGTATAATGAGAATCTGACATGGAAATCATTTCTTCATGCATCTTTTCACCTGCTCTTATACCTACAGTCTTATATTCACAATCCGGAGCAACAGCTTTTGCAACATCCATAATATTGTAAGAGGGTATTTTAGGCACAAAAATTTCTCCACCCCACGAAGATTCTAAGGCTTTCATAACCAAATCAACACCAGCTTGTAAGGAGATATTAAAGCGCGTCATTTTAGGATCTGTAATAGGAAGAACACCTTCGCTTCGTTTCTTTATAAAAAATGGTATAACAGAACCTTTTGACCCCATGACATTACCATAACGGACTACGGAAAATTTTATAGGATTTCGTCCTGTGATATTGTTCGCTGCCACAAAAAGTTTATCGGAAGTAAGCTTTGTGGCTCCATACAAATTGATTGGCGCACAAGCTTTATCTGTTGATAATGCCACAACTTTGCTGACATTGGTTTTTAGACAAGCTGAAACGACATTTTGCGCACCACCAACATTGGTTTTTATACATTCATCCGGATTGTATTCGGCGATTGGTACATGCTTCATAGCAGCTGTATGGATAACATAATCTACGTCATAAAGCGCTCTTACTAATCTATCTTTATCTCTCACATTACCAATAAAAAATCGCATTTGAGGATATTTCTCGTAAGGATATTCCTGAGCCATGTTAAATTGCTTCTGCTCATCCCTTGAAAAGATAACCAGCCGTTTTACATCAGGATAGTTTTTAAGGATATGCTTGGTTAAGGCTTGCCCTAAAGTACCTGTACCACCGGTAATTAAAATGGATTTATGATTTAACATTTTGATTTTTATATTCCTGTTTGATGATTTCAGGTTGTTGAATTACAGATTTGATATTTTCATCATAATTTAAAACTAAGAACTTCAAACCCCGTAATATTCTTTATACCACGCTACAAATCTATCAACTCCAACTTGAATATCTGTATTGGGCTTGTAGTCAAAATCTTGTTCTAAATCTTTAGTATCTGCCCAGGTTTTCTCTACATCTCCGGGTTGCATGGGTAGCATGTTTTTTTCGGCGACTTTTCCGGTGGATTGTTCTATGGCTTTGATAAAATCCATCAATTGAACCGGACTGCCATTTCCGATGTTGTATAAGCCATATTTTTTATGTTCCGGTTGGTCTAGCAAAATAGTTTTTTCAACACCTTTGACGATATCATCAATATAAGTAAAATCTCGAGATAAATTTCCCTGATTAAAAACTTTGATGGGTTTATCATTTAAAATGGCATCGGTAAATAAAAACATGGCCATATCCGGTCTTCCCCAGGGGCCATAAACTGTAAAAAATCGCAATCCAATGGTTTGGATATCATATAGATGGCTGTAGGTATAAGCCATTAACTCATTGCTTTTTTTGGTGGCCGCATAAAGGGAAATAGGATGATCTACGATATCTGTAGTTTCGAAAGGCACTTTATCATTCATGCCGTAAACACTTGAACTCGAGGCATAAACCAGTTTTTTTACGTTATGATGCCTTACACATTCTAATATATTGACAAAGCCTACTACATTAGCATCTACATAGGCATTGGGATTTTCTAAACTATAGCGAACGCCGGCTTGAGCAGCTAAATTACAAACAACATCAAATTGAAATTTATCGAATAGTTTAGGTAATTCATTTCTATTATCTAAATCAAGCTTTATAAATTGGAATGCTTCTCCATAAGTCTTACTTGTTACCAAGTTACCTTCTTCCACCTCTTGAACGCCTAATTGTTTAAGTCGGTTAAGTTTGAGATCTACAGAATAATAACCGTTGATATTGTCCAATCCTACAACAAAATGCCCCAAGTCTAGTAACTTTTTAGCTAAATGAAAGCCGATGAACCCGGCAGCGCCGGTAATGAGTAGTGTTTTCTTATTCTTCACTTAGAATTTAATATTTTGTGTTATTTGTTTTCAAGTATATTGAGTGGGAGTATTTTGTGAGTGGGAGGATGATTTTTTTATCAAAAATTAAACGTTCCTCTGCTTTGGTTTATCCATCGTTTTCACTAGCATAGACAAGGTATGATTATACTCTTTTTCTATATTTTGGTGTTCATTTTTATCCATATAGTTGCAAGCCAAAGCGAAGTCTAACCAGTTTTGTAATTCTGCAGCTTCTACTTCCGAATCGGTCAATTTAGCAACAAACGATTTGGGGTATCTTCTTTTCCTCCAAGCTTCCAATATGTTTCCTGGAACAGACCTTGACGATATTCTGATTTGATCAGTAAATGAAAATTTTCTTCTTTTGGAAACGATTTAGATGGCTCAAAAATCCTCAAAGCCATTTCAAACGAAAGCTTATAACTTTTAAATTTCTATGAGATAAAATCTTCTTCATTTCTCCCATTCATTTTTTCTGTTTTTTATTACAATTCTCCTCATCACTTTTTATCCTTATCGCTAATTTTCTCTTTATCTCTCACTCAAATTTATCTCTCTGTCAAAATCTTTCTCCTACTCACTTTCTTTCTTAGCCACTTTAATCTTTTGACAGGCCTATCTGCCTTTAGGCAGGCTTAGGGCAGCACATTTAAGCTTTAAAGCATGACACGGCTCCGCCACTGCGAGTCCCATTTATTTTTAGTAACTCGCTGACAATAAGCATTATAAAGTAAATCTTATCGACTTACTTTAATTATATAACCAAGGCTTTCCAGATAAATCCAGCATTGGTTTTTACTAAGTTTTTTGACGATACCTTGCTGATTTTTAAAGCCAAGGTCGTCAAGATCTAATCTACTTCCTACTTTAATCTTATCTACTTCTACACGATCATAATCTCCAGACAGGTATTTTTGCATGGCCTCAACTTCTTTTTCCCTAACCACAGCCGGTTGTTTTTCAATAAACAAATACCTTCTAACCGTTGAAATTTGAAACACTAAAGCCCTGTCTTTATCTTTTATCTTAATTAAAATCATTGAAGGTAAAACCGGTTGCTCAATTTTCTTTTTCCGATCACTCCATTGTCTTACCTTAGTTTGAGTTGGGCAATAAACTTCAAAACTTTGCTCTTTCAACTTTTGGGCCGTTCTTTTTTCCGTATTGGGTTTACAATAGATCACATACCACAATTTTTGTTGAGTAAAGCTTTGGGTTTTATGCTTAAATTTTGTCTCAAACATTAATTCGCAAAATTTCGGTCAAAATTAAGATTTACTTCCACAATTCAAATAATTATTTATTTAAATTAAGATGCTAATTTATTCAAAGCTTTTTCACTTATCATCTCGCCAATACTAAACGATGCTGTAGCTGCCGGTGACGGGGCGTTGCAAACATTCAAGACCCTATCACTTTCTCTAATGAGAAAGTCATCCACTAAATGACCTTTATGATCACAGGCCATTGCTCTAACACCTGAATTGCCTTTTACGAGATCATCTTCTTGAATCTCCGGTAAAAGTCGCTGTAATTCCCGGGTGAATATTTTTTTTGAATAAGAACGTCTAAGTTCATTCAAGCCTTTTTTGTAATACTTTTTAGCTAATTTTTGAAAGCCACTAAATTTTAAAGTTTCTATTAATTCAGAAGGATTAAAGGTTGAATTATCGTAAGCTTCTCTTGCAAAAGCTAATACCGCATTAGGTCCGGCTTCTATGCCACCATTTATCATACGGGTAAAATGCACCCCCAAAAAAGGAAAATCAGGATCCGGCACCGGATAGATTAGATGATTAACCAGATGCATTTTTTCTTTTTTAAAATCATAATACTCTCCACGAAATGGTAATATCATAAAATCTACATCTTGACCAGTCATTTTAGCTACTTTATCTGCATAAAGACCGGCACAGTTAATCACTAATGCAGTACTAAAAGTACTACTACCGGTTTCTATATCAGCTACCTCATCTGATACATGTATGTTTTCTACCTTTTGCTCATATAATACTTCACCACCTAAAGCTTCAAAAAGCTCCTGATATTTTTCAGCTACGGCTTTGTAGTCAATAATTCCGGATTGGGGCACATAAATGCCCTGCACCCCATAGCAGTGCGGTTCATTTTCAAAGATTTCTTCTTTTGAAATTTTTTTGATACCTGCTAATCCATTTTGAACACCTCGCTCATATATTAAATCTAATTGGGGAATTTCTGAATCATCAGCTGCTACAATGATTTTACCACAAATATCATGTGAAATATTATTTTCTTTTGAAAATTCAAGTAGTTGTTGATACCCTTTAAGGCAATTTTTCGCTTTAAGACTGCCCGGCTTATAATAAATTCCGGAATGAATAACACCACTGTTATGACCTGTCTGATGGGATGCTGAAGTATTTTCTTTCTCCAGCACAAGAACTTTAAGGTCTGTATGTTGCTTCTTCAATTGATAAGCCGTAGAAAGACCTATAATTCCGGCTCCTATAATCACAACATCCATAGGCATAGGTGTAGAAGCTTTCTCTCTTTTCAAGTGATTGATTATTTTGCAAAATAAAGCATTTTTAAGCTATTAAACAATAATTAGACCTTAAACATAAAGTGGTTTAGCTCATTTTTATCAATACTTGCAGGTATTATTGATCATTAAATGACTTATGTGATAAGGGCAAAACAAAATCTTAGAATATGCAACTTATAGCCTTTTAGATATTATAAATCAGACCATTAAAAAACAAATTATTCAAACTTAAAGTGATTCAAGCTTTTTGGCTAAAAAACTAAAATAACCCAATAGAACCTTATCATTATAAACCCTGGGAGATTGAATTTCAAACACTTGCGGTTGATCATTTTTTAAAAAGAAATCCGATAAACACTGATCTAATTCACCTTCATTATCAGCATAGTGATATTCAAAGCCATACATCTTGCACAAATGTTCAGCCGTTAATTGATGAGTAGTTTCAAAATAACGTTGATAATAGGCTTTTTCTTTTTCGCCGGGTAGGATTCTAAAGATACCGCCGCCTGAATTGTTGATCAATATAATCTTGAAGTCTTTTGGGATGTAATCGTTCCAAAACGCATTACTATCGTAAAAGAAACTTAGGTCACCGGTTATCAGCAAACCTGGTTTCTCACTTGTTAAAGCAGCACCGATCGCTGTAGATGTGCTTCCGTCTATTCCGCTAGTGCCACG
>Ga0102930_1000369_pt1 | contig 15175 bp, 20 predicted proteins | sample SalPon1_B_H2O_MG_FD_84514 | JGI IMG/M metagenome (GOLD analysis project Ga0102930, IMG submission 84514) | Salt pond water microbial communities from South San Francisco under conditions of wetland restoration - Salt Pond MetaG R1_B_H2O_MG | ecosystem: Environmental > Aquatic > Non-marine Saline... | reverse complement strand
GCCAAAAACACCACTTGTCCATAATTGGCACCGTTGTTATAAAGGATTTGCTTTTCATTCAGCAACTGTTTTTTCTCGGTTAAGGTTTGGTTGAATAAATCAATAAGTTTCATGAAATTAGATGTTATTGTTCGTGTGAATGCGGTGGTTACGTATGTGTATGTGTGTGTATATGAGCGGTTCACAACAAAAAAGAGACCGCCCTTTCTAATGTACGAGTGAGAATATTCTCACTGATAAATAGAGGGCGGTCTCATATATTTTCAGTTGTTGCAGGTTCCCACGTCACATGTTTTGAAGTATATCACCAACCTTCCGATAATCATCATGCTTGACGATCTCTACAAAGCTCATAGAAGGGCTGTCAAGCTTTTGAAACAAGTATTTGATGCATGGTCCCATGTCAAAATTTTGAGCCTTTATGGCGAATCTCTTGCGTTCCTGTGGGTCGTTGGGGTCGGTGTTAGGTCCCCCCGCTTGCTGATATGCTTGTCGCAATTCAAAAGAAAGCTTCTTCAATTTGAATTCCAGTTCAGCAAATGAAGATTCATATTCGGGATAGATACCGATGATATCGTCATGGTTACCAAGCAAAAGCTGTTCCAACAACCCATATTTCCGATCAACAATTTGAGAACGAGTGCGGTGTGCAAACAGATAACTTTCACTTTTGACTTTGACCCGGTTGAAATTTTCATCGCATACCACAAACCCTTCGCCCAAAGGATCAAGGCATGTGTCAATCAAATCTTGCACGGCTTGTTGAGAAGATGCATCCAACTTAGATGCATCAATGCGCATTGGCGTTTGAAACATGTCTGAAAACTCCGACACGTCATATTCATCAAGCGTGGTGCGATTCCGAACACCAATCAGTGTGAGTTGAAAATCGGGTCCATAGTCAACCACGATTTTGTTGTGTGGTGTGCATAATTCAAACATGTAATTGAGGTTGGGGTCCAACTTTGAAAGTTCCACATCATTTTGCCCCCACGCATCCCAAAAAAGGTCGTGGAACGTGCTTCCATCCCACTGGGGTGAAAACGCATTGGCTGATATCACTTCACCACTTGCATCCACTCTTCCAAGCGTTTGCACATTCCACTGATCGGCGTAATGGTAAAGTACAACGCAAGTTCCGTCTATTTTTTCAAACAGCGTGGCCGTTTCCCAATCAATGTCGTGGGCATGTGGCTCAAACATATTGAAGAACTTGCGAAACGGGAAACTCACCACATTCCAATGGTCCGACGAATCAAGAATGAGTCCCCGGCACTCTTGACAAACATCAAAGAACATCGGGCTTTCAATCATGTTATATTTCAACCCAACGAGAGGTTCCAACTCGGGTTTGTCAGAACGGGACACCACAAGATTGTATGGTGGATCTGTTAAATCGGAAAGTGCGACCTGTCCAGACCGCAAAAGACGTTGGGTTTCAAGCATGATGATTTTCAAAAAAGTGTTTGTCACTTTTATATGCACACCACAATGCTTCTTATGTCAAGTGGCTTTGAAGAACATACCGATGATTTTTGTGTGCCCTGCACCGTTCAATCAAGAAGTCTTGACCAACGGGATCATCGTCATGATCTTGGATCCATTTTTCAAGGTTTGAAATCAGAGCCTCGTTCAGTGAATTAACGTGATTCACTTGAGATCGTCCCTTGAACCATTCATCACTGCGCGTCTCTTTGTCAACTGCGAGGCTCTTGAGATTGTCCAATTCATCTTCAACCCTGAAATGTGAAAATTCAACGTCGGTTCCGCGAAATTTGCTTTTCCGAATTTCTTCTGCAACTTCGTCAATGGCCGACTCCAATTCCTGATATACGTCTCGGAAAACTTGATGCAGGCTTTGAAACTGCGGACCGGACACATTCCAATGTGCTTGGTGTGCCTCAAATTTCAAGGCAACCGTTTGATGTAGTAGTTTGTGAAGTGTGTGAAGTGTTTTCATCATATATGGTGTTTTATTATTAACAGTTTTTTTCTTAGAAGCTCGGACCATCCCCCGAACCATCAGATGCAGCCAAGATTTTAACCTTGACACGGCGTTTGTGAATTTCATTCATCTCCTTCAAGATCACCGCAACCGTTTCCATGCTATCAATGTCATCTTGTATCTGCGTGCTTGCAGTAGCTCGGATCACATGATATCCCACTTCACCATCTGATATTTGATCAATGTTTTCCTTTGCTCTGTCATATGAAAGATTGTCACCAATGCCCAATTTATCCATCTCTTTCAGCAAAACGGATGCTCGGGTTTTGATGTAGTCAATTACGCTTTCGTCAACCATGCTTTGAATTTCTTGTGTGAGTGCTTTTATTGCGAGGAGTAGAATTGATGCTGCTGACACCTTGTGGTGATTCGGGTGCCGGGGAAAAGTTTTTTACATGTGTAACATGGGTTTTTCCGGTGTGGTCCATGAATAGAATGATGTCATCGTCATACGACACAACTCTTCCAGAGATTCTCTTTCCATTTTTGGTGATATACTGGGTGCGAATTTGATTCATGGTCTTTTTTTCTATTTGTTGATTTCAAATTCAATACCGTCTCCCCGCTTACGGGCCTTGACATACGTTCCTTCAGAGACGCTACCATCAAGAATCTTTTCACTAAGCGGTTCTTCAATCATGCGGCGGATTGTTCGTTTGAGGGGACGCGCTCCGTATTCAGGATTGAAACCCGTTTCGGCAATCAATTGTTTGGCTGCTTTTGTGAGATCAAGATGAATATCTTGATCTCGGAGGCGACTCAATACACCTTCCATTTCAAGATCCAAGATTTCAACCATGTCCTCTTGGGTCAATTCGTTGAAGACAACCGTTTCATCCACCCGGTTCAAGAACTCCGGTGTGAATTTGTCTTCAAGTTTATCAATGACCCGATCACGGTCAAACGTGGGGCCTTGTGATGTTCCAAACCCAAAGTCCCCGGATTGAGAAAGTTGTTTTGCCCCAACATTAGAGGTCATGATAATCACACAGTTCGTGAAATCAATGGTTTGACCCATGCCATCGGTGATGTGACCATCATCCATGATCTGAAGCAGTGTGTTGTAAATTTCATGATGTGCTTTTTCAATTTCATCAAACAAGATCACCGAATGTGGATTACGACGTACCTTTTCCGTGAGTTCACCACCTTTGTCATATCCAACGTATCCGGGGGGGCTGCCAATCAAGCGAGACACACTAAATTTGCTCATGAATTCCGACATGTCAAACCGGATCAGGTCTTGCTGCCCACGGAACAACGCATTGCAAAGTTGCTTTGCAATTTCTGTTTTCCCAACCCCGGTTTGACCCAAAAACATGAGATTTGCAACTGGACGTTGGGGATCCCGAATTCCACTTGCACTTCGGCGTACAGCTTTTGCAACCGTTTCACATGCGTGATTTTGTCCAATCACGTGAGTTTTCAATGTTTCTTCAAGGTTGCGAACCTTTTCTCTGTACTTACTTTCCACACGATCACTTGGAATGCCTGTGATCATGGAAACGGTTTCCGACACATCCTGTTGTGTCACTCGGAATTCTTGCTCATTGGAAAGCCATTCTTGCTCTCGGTCATGAATCTCGTTTTCAAGCTGTTTTTGCTGATCCCGCAAATCCGCCGCCTGTTCAAAGTCTTGATTCTTCGCGGCTTGCATTTTCAAAGACTGGACGGTTTCCAATTCATCATACAAGGATTTGATCTTTGCAGGAAATTCAGCATTCTCAATATTGACCCTGCTTCCAACTTCGTCCATGACATCAAATGCTTTGTCGGGAAACTCCCGATCAGAGATGTAACGATCTGCCATGCGGACAATGTTGTTGATGATATCATGAGAATACACCACATTATGGTGATCTTCATAGTATGATTTAGTGGAACCAAGAATCTCAATGGTTTCTTGTTTGCTCGGAGGTTCCACAAGCACCTTTTGGAACCGACGTTCAAGAGCACCGTCATTTTCAACGCTTCGTTTATATTCATCAAGCGTTGTGGCACCAATGCATTGCAGTTCTCCACGAGCCAACGCGGGTTTCATCATGTTGGACGCATCCAAGCTACCCGACGCGCTTCCAGCACCCATGATCGTGTGAATTTCATCAACAAAAAGAATAACATCATCACGATCTTGAAGTTCTCCCACAACTGCTTTCATCCGCTCTTCAAATTGACCGCGATACTTGGTTCCGGCAACAAGAGCACTCATGTCCAATGACCACACTGTAACATCTTTAAGAAAGGGTGAAATGATTTGTTCATTGGTAATCTTTCGGGCAATGCCTTCTGCAATAGCAGTTTTTCCGACACCCGGCGCGCCAATCAAGACCGGATTGTTCTTAGTACGCCGAGACAAAATTTGAATCACACGATCAATTTCTTGATCACGCCCAATAACAGGATCAATGTCACCGCGTTGCGCCTTTTCATTCAAATTGATACCAAATTTGTCAAGAACGTTTTTGTCTTGTTTGCTTTTGCCTTGACCACGTCCCATCTTCTTATAGATATTCATTTTTTAGTTGATTTTTATATGATAGTATAAACTAATTGTGTAGATACACACACACACACACACACACACACACACACACACACCATTTTCAGCACAATGTGGTGAGATCATGTTCAACGTCTTGAGTTGTCGTTTGAATATCTACATCGGTGATTTTGGAGAACGAAATTTTGGACCACAGCCAATTCATCACGCAACGAATTGAATTGATGCAACGAGAATTTGAACCAGAACCACAGTAGTAATGTTGGTTGTGAAAAGAAATCTTCATTGGTTGTCTTTGGCTTGGATTGTCGCTTGATACGCCGAATTTATGCGTCTAACGAGTTCAAGGAACTCTTCATATTCCGGTTTGTCCAGATCAACGATGTTGTGTTCTGTCCCGTCAGAATACCGTAGCACAATATCCGGGTTATCATTTAGTGGAGACTTTGTCATTTGAAATTTGCCGTTTGAGTTTTTTTATGTGGGATTCAACGTTTTCTTCAAGAGCCGTCTATTCAGTGAACCCGCATCCGATTTTTCCGAATTTGGGAACTTTTGCTTTGTATTCGGATGATGCTTGCGTTTGTTTCGTCGGCATCGGTCCATGTTTTTGATTTTGCAATTTGCAGGTATAACGGTTGGTTTGCTTCACATCATATTTTCCTCTTCAAGAATGAATTTGGTGTATTCCATTACACTACTCACAGATTTGTCAACGCGAGATCGCGCACTCTTGTTCCAGTCACGTCGCATCAAAACACCATAGCCACCGTTTGCGGTCACAGAAGCAACATGCTTGGGCTTATCATCCAAGTGATAATCAAGACCGTATATGCCCTTCTTAGAACACTTTGTGACGATGATGTTATCACAAACAACGTTGTGCTGATTGATCCATTCGGCAGAAGCAGCAGCGTGCAAATCTGATTGTTGGGATGTACAAACGGATACCAATGCTCCTGCGCGGTTTAAGATGTTGTAACATCGGCTCCAATTTTTGACTTGATTTCGGTATGGGGGTGCCGTGCGGAATACGTCAATACTACTACTACGATCTTTGCCAAAGGCGTACTCTTTGAAGTGTTTGAGAAGGTCATAATTTTGAACTTTCAAAGCACTTTCAAACCCCCAGTCACTCGTTGTGTCACGAAAGGCTCCAGCGTTTTCGGGATAGTCTTGTTTGTAGCACGCAATTGCGTGTTCTGTTAAATTGCGTACCACCCCATCTAAATCCAATCCAACGTGAATCATCTTTTCTTTCTTTTTTTTTTCACTTTTTGTATGCCGAAACATAAATCTCGTTCAGCCTGATTTTTTGGTCGTCAGTCAACTCTTGTTCCGATTCGTATTGTTTCCAAATTGATACCACTTCAATCATTTCTTCACAGATAATTGGATTTTCCGGGTCATATGGCCTTTGATTTTCTTTAGTTGCAACAAGGTCAAACACCTTTTTGATTTGGTCCGTGACAGTGCTGGTGTTTTCTGGCGTTTGTTGGTTTTCACTCATTGGAATTTAAGATATATGTGGTATGTGCAACGTTTTGAAGGTTGGGGTTTCAGCATTGCATTTTCATTGTCGTCACCCCATTTGCTTTTAGATACTCAATGGCTTGAGGTTCCTTGCGATACTCTTCCAAGTAAACAACGCGCGTTATCTTTGCTTGAACAATCTGCTTGGAACAACTGAAACATGGACGGAGCGTGGAATACAATGTTGCGCCCCGAGATGAATTCGTCGTTGATGCAAGTTTTAAAACGGCGTTGCTTTCAGCGTGCGATACACATGGTTTCGTGTTACCGTGTTCGTCTTCACAATCGTTTGTATGCCATCCCGGTGGCGTGCCGTTGTATCCTTCAGACACGATCTGTTTGTCTTTTACAATGACACACCCCACTTTCTTGTTTCGGCATGATGATCGTTTAGAAACAACCAATGCAATGTTCATATACATTTCATCTAAGCTGATCCGTTCATCGCCGTCTGAATCATAGATTATAATGCTGTCTTTGGAAACTTCCATACAAATTCAATATTTTCAGTTTTGAATATTGTGTTGATGGACTCCGTGATTTGTGGATCCGGGGGATTCGTCAAGTCTTCAAAATGAATGCCAATGTCATTTGGAACATCCCCTGTTTTGATGTGAATCCCGCCCATTTTGTTGACATCAACACGGACCCAGCAAGAATTCGGTGATCTGGAATGGTGGGATTTGAGGATCAAGATAGAGTTGGTGTGTTTCAAGATAAAATCAAAAATCTCTTTACGCTTGACATTCATTGGATTCTTTTCTTTGCAATCACCATTTTTTCTGATTCATCGTCACTGCCACCCCACTCTGTTCCATCGCTTCGCTTAAACTTGCGACCCGACTTGCAAACAATCTGCCGTTTGGAAACCCGAACAATCTGATCTGCTTTCATGTCTTCATCATCAACATTTTCAATGAGAACATGCATGCCTTCGCTTAAGTTCGCGTGTTTTTCAATGTCTTGAAACATGCTTTGAATCTCGGACTTTGAAAAATTGGTCGTTTTGAATTCCTTGACAATGTCAGACTGGTCAGGGGAGACGTATTCGGTGGGTTGGACGTAATAATATGAACCGTCAGTGATCTTTATCACCGAAACATTTCGTTGCTCACGTATTGATTTGTCCCTTGCAAAGGCCAAGACTTTTTTGTCAAATGAGTCCATCTATTGTTAGATTGGTTTGTGATTGTTGCTTGCCAGAGATAACATGAGGGTAGTTTCCGGTTGGAGAAACAAGAACCTTGACATCGCTTTCTTTGTCAATATCAATTTCACCCGAACTATTGAAAACATTCTCGTTATACCATTCGGTCATAAGGTTACTGGCCTTATATAGAGTTTTCAATGAAACGTATTGGAACCCTCTTTTCATGTATTTAATGAGCCTGATCGCCGTTCGCCGTTTGTTTGTCGGTGGATCATTCAGAATCTCAATAGAACGGTTCGTCACGGAGTCAATGAATGCCTGATTGTAAAGCAATCGGTAATCTTGCAATTTTGATTTCACCGGCTTATAAATACCCAAACAGCAACACGATAAATCAAACTGCGAAATCAGCGACTCAAAGTTCTGGAACTTTTTGATGATATCAAATTTGTCAACATCACATTTAACCTCGCTTTTCAAATTCAATTTCCAGCACTGTGAATTTTCTGTTGCATATACCAAACGCATCCTCCAATCGGTGGCGAATTTTATTTGATCCACCACCCTTTCTCGGTCTGCTTGCGACTCAAAAAACAAATCCATGTCACTAACATGTGATACACCCGACCGAAGGGAAAATTTAGATGAATAACGGGCCAGTGATTTAACAGCATGGCCCCCTGCAACAACACAGGGGACCGACTTTGGAACGAGAGTATCTAAGATGGGCTTGTACCATCTGAAAAGAGATTCAATTTCAGATGGGCTTGCGAGAGTAGTTCCGGGATCGCCGTTTTGCAACTGATGGAGAGAGACGGCATGTTGTTTCTTTCGGTTATTCATTGCGTTTCTTTTCAAGGAATTTATCATTTAGCGTTTGAGCAACGGACGACATGTCTGTTGGGTTTACAAATTTGGAGTTTTCACCGTACATCTTGAAGAACGCTGAACTGGAACCACCGTCAACCCCCCCAAACGTGTTGCTGTTTCCGATAAAGTAAGAAAGAACCTTGATTCGCGATTCCTTCATCTTTTTGACTTGTCGTGACGTGTGAGTCACTGCAACGTCGCCAGTGTAACTGGCTCCATCAATATATGTTTGCGGCATTCCATCTGAATAGTTGATGAACAAGTTGTCATCCCCCGACACAGTCAAAATGTAATCCATCGTGGCTTCATAACACAACCCTTCCGGAGTGCTTCCAGATGGACCAATGTGAGGAAACACATTCCGGATGTGGTCAAAAGAGTTGACACGGCTATCGTAACCCATAAGCACGGCGGCGTCAACACCGTGCTCAGACATGTAGCTTGTAGTTCGGAAACTGATTTGGATCTCTGCATTGGAAACCCCTTCCATGGCCTTGGCGAGAGCCACAGCACTGCATATGGAATTAACCCACTTGGTCCCGCTCATACTGCCACTGGCGTCAATGCTAATGTGAACATTGAGTTGATTGTATTTGTCGGTTGTGGTTTCCATGAAAATTTCATCGTTGTAACCAATCTCCGACAAATTCGCGGGATCAATTTCACCGCTCTTTTTACGAGTTCGTTTTTCAACGTGCTCATCATTACGAATTTGCAACTTCTCCCGGAGTTGCATTCCCAACAGTTCACCGCGCTCCACACCTTCCAAACTGTCAGTTTGGATATTTTCCATGAGATTTCCATATTCATTGTTTTTCAGCATTGAGGCGGTGATCTCTTTAACGAACAAGCAACGAACTTCAGCGTCAAGTCCCTCAGCCTTGAATTCTATGTCTTGAATGTTGGGATTTTCAAAAACTTCCACCCCGCTCATGAGACGGTGTCCAACGGCGTCCATTGAAATTTCATCCATCAAAAACTTGACGGTGTCATCCATCAAACCGTTCATGGAGTTTTTCAAGAGCGAGCGAAACTCTTTAAAGTCCACGTTTTCAATGTCATCACATGATCGGATAATCACTTCAAACACCTTACATGCAGCGTGGTGGACATGTTGCCGCCCCGAAAACCGATCAATGTTATCAATGTCAATGATATTAAAGATTTCATCAATACCATAAAGGTCACTTGAGTCAACTACCCCATTGCCCACATGCATGGTGTAAAACAGGTACGTTGGGATGTTCTCATTCCCGGCATACTTTTTCTCACGAAATGCATTCAAGACCTGATCACTATGGTACATTTTTTTGTACATTGCGTCAATGTACTTACGATAACCGGGAGCTTCATTGTAAATCCACTTGTCAAGCCGCTTGTTTTCAATGATATTCCCAATAATGAGCACAATGAAATGAATCAACTCTTCATCCATGTGATAGCTTTTCGCGTAATCCCAGATTTCATCCGGGATATAATACTTGGGATATTCACGAAAGTCCGAAAGGAATCCGAAGTCAGTTTTGAGAATACATGCAGCTTGGTGTAACGCATGTCCAATGATGTGATCATCATTATCACATTCCAAATCAGCATCAATCACAATGCCGTGCCCATTGCTATATGAGCCTTCTTCCGGATCATGTGTTGATTTGAATGAAATTGGAATGTTGTCATATGACACTGCACGAACGTAGTTCTTGATCTTGTTCTTGCGCGAAACAAGTTTCAAGACGTCTTCTCGTTCGGCCCGACGATCCTGTGATTTGTGGGAAAAATTCATAACGTATGGTTTTTGGTGGTTTGCAGTTCAAAAAAGCAGGTCTCCATTTTGGTTTCTACCACTTCAAAACAGCAATAGATCAAATATGTTCCCGACGCGACCAATCGGATATACTTTCACAAAAAAAGAAGAGCCATGCAACATTGTGGTGAACGCAGTACTGCGTGTGTGTGTGTGCATACGGCGCCACGTTCACCAACCAATGCTGACATGCGCTCTTCATTTTATCTACACACTGAACGGAGTCTGGATATTTGCGTCGTCAGGAACACTATTCTTGACAGAGTTGATCCACTCCATTGCCTGTTCGCGTTGACTGGTTCCCATAGAGCTGCCGGTGTTGCTGTAACCATTAATCAAAATGGTTTCTGCTACTTCCTGAAATGACAATGCACCGGTTTCAAGATATTCAGCAGCACGAAGCGTTTGATCCGTGCTAATGATGCGATCAATGTTGCTACTTTCAGACTTCCATGCTTGACGTGACTTGTGTGCAATTCCGGCAATCTGCCACAAGTGGTTAATGTCAACGTTTGGATAAATGGTTTTCAGCAAATCGTATTCTTCATCACGATTCAACGGTTGCATCTCAATCTTGGTGAACCGGCGATGAAATGCATAGTCCATTGATTTGGTCGCAGTGTACTTGACGCCCATATTTGCCGTTGCAAGAAAACTGACGCCGGGATGGACTGGAATTTCGCGGTCTTTTTCAGATCCGCCCACACCAAACCGGATAAACCGATTTTCAGGATCTTCAAGAACGGTGATTAGAATATTCCACGCATCTTTGCTTGCACGTGTGAATTCATCCAAAAGAATAATCGGATTGTCTTCACGCTGAATTGCATTGATGAAAGCGCTCGGAACAAACCGTGTGGTTCCGTCCACAGCTTCACGTGTACCAATCAACGTGGTACGGGCTTGTTCAGTGCTACCAAGGTTGAACTTGACGAGATCACGTTCAAGTGCCTTGGATACCTGCTTCGCGGCTTCAGTTTTACCACAACCGCTTTCACCAACAATAAGCACGTTGTCACGCAGATTAACTGCCGTGACAAGATGACGCCAATCACGGTCATTCATCTTGAGACGATCTGGCTTTGCGGGAATGTTCATTTTGTTTTTCATGAATAAGGTGTTTTTGATGGATTCGGTGACGATAAATTGTGTTGGATTCTGCCTAACACAACAACGTTGGTCAAGTTTCAGTGCTTGCGAATGTTCACATCATCTACAAGCTCTTCTTTGTTGAGTGTCGGAATGTAAACAAGGTGATACTTTTGATTGCCGTCTCGTTGAACCTGTTTATACGTCGCTTGACAGGTTAATCCGCGATACATGACGGTTACTTGCTGTCCCTTGACAAATGATTTACGGGCTGACATATGATTGGTGATGGGTTATGAAAAATCAATGTCCAATGAAATCAGACCAAACGGCCTGAAGGTTGGAGTATGACGATTGTCGGCTCATTCTATCGGAAACACGGAGTTTGAATTCGCGGTCTTGATGCACCAATGTTAATTTTGAAAGAATGAATTGTCGTTCATTCTCCAAAAAGGATTCTGTTGGGTCCCTAAACACTACCGAGGTTCCTCCTTTTGGAAAATTCAATGAATCAAAATCGGAATCTGTTGGTAAAAATTCAACAACCGAATCCAATGAATTTGAATATGAAATAATGTTGCAAAATAGAATCATTCGCTTTCATTTTTTTCTCTAAGTGTCCTTCTGTCGTTTCAAATGTTCCCGCCAAAACTTGTGCATGTCACTCACAGACACCAAATCTTGAACACCCACAATAGACAAATCTTCATAGTTTGTAGACGCAATTGGGGGATCCGCGCTTTCATACTCACTCTTTGAGATCAAAATATCCCCAGTCTCCGGATCAACAAGATCCTCCCGCGTTTCCGGATGAATGGGCACAAAATTTTGTTCGTTGTTGTTGTCAACCCGATACACTGACTTTGCATCTTCCACGGCTTTTTGAATGGCCGGGTCCAAAAAATCGTCAACTTCATCATGAAGCAACACAACGGCTTTGATTTTAAGTTTGGTGCTATTTCCACTGGTGTTGTTATTACTACTGCTCATATCTGGTCAGATAGTTTGGGGGGGGAAAGCAAAAAGCTAAAGGCGGTGTGTGACGAATCCTTTAGATGGATCATATTTGTCGTCTGCCATGTGCTGTTTGTTGTTGTTGAGATCAAAAAGTGGGTGCCCGAAGGCGAGTCATTTCATGACACAAAACGAAATGAGTTCCTCAGACACTCATGGATTCATCAAAAGTTGTTCTTTATCTCATTGCCGTGCTTGATTCCGGGTGACGGCAAATAAAATCATGTCACTTGACCCAACATTTTCTGAACAGAATCCTGTACAACATGACTAATATGCGGTGGTTTTGGGTCTGTGATTTTCATAGACACGGAGCGAATTGGTTGTTTCGGAACGATTGAAAGAGTGAACGTTTTTTCCAACGTGTTCACACAATGAGAAAAAACCAAATCTTTGTTGCGCCGAAACTGGTTGCGGGTAAAGATGATGTGATATGGGTCCAGGCAATTTTCAAGACTCAAAACAACAATCATGGGGACAAAAACAGTTTTTTTGGGTGCATGTTCTATTTGGTGTGTTCATGAAGGCCATAGAACCACACAATTTTCTGTGTCGGCTTCAGTGTCAACCCATCCCGGATCACGTTCCATATAATGAGCCGGTTCAATTTCGTGGAGCAACGAAAGATAATTTCTTTTCGGGTCATGTGAACAGATCACATCCGCGTTTAGATCCATGCTTTCCAACTCTTTGATCAAATCTTTATAACTTTCGTGTGTGTGTGTGTGTGTGTGTGTGTGTGTGGATTCAATCCAACTCTAAGCTGTTCACAGCTATCAAACAACAAAATGGTACCCGCGATCTTGAGTTCCCTGGAATTGGAAATCTGCGAAGGGTTCAATATGCCATTCCGAGTTTCAAATCCCAAATCATATCGTTTCTTTCATCCAAATCCAACTTTCAATTCAAAATGATCGTCAATCTCGTGGATATACAATCTACTGGGTTCATCAAAAAGACAACGTTCTCATGAGCAACAAAGAGTCGGAATCCAACAACCAACTCTGGCACAGGAAATCTTCCATAATAAAGCCTTCCTGGCGCGCCAAATGTGACTTTGTTATGGATGATGTTGGGTTCAGGAATCCAAAGCATGTTGTCATCAATCTCCAAATGAGAAGCCCCACAAGACGTTCAATTTTTTGTTTGAATGCATGGGCACCACATTAGATTTCATGCCGATGTGCCGCCCATGCGGCGTCTCTCAGCGGTCTTCGTCATGCAAGAAGATCAATGTATCAGTGCTTCGGGTTTGTGCGATATATTCCAGGTTGCGTTCTTGCTGTCTTTCCCAATCCACTTGACCTCTCCAAACCAACGGCATGAGATCCGGACGAATGATGATCACCCGATCATTTTCCAATCCTTTGGCTTTGTGTACGGTCATAAACTGCACACCGTCACCGTAAAACAGCTTTTTGATTTCCGTCTTGAGTTCTGAAAGGGACCTGCTGTCAAAACTATGGTAGCACGCACGAATGCAAGACATGTAATCCGACATTGATTCCAAAAAAGAATTCGTGGCATTATTTGAAATGAGCCGTTCACACTTTTGAACCCACCAATCCTTGATATCTGCCAAAAGTGTGGTGTACCCCGTCCAATGGGACGATTCCGAAAATTCATCCAGAATGTCAATCAACCTGATTTCAAGATTGCGACCCCGAATGTGTGCAGGAATCCCGGCTTTGATCATGTGAATGCACTCGGTCACAAGCGGGGCATTGGTTCGGCACAACACAAAATCTCCAGGATTGGCAATATCATGCAGCTTTTTGATGGAATCCGATTCAATGGTTCCCTGTGGTGCGTCGTCGCGTGCTTCAATGTCCGGTACGATGTGTTGGGCCAATTCAACGTGTGACACCGGGCAACGATAGCACACGTTAAGATCAAGAGGCGTGGCGTCAAATTCCGATGTGATCACGTCAATGCTGTCAGTGGTTGCTCCTGCAAACCCATACACGCTTTGGTTTTTGTCTCCAACAAAGATGATACGACCCTTGCAACTCCGCTTTGCAATTTCCCGTTGACATGCATTCAAGTCTTGGGCTTCGTCCACAAACACCCAATCACATTTAAAGAATGACAGGTTCCAATGAAGAGGCAACCAAATCATGTCGTCATAATCAATTTCACCCGTGCGACGTGCAACACGCTCTCCTTTTTTGATGATGCGAGACACGTGACTCAAAAGATGGGGATTCAACATGATTCCATAGTGGCGTGCAACATCTTGGATCCCTGCACGATCATCAAGATCCACAAAGTTGAGACGAACCAAACTCACAAGTTTTTTGAGATCCGACACCACCGACCCCCGGTCGGACTTTTCAACATCCGTGTGCCGTTTCACGTGAGACCAAATGATGCTACTGTATTTGTTGGGTTTAACATCAACATTGATCTCACGAATCAACGCACCATATCCCACCGAGTGTACCGTTTTTGCACGGAACGGAGTCGCATCCAGCTTGTCTTTGAGTTCCTGCTGAATGTGCTTGTTGAACGCAAGAAACAATCCGGTTTTGTAGTTTGGAATGCGACGAGCACATTCCAAAAGAGTAAACGTTTTTCCGGATCCGGCTTTCGCGTTCACGACCGCATTGCCTTGACCATTTTCAATCCAATCAAAGATTTTGGTTTGATATGAACTCCAATTTACGTTTGGCACGGGGCGGTTTGTTTGATTTTCTGTCATTTGTTCGGTTTTCTTTCAATGGGATTCATTCCCACGTGTCACACAACACGAAGTTTCATGTTTTCATGTGAAGATTTGTCAAAGCTTTTTTAAAGGATTTCAACGGTGGTATCATCATACATTCCATCCGGCCATTCAACGGTGATTTTTATTCCGTCACAAATACCATCATAACACCCATACCGGCGATAAATAAAATAATCTACAGCACATCGGTCTTGACAAAAATTCAAGAAGGAAAGGGGAAGGAGAGAGGCACGAAAAACAACATGCGAATCTGGAATCAGCAACATATCTCAAATAAACGAAATGAATGTGATTTCTTGGGGACTGGGTTCTGTGACGATGTCTTTAAAATCAAGATCAGCATCCCGATCCACAATTGCAAACCATTCTATATACCCTTTGTCCATGTTGTACTCTTGAAACATCTCTTTTTTGGTGTTTGGAGGCGTACACGAATGAACATGAGATAAGATTTCATCTTGGAATTCTTGGCGAGCTTGAGT
>Ga0102930_1000367_pt1 | contig 15224 bp, 12 predicted proteins | sample SalPon1_B_H2O_MG_FD_84514 | JGI IMG/M metagenome (GOLD analysis project Ga0102930, IMG submission 84514) | Salt pond water microbial communities from South San Francisco under conditions of wetland restoration - Salt Pond MetaG R1_B_H2O_MG | ecosystem: Environmental > Aquatic > Non-marine Saline... | reverse complement strand
AGTTCTACCCAGCTAGCTGTAAGGTTGCCAAAGGATCTGTCTGCAACTCGTATATCTGATGGGAAATAGGTGTCTGTGGTATAAATCCTATAATCTTTCAGTTCTTGAGAGAATGTTGCAAATCCGTACCTAAATCCTACATAAACAAGGTTTTGCATTCCTATCCAGTTGTCATACAGGTTGTAGTTTATACCAAGCTTAGCATAGCTGCCGTCAGTTTCGTTCAAGAGGTTGCTATTGTCATATACACTGGTTTCATTTCCAAATTCTGCTGCTATATAGATGTCCTCAGAAAACCTATAGTCAGCGCCAACCTCCCAGCCCTCGTAGGTTTCATCCCAATAGCCTTGTCCAATTCTGCTCAAATCTGCACTTAGCGTTATTCCATATTTATCTTTATAAAAAATGGAGTCGCTGACTTGCTCGTATTCTACATCTGAATTTTCTTGAGCGTTCAAAACACTAAAAAAAAACAAACACAAAACGCTAATAATAAATGTATAGGTGAGTTTCAGCTTCATTTTCTATAGTGTTGTTTTGTAGTATAATGTCTTGTATCCAGTTTTCATTGGTAGGCTCTTCCGTTTCTAATCTTGCTCTAAAGTCAATAAAATTCGACTTAAAACCACAGGCCCTATTCACATAAACATCTTCTGTAGCATAAGAAAATGTAAGCGTATCAGTCACTCCGCCAGAATCTGCTAAAGCATTCAAATTAAAACTGTATGTAGTTTCTATAGCATTTGTTTTCAAAGGTATAGAAATAGTAGAGGTAGAGTTGAATATAATTGCGGTATCTTTTTCTAATTCCCGTATCACTAAATCTCTCACATTTTTTGAGTTTTCTGGAGCATTAATGTCAAAAAATTCAATAACCAGTTTGGGAGTAGTCACAGTAGCTTCAGGGCAGATATCATCTCTTTCACATGATAAAATAAGGATTGAAATCAATATACCGAGTATTGCTAAGGCTTTTAGTTTTTTCATGATTTCAAACTTAAGCAAACTACATTTTCTACGTGATGTGTTTGTGGAAACATATCCACGGCTTGACTTATATCCACTTGGTATAAGGCTTCCATAAGCTGCAAATCTCTTGCTTGTGTTGCAGAATTGCAACTAACGTACACAATCCGTTTTGGCTGTACATTGAGTATTTGTTCTACAACTTCTTTATGCATTCCTTCTCTTGGCGGATCGGTTATGATAACATCTGGCTGGCCATGTTCTGCTATGAAACTTGGTGTAAAAATCTTTTTCATATCTCCAGCAAAAAAAGAGGCATTCTCAATACCATTTAGCTCAGCATTTGCTTTAGCGTCTTCTATAGCTTCTGGTACGGCCTCAATACCTACCACGTGTTTTGCTTTTTTGGCCACAAATTGTGCTATTGTTCCAGTACCTGTATATAAGTCATAAACGAGTTCTTCACCGCTTAAGTTAGCAAAATTTCTTGCTACTTTGTAGAGTTCATAAGCTTGTTCTGAGTTGGTTTGGTAAAAGGATTTAGCATTGATTTTAAATTTCAAACCTTCCATCTCTTCATAGATGAAGTCTTGTCCGTAGTATAAGATAACGTCTTGATCGTAGATGGTGTCATTTCCTTTTTGGTTGATGACATATTGAAGTGAGATCACCTCAGGAAATTCCTTTATAATATAATCCAGCAAAAGCAGTCTTTTTGCCTCGTTTTCTTTATAAAATTGAATTAAAATCATGTACTCCCCTGTGGAACTTGTCCTTATCATCAAGGATCTAAGGAGACCCGTTTGTTCTCTGGGATTGAAAAATTCTAGATTATGTTCAGTTGCAAAATCTCTTATTTTATTCCTGATGGCATTACTCGGATCGGCCTGCAAGTGGCATTTGTCAAGATTCAAAATTTTATCCCACATGCCAGGAATATGAAATCCAAGTGCATTTTTATTTTGGATATCAGTGCCGCTATTGATTTCGGATTCTGTTAACCATCTGCTATTGCTGAAGGAAAACTCCATTTTATTTCTATAGAAATAGATCTCCTTGCTCCCTAGTATAGGTTTGGTTTCACTGATGTTGACCTTGCCTATGCGTTTCAGGTTTTCTAAAACCTCTTTCTCTTTATAAAAAAGCTGGTGTTCATAAGCCATATTTTGCCACTTGCAGCCGCCACAAATTCCAAAATGTTGGCAAACAGGTTCTGTTCGTTTTGGAGATAACTTTACAAAGTGAAGAGGTTTGGCTTGGTAATAGGACTTCCTTTTTTTATAAGTCAAGACATCTACTACATCTCCTGGCACGACATGATCTATAATGAGTACTCTGCCATCAGTAGCTTTCCCTATACCTTTACCTTTGCTTCCTGCATCTACAACCTCTACATTCTCAAAGGTTTTTTTAGTGTTTTTTCTTCTAGCCATGCGGCAAAAAATAAGTAATGTTTTGATATCAACTTTTAAACCATCAAAATATTTAAGACTCATCCTTTATTAGGCACAATTAGATTTTGTTATTTAAACTGAAACTAAATTGAATAATGCCTTGTTCTATAATTTTTAATGGTCTTCCAATTCGCTATTTTTGTAGAAATCAGTTTTTAAAATATAATATATGTCAATAGATACTATAGAGAAGATGAAGGTAGAAGATGTGAAATCCTCTCAACAAGCCATTGCGCTGGAGGATCAACACGGTGCCCATAACTACCACCCTTTACCAGCAGTTCTAAAAAAAGGAGAAGGTGTGTATGTTTGGGATGTGGAAGACAAACGGTATTATGACTTTTTATCGGCCTACTCTGCAGTAAATCAGGGCCATTGCCATCCTAGGATAGTAGAAGCTATGCACAAACAATCTCAGACTATTTCGCTTACGTCCAGAGCATTTCACAATAATGTATTAGGAGTATATGAGAAATATGCGACAGAGTATTTTCAGTTTGATAAGCTACTTCCTATGAATAGTGGTGCTGAAGCAGTAGAAACAGCTATTAAAATTTGCAGGAAATGGGCTTATGAAGAGAAGGGGATACCTGAAACAGAAGCTCAAATTATCGTTTTTGAAAATAACTTTCATGGCAGGACTACCACAATAATCTCTTTCAGTAATGATGAAGGTGCTCGGAAAAACTTTGGACCTTATACGCCAGGGTTCATCAAAGTTACTTATGATGATGCCGATGCTCTAGAACAAGTGCTTAAAGAAAACAAAAACATTGCAGGAGCTCTTATAGAACCTATACAAGGAGAGGCTGGCGTCTATACCCCTGCAGATGATTTTATACCAAAGGTAAAGACGCTTTGTAATGCACATAATGTGCTGTTTATGGCAGATGAAATTCAAACAGGCATAGCCAGAACAGGAGCTTTACTTGCCGTTTGTGGCAAGTGTAGCTGCCAAGGCCATTGTGAAAGACAAGAAACTTACTCCAGACCAGATGTACTTATATTAGGAAAAGCGCTTTCTGGTGGCGCTTATCCTGTGTCTGCAGTTTTAGCAGATGATGAGGTGATGAAGGTCATACAGCCAGGTCAACACGGATCTACTTTTGGAGGTAATCCTGTGGCAGCAGCTGTAGCTATGGAGGCTCTTGAAGTCGTAAAAGATGAAAAATTAGCTCAAAATGCAAGACGACTTGGTGATATATTTAGACAAGAATTAAACACCTTCATCAAAGATCATGATATTGTAAAACTTGTAAGGGGTAGGGGGTTGCTGAACGCCATTGTTATCAACGACTCTGAAGATAGCTCTACTGCTTGGGATATTTGTGTAGCCCTTAAAGAAAATGGTTTACTTGCCAAACCAACACATGGCAATATTATAAGATTTGCTCCACCACTAGTCATCACTGAAGAACAACTTATGGAGTGTGTGGATATCATAACCTCTACTTTAAAACAATTTGAAAAGTAGATTGCAGTAAAAAGAATCCAAAATCAAAAAAAGTCAAGTGGATTTAGCCCTTGGCTTTTTTTCATTGAAATGTTTAATTGTTGTTCACTCTTTGTTGCATTTCCTCTAGGAAACGAGCCTCTTCCTCTTTGTCTTTAAAGATGTAGGTGTTTATTTTATGCATATCAAACCTGTAGGAAACCCCAAGACCAGCTCTCCAGCGCTTAGGGCTATTCTTAAAATTCACCAACCCAGAAACATCTACTTGTAGATTTTTACTCAACAAAAATGCTATACCACCACGCAATAATTCATCACTATATAAGTCATTGATGTAGGTTTGAAACTCTATAAAGACTCCTGTCCTAGCATATAAAGCATGAGTAAGAGTGAAGATGCCTGCATAGATAGGATAGTCTGTAGTGAATTTGTCGTAGATGAAATTGGAGACCAGTACCCATTTAGGACCAAAATTATTTTGTGTAATCAATGCCACTTTCGGAGAAAAATTAGGTTCTTCAAAATATTGAAATGGATTTTCTCCTAGAAGAATATTGGCACCAGCAAATAAAGAAACGGCAGGAATCAAGTCACTCCATTGGGGGAGGTTGTTTTTTTTCCAGCTGTAAAGATTTGGACCTTCTTTTATTTTTTTTACGTTAGGATCATATACTAAATATTTCATTCCTAAAGTATTACTTTGGAAATTGCTAAATTTATAAATGTTTTCAGTCCCACCAATTCTTAAAGTTTCCTCTGCACTGGCAAAGACTCCATCAAGACTCATTTCAAGCCGTTCACCAAGAATTCCATACCTTATTTGATACTGATAATCTGTCTGCGCTCGATTGGGAATAAGTTCTAAAACATGGTTGTCTTCTCCAAAGGCTACGCTTGTTTCTAGCTGAAGAACATTATTTCCTACGCTATAAGCCCCAAAGGATTCTCCAGGTCTATTGGAGTTGATGACCTCCGTATATTGAGAAAAGACATGGTAGCTTGAAAGAAGACAGAAGATGATGAGCAGATTTTTCATAAGCAATATTTGAACTTCAAATATAAATTAAAATCTTATTTTTTCCTGCATCCTTCCTCATTGCTCCTAAGTATTGGTATTTTTGTAAACAAAAGAAATGTTATGGTAGTTCTAAAGACGATATTAATTTTGCTCTTGGTTTACTTTGCAGCCAAAGTTATGATTAGATATTTTGGTCCTTTACTCCTCAAATATGTATTCAAAAAGGTTCAAAAAAATATGGAAAAACAATTTAACCAAAAGCAACAAGCACCAGAGCAGAAACCACCTAAGGCCAGTAGATCTAAATCTCCAAAAGTAGGAAAGTATATAGATTACGAAGAAATTGATTAACTTTCACATTTTCAAATTTTAAAGTATTGATGAAGCTCTTTCTTAAAAAATCATGGAAACATGTTTTAGCCTTGTTTCTTTTTCTAATAGCATCTTTAGCCTTTTTCTACCCAGTACTGAATGGTAAGACCATTTATCAAAGTGACATAGTGCAGTATCGGGGTATGGCAGAATCTCAAAATGAATTTAGAGACAAAGAAGGAGAAGAACCCTACTGGACAAACTCTGCTTTTGGTGGTATGCCAACCTATCAGCTCGGTGCAAATTATCCCTATAATTTTATTAAAGACATAGATAGGGCACTTCGGTTTCTTCCAAGACCTGCCGATTATTTATTTCTATACTTTGTAGGAATGTATATTCTGTTAGTGTGCATGAAACTTAATTATAAATTGGCGTTTCTTGGAGCTTTAGCTTTTGGGTTTTCTACCTATCTTATTATCATACTAGGAGTTGGGCACAATGCAAAGGCGCATGCCATTGCCTATTTTCCAGTTGTCATATCTGGGGTGTTATTAGTTTATAGACAAAACTTATTCTGGGGCAATGTCTTATTTTGTGTTGGCCTTGCTTTTGAGTTGATGACAAATCATTTTCAAATGACGTATTATTTGATGTTGCTTTGTTTTGTAATAGTTGCAGTAAATGCATATTATGCCTTCAAGACAAAAACTCTAAAGCCTTATTTGGTAGCTACAGTCAGTTTTTTACCAGCAATTATTCTAGCTATTTTACTTAACAGTACCAACTTATTAGCTACTCAAGAATATGCTGCCTATAGTACAAGAGGAGATACAGGACTTACGATAGAGCCAGACGGAACAGAAAAGGTGAAATCTGGTTTAGATTATGAGTATATTACTGAATACTCTTATGGAATTTTAGAAACCTTCAACTTGTTTATTCCTAGATTTATGGGGGGGTCAAGCAGCGAAGCTTTAGGAAGAGAGTCTGAGGCTTACAAAGAGATAATTCAACTGGGGGCTTCTCCAGCACAAGCCCTAGAGTTTAGTAATAATTTACCAACTTATTGGGGAGATCAGACTTTTATTGGAGCACCGGCATATATAGGTGCTTCCGTAATTTTTCTTTTTGTTTTAGCTATCTTTCTAACTAATCGCAAAACTAAATGGTGGCTGATTTTTGGATCTATTTTAGCCCTGCTTTTATCTTGGGGGGATAACCTCTCTTGGCTAACCAAATTTTTTGTTGACTTTATTCCTTTTTATGACAAATTCAGAGCGGTGTCTTCTATTCAAGTCCTAATTGAATTTTGTTTACCGGTTCTTGGAATTTTAGGACTTTCAAAATTAATAAGCAATACGATTTCAAATCAAGACAAATGGGACGCGCTTAAAAAAACAACACTTATTTTGGGTGGATTGAGTGTGTTCTTCTTACTTTTTAAGTCTGTTTTCTTTGATTTTAGTGCTGCAAATGATGCTGTTTTTTTGAAAAATTATGGTGCTAAATTTGTAAGAGCTCTTAAGGAAGACAGAAAATCAATGTTTACATCCGATACGATACGCTCTTTGGTTTTTATATTGCTCCTTGCAGGAGCTGTTTATTTATACTTAAAAAACAAAATTAAAAAACTTGCTTTTATAGGACTTGTTGGGATGTTTATAGTTGTAGATCTAATTGGTGTGAACACTCGTTACGTTAATGAAGATGACTTTGTTGCAGCCTCTGTTATGGAAAATCCCTTTGAGGCAACTTCTGCAGATCTTGAGATTCAAAAAGATACCTCTCATTTCAGAGTTTATGATTTAACCTCAAATCCACTTAACTCTGCACGAGCTTCCTACTTTCATAATTCAATAGGTGGCTACCATGCGGCAAAACCAGGCAGAATACAGGAGTTATTTGACTTCTATATTTATGAAGGCAAGCAAAGCATTCTGAATATGCTGAATGTGAAATACTTCATTTTTGATGATGAGGGAGAACCTGAAGCCCAAGAAAACCCAAACCATTTGGGCAATGCATGGTTTGCAAACAAACTTGTGAGTGTTGATAATGCCAACCAAGCTATATTAGCTCTGGATACCATCAACCCCAAAACAACTGCTGTGGTAGAAAAAAATCAATTTGATTATAAAGATAAATCTTATAATCTAGATTTTTCAGATCAAATACAGCTAATATCATATAAAGAAAATGAGCTGGTTTATACTTACCAGGCAGAGTCTGATAACTTGGTGTTGTTCTCAGAACTCTATTATCCAGAGGGTTGGGAAGTAAGGATTGATGGGGAGGAGGTTAATCACTTTAGGGCTAATTATGTGCTTAGGGCTTTGGAAGTGCCAGCAGGACAACATCAGATTAGCTTTTCATTTGAGCCAGAACTTATCAAGTTTGGAGGAAGACTATCCATGGCTGGTTTCATACTTTTATCACTTATTATCCTTGGAGGTTTAGGTTATTCCTTAAAGCGAAAGCAAATTTAAAGCATGAAAAAAGTTTTAATTATCACTTACTACTGGCCTCCAGCTGGAGGGCCTGGAGTGCAACGTTGGCTTAATTTTTCAAAATACCTGCCAGATTTTGGATACCAGCCTATTATTTATAAACCTAAAAACCCAAGCTATCCTATCAAAGACAATTCTTTATCTTATCCTAGCCGTGTGAAAGTTATAGAAAAATCTATTTTAGAACCGTATGCCTTAGCAGAATTAGTATCCAAGTCAGATTCAAAAACAATAAGTAGCGGGCTTATAAAATCTAAAACAAAGCAATCATGGAAGGAACGATTGATGCTATTCATAAGAGGAAATTTATTTATTCCAGACGCAAGAGTCCTATGGGTAAAGCCATCTATCTCCTATCTAAAAGCTTATATTCAGGAGCATAGTATTGAAACAATTATCACTACTGGACCTCCACATAGTCTTCACCTTATTGGTCTTGGGCTCAAAAAACATTTGCCCAACCTAAACTGGATAGCAGACTTTAGAGACCCCTGGACTACCATAGGATATCACAAGGCCTTAAGACTTACAGAGAAGTCAGAACAAAAGCATAAAGACCTTGAATCTAAGGTTTTGAACACAGCAAATCAGCTTATTACTACAAGTTTTAAAACTCAGCAAGAGTTTTCACAAAAAACTAAAACACCTATAGAAGTAATCACTAACGGTTTTGATGAGATATCAGTTGAATCTGAATTAAGTGAAAATTTCACTATTTCACATATAGGTTCCTTGTTGAATGATAGAAATCCAAAGCTTTTATGGCAGGTTTTTGCCGAATTGATTACTGAGAATCCTGTCTTTAAAAACTTTTTTGAACTTCAACTTATTGGTAAAATCAGTGAAAGTGTTCTAGAGTCTATACATAATGCTGGTCTTGAAGATTATGTAAGTGTGCAAGGGTATGTACCGCATAAGGAAGCAGTATCATATCAAAAAAGCTCACAAATACTTCTGCTTATTGAAATTGATAAACAAGATACACGAGGTATAATTCCTGGTAAATTGTTTGAATACTTGGCCTCACAGCGTCCTATTTTAGCCATTGGCCCTGAAGAGTGGGATGTTGAAAAAATAATTTCAGATACGCAATCTGGGCAATGCTTTACTTACAACCAAAAGACTGACTTAAAATCTTTTGTTGAAAAAGCTTTTGATGACTTCTTAATCGGAAAGCTGAACGCCAACACCAAAAATATCCATCAGTATAGCCGAAAACACCTAACGCAAAACCTTGCTCATCTTATCCATTAAGCTATGGGAATAGTCGCTAAGCAGTCCTTTATCAATCTTATTTCTACCTATTTGGGTTTTGGTATAGGTGCACTGAATGTTCTTTTTCTATACCCTCAATTTCTGACAGTAGAATATTTTGGGCTTGTTACTTTTTTGCTTTCAGCTGGAAACTTGTTTTGGCCATTTCTAGCTCTTGGAGTTCATAATACAATTATTAAATTTTACACCAGTTTCACCAGTCAACAAGATACAGATAAGCTTCTCAGTTTTGCGTTGTTATTGCCTCTAGCTCTTGGTATGGTTATGGCATTTTTGGGCTTGATTTTTTTTGATTCCCTTTTGACATATTTTGAAGGCGAAAATGACTTAGTACAGCCTTACATCTGGGGTATATTTGCTATTGCGCTTTCAACAGCCTATTTTGAAGTATTTTTCGCATGGGCTAAAGTGCAATACAAAAGCATTTTTGGCACGATACTGCGTGAACTTTTTCATAGGATAGCCATCACACTACTTCTTTTTTGTCTTTATTTTGAATGTATTAGCGTTCACTTGTTCATTTACCTTCTTATCGGAGTTTTTGTATTGAGAGCAGTAGTGATGCTTGGGTATGCTCTTAGATTATATACGCCGCGTTTTAGTTCTCAACTTCCTCCAAAACTAAAAGAACTACTCAATTATTCTTTGCTGATTTTTATAGCTGGAACAGTTGGGGTAGCCTTATATGACCTGGACAAAGTCATGATAGAATATTTTATGCCTATTGAAAATGTATCTATTTATGGTATAGCTATTTATATAGCTACTGTCATTGCTGCGCCAGCTAAGGCAATGCATCAAATCACCAATCCTATCACTGCAAAGTACTTGAATTTTAAAGAAACCGAACTTCTCAAGGATTTATACATCAGAAGTTCTAATACGCTGTTTGTGATAAGTGGTTTTGTCTTTGTTCTTATCATGACAAACGTTCACCAGCTCTACCGTGTAATACCTGATCCATACAGAATAGGAGTGAGTATTGTGTTTTTAATCAGTTTAGTAAAATTAAGCGACAATGTTTTGGGAAATAATAATAGCATTATTTTCAATTCAAAATATTATAAAACAGTGCTGTTCGCAGGGATAGTTTTGGTAGGTGTTGGTTTTTTTCTGAATATTTGGCTTATTCCTGTTTATGGTATCTATGGTGCTGCTTATGCTACGTTTATTTCGTTTTGCCTTTACAATGTGTTTAAATTGATTTTTGTAAGAATTACCTTCGGAATTCACCCCTTTAATTATAAAAGTCTATATATATTTTTAGTGATTACAGCTTTAAGTCTTAGTTTTTATTTTTGGGATTTTACTACTGGCTACATTGTTTTCAATATTTTTTTAAAATCTATTATTATTAGTATCCTATACCTTGTAATTAGCCTAAAAGGTCAACTTTCTGAGGATCTTTCTGATTTCTACTTCAAGACGTTTAAGAAAAAATAAGACTTATATCGAGATATCAGGGCGCTGCCCCTACGAAGATGTCAGGGCGCTGTTTTACGAAGATTTTGAGGTTTTGCCTTGTACCTTTGGTTTTAAAAATTGACCTGTGAAAGAGGCTTCTACATTTGAAACGTCTTCTGGTGTTCCTTCGGCAATAAGTTGCCCACCATTAATTCCGCCTTCAGGGCCTAAATCTATGACATGATCTGCACATTTGATCAGGTCTATATTGTGTTCTATTACAATCACGCTATGTCCATTTTCTATCAAAGCTTCAAAAGATTTTAGTAGTTTTTGGATATCATGAAAGTGAAGTCCAGTGGTTGGTTCGTCAAAGATAAAAAGGGTTTGGTCTGCATTTTTACCTTTGGTCAAAAATGAAGCTAACTTGATACGTTGAGCTTCACCACCAGAGAGGGTAGAGGAGCTTTGACCTAATGTAACGTAGCCTAGCCCAACACTTTGTAATGCTTCTAATTTATCAGAAATTTTAGTCTGGTTGTGTGCAGAGAAAAATGCCATGGCATCATCTATAGTCATGGATAAGACGTCATCTATACTTTTATCTTCAAATTTTACGTCCAAGACTTGTTGCTTGAATCGTTTGCCTTGGCATGCTTCACACTCTAAGTGCACATCGGCCATAAATTGCATTTCTATTGTTACTTCTCCCTCACCTTCACAAGTATCACAACGCCCACCTTCTACATTAAAACTGAAATGCTTGGGTTTGAAATTTCTAATCTTTGAAAGTTTTTGCTTAGCAAAAAGATTTCTAATATCGTCATAGGCTTTTATGTAGGTTACAGGGTTAGACCTAGAGGATCTTCCAATTGGGTTTTGATCCACATACTCAGTATGTTTAATGTGTTTGAAACTACCACTTATTCCATCAAATTGCCCAGCTTTAGTGCCATAGCCTCCGTTGTGTTTGATCATAGCTGGGTAAAGTATTTTTTTTACTAAAGTACTTTTTCCACTTCCAGAAACTCCAGTTATAGCTGCAAAACAGTCCAGAGGTACCTTTACGTCTATATTTCTTAGATTGTTTTCTCTTGCGCCTTTTATTTCAATATAAGACTTGGTGAGACGTCTTTGTTTAGGGATACTAATTTCAGTTTTGCCACTGAGGTATTGAGAGGTCAGTGAATTTGCTTTCAATATTTGCTTATAAGTGCCTTCAGCCACAAGCTCACCACCTAGAGTGCCAGCTTCAGGCCCTATATCTATGATGTAATCTGCAGCTTTCATAAGGTCTTCGTCATGTTCTACTACAATTACCGTATTTCCAAGATCTCGAAGATCTTTCAGGACGTCTATAAGTTGCTCATTGTCTTTGGAATGTAGGCCAATCGAAGGTTCGTCTAAAATATACATAGAGCCCACAAGGCTGCTGCCCAGTGATGTGGCCAGGTTGATGCGTTGAGATTCGCCACCAGAGAGAGTGTTGGATTTTCTGTTTAATGTTAAATAGGTTAGACCTACATTCATTAAAAATTGAAGTCGGTTTTTGATTTCTTTTAATAATCTATCGCCAACCATTTTATCATGCTCATTCAGCTTTAAGTCGTTAAAGAACGATTGAACTTCATTCACAGGCAAATCGACAAGTTGTGTGATGTCAACATCATTAATTTTAACATAAGTAGCCTCCTTTTTCAGCCTTCTTCCTTTGCATTCAGGGCACCGTGTCCGCCCGCGATACCTGGATAGTAAAACTCTATTTTGGATTTTATAGGCTTTAGATTTTACAGTCTCAAAAAACTCGTTTATGCCTGAAACGTATGAGTTGCCATTCCAAATCGTATTCTTTTGGTCTTCTGTTAATTCAAAATAAGGGGTGTGAACAGGAAAATCAAATTTGTGTGCATGAGTGATGAATTCTCTCTTGTACCAGCTAAGGGTATCTCCACTCCAAGGCGCAACAGCACCTTCATACATGCTGAGTCCTGTATTTGGGATAACCAACGCTTCATCTATATCAATAATATCGCCGTAACCTTCGCATTTAGGACACGCTCCTAAAGGATTGTTGAAGCTAAATAGATGCACACTTGGTTCTGTGAAAAGCATTCCATCCAATTCAAATTTATTATTGAAAGTGGTTTTGCCATCAGAAGTAACATCTTCAATACTTAGTTCTCCTTTACCTTCATAAAAAGCATTTTGTATAGAATCTGCCAGCCTGTTATAAAAATCTTCATCATCTTTAACCACTATTCTATCTACAACAATAGACAGCTTGGTGTTTTTTGAAATGTTCTGAGGTTCTACCTCATTTATCTTAAGAACTTCTTCATCTATCTTAATCCTACTAAAGCCCTGCTGCTGTAGGATGCTTATTTTCTCTTTCACTGTGCGCTTGCCTTCTAAAGTGATGGGGGCAAGGAGTAGAAGTTTTTTATTATTGTCCTGAGATTTCACAAAATCTACTACATCTGTGACGCTATGTTTTTTTACTTCTTGCCCAGATATAGGGGAGATGGTTTTGCCGATTCTGGCATAAAGTAATTTCAAATAGTCATAAATTTCTGTAGAAGTTCCTACTGTAGATCTTGGATTGGTAGAGTTAACTTTTTGTTCAATGGCAATAGCTGGCGCTATTCCTTTGATGTAGTCCACTTTAGGCTTATCTAGCCTACCCAGAAATTGTCGGGCATAAGCAGAAAGACTTTCTACATACCGTCTTTGGCCTTCAGCATAAAGCGTGTCGAACGCTAAACTAGACTTGCCAGAACCTGATAGACCAGTGATGACTACAAGCTTATTTCTTGGTATAACGACGTCAATATTCTTGAGGTTGTGAAGTTTAGCCCCTTTGATGATAATAAATTCTTTAGGGTCTATGTGGTCTAAGTTTTTGTGTTTCATGAAAAAAAATGACTTCCGCAAATATAGAGATTTGTAAATCGATAAAGACGTTCGACATCAATTCATGAAATGTTAAAATTATTAACGTGTAGGAATAATTTCATTTTAATTTTTATTTTAGCATTTTATAAATTTACTTTGCCTATTTAACATTTTTACTTAAAACAAATCAGTACCAAACAAAGCTTTGATTTAAAGTTAATTTTATTTAAGTAAAAATTATGAACAGGACACCTATTACTTCCGAAGCTTACCTCGTCAAACAATATCTAAATGGTGATGAGAATTCGCTTTCTATTTTAATAAATAGGCATCAGCAAAAAATTTATAGTTTTATCTATTCCAAGGTTTATGATAGAGACTTAGCTGAAGATATATTTCAAGACACTTTCATTAAGGTTATTAACACCTTAAAACGTGGAAAGTATAATGAAGAAGGCAAATTTCTACCATGGGTGATGCGCATTGCTCACAATCTTGTGATAGATCATTTCAGAAAAAGTAACCGAATGCCAAAATTTGAGGGCAAAAGTGATTTTAATATCTTAGATTTTGTTACCGACGGTAGCTTAAACGCTGAAAAGCAAATCATAAAGGATCAAATTGATACAGATCTTAGAGAACTTGTGAAAGAGCTTCCAAAAGATCAACTAGAGGTTTTAGAAATGCGAATGTTCAAAGAAATGAGTTTTAAGGAAATTGCTCTTAAAACTGACGTAAGCATCAACACCGCCTTAGGTAGAATGAGATATGCTCTCATTAATCTTAGAAAACTGATAGAAAAACACCAAGTAATTTTAGGAAATTGATGATACAATAATTTATTTTTGATGGCGTTTTATTTCATATAAACCTAATTATATGGAAAAAAATTACACTAATTCAGTTTCTAAACCTTTACAACCCTCACCAAAGACGTTACAAACCATACTAAACTATTCTAAAGCTTATGCTTTACTAAAGTGCAAGTCTCTTGAATTTGATTTTAATCAAAATTGATTTTTATTGAATCTGACAAATATTCACTTGGCTTTGGGTGCTTTTTTCTTATTATAAGCTTTTAGTACGGAAGCTCTACCAATGGTTTTGGTGATAATGTCTTTTTCCAAGTCCCAGCCTCTAGCTGGAGAATATTCTCTGCCATACCAGATAATCTGAAGGTGGAGGTCATTCCACACTTCCATTGGGAATAATCGTTTAGCATCTTTTTCGGTTTGCTGTACATTTTTACCATTGCTAAGGCACCAGCGATACATCAGCCTATGGATATGCGTATCTACTGGAAATGTAGGGACCCCAAAAGCCTGTGCCAGCACTACAGAGGCTGTTTTATGTCCTACTGCTGGCAGCTCCTCTAGCGCTTCCATATTATTTGGAACTTTACCCTTATACTTGTCTATCAAAATTTTAGAAAGGCCATAGATTCCTTTAGATTTCATTGGCGACAGCCCAACGGGTTTTATGATGTCTCGAATTTGTTCAGGAGACATCTTTACCATATCCCAAGGATTGTCTGCTTTTTCAAACAGCAAAGGGGTGATTTGATTTACCTTCACATCGGTGCTTTGTGCAGAAAGCAAAACAGCAATAAGTAAAGTGTAAGGATCTTTGTGGTCTAATGGCACAGGAATACTAGGGTACAATTCCCTTAAGGTATTTATAACAAAATCTACTTTTTCAGATTTTTTCATTTACTTTACTTTTCAACAAAAATAACAATTATGACAACATTAAAACCTGGAGACGAAGCTCCAAATTTTGAGGCAAAAGACCAAGACGGCAACGTACATACCCTAAAAGATTATGAAGGCAAAAAACTTGTTGTGTTTTTCTATCCTAAAGCCAGCACACCTGGTTGCACTGCAGAAGCCTGCAACCTGAGAGATAACTGGGAAGCATTTCAGACTAAAAATTATAGTATT
>Ga0102930_1000365_pt1 | contig 15234 bp, 14 predicted proteins | sample SalPon1_B_H2O_MG_FD_84514 | JGI IMG/M metagenome (GOLD analysis project Ga0102930, IMG submission 84514) | Salt pond water microbial communities from South San Francisco under conditions of wetland restoration - Salt Pond MetaG R1_B_H2O_MG | ecosystem: Environmental > Aquatic > Non-marine Saline... | reverse complement strand
CTCACATTAGCTTTTATCTTTCTTAATTGCTGAAGGGCATCTTGCCTTTTTACAAAACTAGAGTACACAACTTGATAGAGACCGTAAGTATTTTTGCCAATCATGACAGCATCGTCATAGCCATCAGCTTTCAGAAGTTTCACTTTCTTGGAAGCATTGGAGGGAGAGCGGAAAGCTCCTGCTACAATATGATATTTAGGTAAGCTAGACTCAATTTTGGTGGTTTCTATGGTGAACTCTGGCAAGGTATAGCTAAACTTTGCGCTTTGAATGCGTTCTTGGATAAGTGTTTCTGCTTTTTGAGCCTCTGCATCATTGTGCGAGATGACATAATCATTGTACTTATAAAACCCTGCAAAACCAGCTAAGCAAAGAGCAATAGCACCAACAGCTGCATACTTCAGATAGGGTTTAGGCTGTGTTTCGGTTGTAGTTTCAACTTCTGAGGCAAGAGCAGTAAGACTTTTTCCCTCTTCAGGTTCTGTCTCTTTTAGCTGACTTAGCTGAATGTTATCAAGACCAAAAGAAGCCAATTGAAAATTAGTTGCTTGATTGGGTTCAAAAGACAGATTGTTTTCCTCATCAAGTATGAATGTGCCAAGTTCTGGAACCTCTAATGTTTTGTCAACTTTTATGGCAGATTTAAAATCATTGACAAATAGCTGCACCTTGTGTTTTGCACTGTTGAAATCCATTCCTTCAGCTTTAGCAATAGTTTCAGCTAAAAGCCCATCGTGATTTTGAATAGCCTTGTTGAAGCTAATTGTTCTAGAAGGTGGGGAGAAATAATGTTGCTCTGGATGGTACTTCGTGCTGTGCTTTTGAACAACAAAAGCGCCTAAATTGGGCACAATAACGCAATCGTATCTGTATAATAATTGTTTTATGTAAACTTCAACTCTCATTAGAACAAAGTTAATTTTTTTAATTACATAACCAACAATTCTATGTGAAATAGAATTAAGCCATCCTAAAATTCAAATTGAATACCAGAATAGATTCCAAAAAAGTAGGGCTGAAAACCTGAACCATTATCCTGAAAAGTATTGATTTGATAAAGAAATTTTGGTTCAAAATTAAAAGAAAATCGTTTTGAAAATTTATAATCCATGCCCACTCCAAAATTGGCACTGAAGCTAAAATTATTTAGATTTTCAGAGGCTCCAAGACTAGAGCTACTCCCATCAGCTAAGAAAAAAACCTCATTATCATTTACTAAATACGTGCTAGCACCTCCTAAAAGATGTATGCCAAGTTTTCTGTTGATGATGGCATATTCTACCTCCAAGGGGATTTCTAAAAAGCCTAACTCATGACTTACAGACCCAACTGAGCTGTAATTTATAGTATTTAGTCTGGAAAAGCTAGTCGCCATATTTACAGGTTTTCTAGCCACCTCTGATGCGGAGAGTAGCCTCACTTGCTCTACTACAGCATTTTTAGGATAGCCAGCCTCACCGCGTAATGCTCCGGATGTAGTGGACAATACCACATCTTGAGTATTATAACCCATAGCTACTTGGTTTATCCCTGTTCTTATTTTTATACGTTTATTGATGGCGTAAGCTACATTTAAGCCATAGGACATGTTAGGATTACTGCTGGTTTCTCCTTGTAGGCCAGATTCAATAGGGTTGCCACCACTCAGAGAACTCATAAAGACAGGAGCTATATTTGGCTGTATAATCCACGATTTTGCTGTTGTAGTTTCTGTATCAAAATCAAAAGAGGCTTCCTCTTCTATATCATTAAAAATAGATTTTTTTAAAGGTTTTGTAGGTTGTTGATTAGAAGCAATAGCCTCATTACCAAACAATAAAGCAGATTGAGGTGTTATATCACTTTCAGAAATCTGTGGATTTGCCAACCGATTTATAGGGGTGACAGGAGTTTGTGCCATCCTAATAGTTGGTCTTGGGTTGATTTGGGTATTATCTTGTTGTTCTGTTTTAATTTCATAATCAAAACGACTAGCAATAGAATTTTCAAATGACGTCAACTCCTCGTGAACGGATGAAAATCTATATGCTGGAACACTTATTTCCAAAGGAGTAGAGTAGCTTCTCTTGCTAAAAGTAAAAGCATTGGCAGAGCTTTTGGACTCAGAGGTATTGTAGTAGAACAGACCTATGCTCACAAACAACACTAATATAGCAGCCACAGAAGCCACTTGCCACCAAAGAGGCAGAAAACGTTTACGCTGGTGTTTATGATAAAGTTGAGCCTCTATACTATCCCATAACTTTGGGGATGGCGAAGCCTGAAAATCTTTAAGATTTTCTTGAAATAACCGTTCTATGGGTTTGGTAGGTTTCATTTTAATTTCGACTAGCTTTTTGGGAATATGTCCCGTCTATATTGGCTTTTGATATTTTTCTTCTGAGGATTTCTTTAGCACGAGAAAGGTTCGATTTTGAGGTGCCTTCAGAAATCTTTAATTTTTCTGCTATTTCTTTATGTGAAAATCCATCTAAGGTGTAGAGGTTAAATACCATCCTATACCTGTCTGGCAAACCTTGTATGCAACTCAATAAAAACTGAAGGCTATAATTATCCTCTTCCACATAAACTTCTTCAGCTTTCAAAGCCTCTTCACTTACTATTTCAAAAACTTTTTGCTTTCTGTAGCGTTGCAAACACATATTAACGGTAATGCGCTTCAGCCATCCTTCAAAAGAGCCTTTGTGCTTAAATTGATGTATCTTATCAAAAATCATAATGAAAGCATCTTGAAGGTTGTCTTCTGCTTCAGAATAGCTTCTTGAATATTTCAGAGATATGCTAAAAAGAACATCTGCAAACATCTCATACAGTAGCTTTTGAGACGCTATGTCGTTTTGTTTGCAGCGTTTTATGAGTTTTTTCAATTCCATATAGTTAATTTCACCTATCTCTAAAAAAATATTTAAAGTGAAAGTAGGTAATGTGAATTACTTAAACAAATGATTCCTTAAATTTTACTTAACACATTATACTTTTAAGATGATTTCACCTCCTAAAGGTTGCGTGACTCCAAAAGATATCAGCAAACAAAAAACCGATACAAGTATGCATCGGTTTTTTTATCATTTTGGTAAGGAAGCTTAGTCTTCAGCTTTAGCAACTTTGATAGCTTCCACAATTTTGACTTCTAGTTCTTCCATCAGCTCTGGATTATCCAGAAGTAGTGTTTTCACAGCATCTCTCCCTTGGCCAAGTTTTGTATCTTCATAACTGAACCAAGACCCTGCTTTTTTAATAATTTCATAATCTACGCCTATATCGATAATTTCACCAATCTTTGAAATTCCTGTGCCATACATAATGTCAAATTCTGTCATTTTGAAAGGAGGTGCCACTTTGTTTTTCACCACCTTCACACGGGTTTTGTTCCCCATTACATCACTATTAGAGTTTTTGATTTGTGTATAGCGTCTGATGTCTAATCTTACAGAAGCATAAAACTTCAAAGCATTACCTCCTGTAGTGGTTTCTGGATTGCCAAACATCACACCAATTTTCTCTCTCAACTGGTTGATGAAGATCACTGTACAATTGGTTTTACTGATAGTAGAAGTCATTTTTCTGAGTGCCTGAGACATCAATCTGGCATGAAGTCCCATTTTAGAATCTCCCATTTCACCCTCAATTTCGCTTTTTGGAGTTAAGGCTGCTACAGAATCTATCACAATAATATCAATAGCTCCAGAACGGATTAAATTTTCTGCAATTTCTAAGGCCTGCTCCCCATGGTCTGGCTGAGAAATAATCAGATTATCTATATCAATATTCAAGTTTTTAGCATAGGTCCTGTCAAAGGCATGTTCAGCATCTATAAAAGCAGCTATACCACCTGCTTTTTGTGCTTCAGCTATGGCGTGAAGTGTAAGAGTTGTTTTACCAGAGGATTCTGGGCCGTATATTTCTATCACCCTACCTCTAGGATATCCGCCTACGCCTAAAGCTAAATCCAGTCCTAAAGACCCAGATGAAATTGCCTCTACATCTTGCACGGCTTGGTCGCTCATTTTCATCACTGTCCCTTTGCCATAGGTCTTATCTAGCTTATCTAATGTAAGCTGTAGAGCTTTTAGTTTTGCGTCTTTTTCGCTATTTTCTTTTGCCATAACTATATTGAATTCGTTTTTTGTAAAAATAGTATTTCTTTTTAAATATAAGATATCACTTACGCAACCAATTCAAGTATTGGGTATCTATTAAAAAAGTTCTTATAGTGAAGTTTCTTATAAAAACACTTATTACCAATACTAAACACGGTGCAGTATCTTTTATGACTGTGTGTAGTTGTAAAATTGACGGGGGCTGACGTTGTTATATTTTTGATTACGACAAAAAATTAAAAATGTATAACAACGAATTAGCCAAAACTTGTTGTTTTTTACAACGTTTAGAAAAAGCCCCATATTGGGGCTTTTTTCATTGTTAACAAATTTTAACAAAAAATTTTTGATTTCATAGGTTTTATTTCAAAAGCTAAATTATATTTGCATCATCAATTACCATATTTTGGTGTTTGATTTATAAAGAAGAGGCGAGAGACAGGCTCCAAGACCCTCGGCAACCTCAACAAAGTGTTGAAAGGTGCTAATTCCTGCCCAGAAAGGGACATATAAATTATAAGAAAAATGAACTTGTATTTTTTAAACACCACAATTACCTCTTTATTCAATTTTGAATTAGTTTCAACTTACTTTACACACACATCATGTATGCGAATGCTTTCGCCTATGTCGTGCTGTTCTTGTATGTGCGCATAGGCTCTTTCGCGAAATTTCCAATTTATGCTCTAGTAGTTTTTACAAAAGAGCGTCCCTATTTTGATTTTAAACCTTATTAAAACCTATACACATGTCTACTACATTAAAATTTGAAAGTTTACAACTGCACGCTGGCCAAGAATCTGATCCGACTACAGGCTCTATAGCTGTGCCAATTCATCAAACATCATCGTTTGAATTTCAAAATTCAAAACACGCCGCCAAACTTTTTGGTCTGGAAGAATTTGGAAACATCTATACAAGAATTATGAACCCTACCACAGATGTGTTTGAAAAAAGGGTGGCCGCTCTAGAAGGCGGTGTATCTGCTGTAGCTACTTCTTCTGGTATAGCCGCGCAATTCCTTGCTATATCTACGTTATTACAAACTGGTGAGAATTTTGTCTCTACGTCTTATGTCTATGGTGGTACTTTCAATCAATTCAATGTCACCTTCAAGAAACTTGGTATCGAAGCCCGTTTTGCCAATGGAGATGAGCCAAGCTCTTTTGAAGCTCTTATAGATGACAAAACCAAAGCGATTTATCTTGAAACCATAGGTAATCCTGAATTCAATATTCCAGATTTTGAAGCGATTGCTAAAATTGCTCAGCACCATAAAATCCCACTTATCGTGGACAATACTTTTGGAGCTGGAGGAGCTATTGCTCAACCCATAAAGCATGGTGCAAACATTGTAACATCCTCTGCTACCAAATGGATTGGTGGGCATGGCAATAGCATAGGAGGTGTTCTAGTAGATGCTGGAAACTTTGATTGGGGCAACGGGAACTTCCCCGGATTCACAGAACCATCTGAAGGCTATCATGGGCTAAAATTCTGGGAAGTTTTTGGAGAAGGCAACCCACTTGGATTACCCAACGTCGCCTTTGCCATAAAAGCAAGAGTAGAAGGACTTCGTGATTTTGGACAATCGTTGAGTCCGTTCAATTCCTTTTTATTACTCCAAGGTATTGAGACCTTATCTTTGAGAGTGGAGCGCCATACTGAAAATGCTCTACAACTCGCAAAATATCTTGAAAAACATCCAAAGGTAGATTACGTAAACTATCCAGGTTTAGAAAGTTCTCCATACCATGAAAACGCCAAAAAATACCTAGAGCGAGGATTTGGAGCCGTGTTGTCTTTCAAATTAAAAGCCACTGTAGAAGAGGCAGATAAGCTTGTAGATACTTTAAACTTGATAACACATACCGCCAATGTAGGAGATGCTAAGACGCTTATTATCCATCCTTCATCAACTACACACCAGCAACTTGATGAGGCTGAACAAAAAGCCGCAGGTGTATTTCCAGGCCTGCTAAGAATCTCTGTAGGCATAGAGCATATAGATGACATCATCGCAGATTTAGAACAAGCCTTATCTCAACTTTAAAACCTAAAAAAATGAGCATTTCAAATTTTTCAATACAAGGATCTAGTGTGACTTCCACACTGTATAAAGGAACTTCAAGACAATTTACATTTTTAGTAGATGAGCCAAATGAACTTGGTGGGGAAGACTTAGCCGCCAATCCTGTAGAATATCTACTGGCTGCCTATGCTGGATGCATTAATGTTGTGATCAACTTAATAGCTAAAGAGCTAGATGTGCAGTTAAATAGTATTAAAATCAATATAGATGGCGACTTGGATGCGGCGAGATTATTAGGGCATAGCACTAAAGAAAGAGCAGGGTTTCAATCTCTAAATGTGCATATTGACTTTGAGACTAGCGCCCCCCAAGAGCGAATAGACCTTTTGTTCAATAGCCTAAAGCAAAGATGTCCTGTGAGTGATAATTTAAGCAACACCACGCCTATACAATATCACATCAACAAGTTATCCCAGAAGGAAGAAGCTTATGCCTAAAGTATTTAAATATCAACATCAGTTTCAACTTGAAAACGGCCAATATCTGCCAGAGCTCCATATAGCTTACAATACTTACGGCCAGCTAAATGCAGACAAGTCCAACGTTCTCTGGGTGTGCCATGCGTTAACCGCAAATGCACACCCCGAAGAATGGTGGCCAGGAATTTTTGATGAAGAAGCTGGTGTTGATTTACATAAATACTACATAGTCTGTGCCAATATCATAGGGTCTCATTATGGCAGTACTTCGCCACAAAGCATCAATCCCGAAACTGATGAAGTGTATGGATTGAATTTTCCAAATATTAGCATCAGAGACATCACAAAAAGCCTTGACTTGCTCAGTCAGGACTTAGGTATAGAAGAAATCCAATACCTTATAGGTGGCTCTGTAGGTGGCATGCAAGCTATGGAATGGGCTATACAAAAGCCCGAAAAAATCAAAAACCTAATAGTATTAGCTACTAGCGCTAAGCTTTCATCATGGGCTATTGCTCTAAATGAAACCCAACGCATGGCCATAGAAGCCGATGCAAGCTTTTATGACAATACCGAGGAGGCTGGCAAAAAAGGCCTAGAAGCAGGAAGAGCCATGGCATTACTGAGCTACAGAAACTACAAAACCTACCAATCTACACAAATTGATGAGGAAGATACCATAGATGATTTTAGAGCTTGCTCCTACCAAAGGTACCAAGGCCAAAAATTATCTAAACGCTTTAACGCTAAATCCTATTGGTACTTATCCAAAGCTATGGATAGCCATAATGTAGGCAGGAATAGAGGTGGTTGTGAAAAGGCATTGAAACAAATTACTGCCAATACCCTTGTGGTTGGGATAGAAAGTGATGTGTTATTCCCAATTAAAGAACAACGATTTTTAGCACAACACATTCCTTCTTCAAAACTAGAAGTAATAGATTCTTTGTACGGACATGATGGTTTTCTTATAGAAGTTGAAAAAATAAAATTATTATTGCATAAACATTTTAAAATTTAGTCAATGCCTCAACATCTTACTATAGGGTTATTTGGTTTTGGAAGTGTAGGTTCTGGAATATATCATGCCCTGAAAAAGAAAAATATACCCAACATCAGCATAAAAAAAATTGTAGTTAAAAACCCTGATAAACCAAGATCTGTAGATTTTGATAATTTTAGCTACACCCCAGAAGATATTCTAGAGGATGCTGATATCAATGTTGTCTTAGAATTGATAGATGATGCAGAAGCTGCTTATTCCATTGTGAAACATGCTCTAAATAGCAAAAAACATGTTATTTCTGCCAATAAAAAAATGCTAGCAGAACACCTTGAGGAGCTTATCACTTTAGCGCAAACACAAGGGGTTACTTTGCTATACGAAGCTGCTGTTTGTGGCAGTATTCCTATCATCAGGACGCTGGAAGAATCTTTTGGTTATGATCAGTTTCAATCTACTAAAGCCATAAGCAATGGTACCAGTAACTATGTGTTGACACGCTTATTTCAAAATCCACAGCCCTTTGATGAGATCATTACAGATGCACAAAAACACGGTTTTGCAGAATCCGACCCTACGCTGGATATAGATGGGTGGGACTCTAAATTCAAACTCATCATCAGCAATTACCACGCGTTTGGTATATTGAACTTACCTGAAGATATATTGAATATTGGCATACGCCACATCAAGCCTGAAGACATTGAATTTGCAAAAGAAAATGGCTTCAACATCAAATTAATAGGACATTCCAAACTAGAAGATAAAAAACTGGAAGCCTATGTTGCTCCGCAATTTATCCCTAATCATGAAGCCATTACCAGCATCAATTTTGAAAACAATGCAGTGGAACTAAATGCAGAATTTGCTCACCAGCAACTGCTACAAGGCAAAGGTGCAGGAAGTATTCCTACTGCTAGTGCAGTACTTTCAGATTTGGTGTCTCTTCAAAAAAATTATACCTATGACTATCCTAAAGCCGTGACCAAAACCAAAGAAAACAAGCTAACTTTGGATACGTCAAGTCGTATAAAAGTCTATATCTCATCATACAACAAAGCAGACTTAGAGTCCTTTGAGTTTGATACTGACATTCTTGAGGGCAATCAAAATCAACTTTTGTATAAGATTGGTAAGCTTTCAATAACTGATTTAAAAGCTCAGGCGGAAGACACAACTTCAGATGTATTTATAGCTCTGTTTTCTGACTAAAATTTCATCATCTTGCCATAGATATGTGAATTGATAAAGCTCTGAATATTCAGGGCTTTTTTTTAGTGAAATGTTGTTGATAGGTAATTTAAAATTTAATCTGCACTACCGCATTACATTTTATCTCATAAAGCTAAAGGCTGAATACTTCTACTTAATAGGCTTTGAGCTTCATTAAAAGAAAAGAGGCTTCCTCACAAGCTTTTTCAAGTTCATTGAAAAAACTATCTTTGCATTTTATTAATAATTCTTTAATCCTAAATATTAGTATAGCATGCAACTGTACAATACATTAAGTTCTGAAGAAAGGGCGAAGCTTATAGAAGAAGCTGGAGAAGAACGCCTTACCCTTTCCTTTTATAAATACCACCAACTCAAAGACCCTAAAGCCTTTAGAGATTTTTTGTTCATCAACTGGAACCAGCTCGATGTCTTAGGAAGGATTTATATTGCTCATGAAGGCATAAATGCTCAACTCTCCGTGCCTGCTAAAAAATTTGAGGATTTCAAGATCTTTTTAGATAGCATCGATTTTTTAAAGAACGTCCATCTTAATATTGCCATAGAGCATTACAGCAAAGCGTTTTTGAAACTCAAAATTAAAGTTAGACCTAAAATAGTCCACGATGGGCTTAATGATTCCAGTTTCGATGTCACCAACAAAGGCGTACATGTAGATGCCATGAAATTCAACGAACTGATCGAAGATCCCAACACCGTTTTAGTGGATATGCGTAACCACTATGAAAGTGAAATTGGGCATTTCAAAAACGCCGTAACACCAGATGTGGATACCTTTCGCCAATCTTTGGACATCATCGAGGAAGACCTAAAAGACCACAAAGAAGACAAAAACCTAGTGATGTACTGTACTGGCGGTATACGCTGCGAAAAAGCCAGTGCCTACTACAAGCATAAAGGCTTCAAGAATGTTTATCAGCTAGAAGGCGGTATTATAGAATATGCCAGACAGGTAAAAACTATGAATTTAGAAAACAAATTTTTGGGTAAAAACTTCGTGTTTGATGACCGCCGTAGCGAAAAGATTTCAGAAGACGTGATAGCCCATTGCCACCAATGTGGTACTGCCTGTGATACACATGTGAATTGCGCCAACGATGGTTGCCACTTGCTCTTTATCCAGTGTGAAAACTGTGCTGAAGAGTTGCAAGGCTGCTGTTCTGATGCTTGCAAAGAAGTTATTCAGCTTTCCTATGAAGAGCAAAAACGGCTTAGAGCTGGAAAACGTGCGAGTCATAAAATCTTTAAGAAAGGCCGCTCGCCGGTATTGAAATTTAAACAACAAGAAAGCATGTCAAAATTTAGAGAAGTTTAGCCTGTGCCTTCTTAGCTTTCTTCTTCCGATTAGAGATATAAACCCCAAGAAGAATCACCCCACCAGAGGCAAGTTGAAAAAGATTGAACTGTTTATAAACTATAATAAAAAAGTAAACAAAAATGTTTACTTTTTGAAATTATATTATCTTTGTTTAAAATTCAGTAATGCTTCCAGAATTATCTAAAATAAAAGGAGTTCATCCAGGGGCTATTTTAAAAAGAGAATTAAAAATTCGAAACTTAAAAAGCAATTGGTTAGCCAATCAAATTGATGAGCACAAACAAACCATCAGTGCTATTCTGAATAAAAAAAGGGACATAAATCCAAAACTCTCCATTAAATTATCTACACAATTTGATGTGGAAGAGGATTATTTTATGATGCTACAAGCTGCCTATGATGTTATGACTGCTTCTGAGAACAACCAAACTCCAAATTTGAATAACTTTAGAAAGGCCATTTTCTGGGACACAAAAATTGATGAGATTGACTGGGAAAAGCATAAAAAAGCGGTGATAAAAAGAGTCTTAGAAAGAGGGAATGCGACTGAAATTGAAGAAATCATTTCATTTTACGGCAAACAAAGCGTCATTGAAGAAATAAAGACGATGAAAGTGAGCTATCTCCCTGCTTACCAAGAAAATATTAAAGAACACAATTTAATATAACCTGCAGTGAAACTACATACCAACACCGTTTCCAATCTACTCTGGGAGGCCTTAACTCAGCTAATGGAGGTCCAGGAGCTAAATTCATTTCGGCTTGTTGGTGGGACGTCATTAAGCCTTCAGTTGGGGCATAGAGCTTCAGTAGATATTGATATGTTCACAGACGCCGACTATGGTAGCATTGATTTTATGAAGCTTGAAAACAGCTTAAGAGGACTTTTTCCTTATATTGATACATCTCCTGCTGGATTTGGTGGCTTAGGAAAATCTTATTTTATAGGTCACCATAAGAGGGAGTTAGTAAAGTTAGATTTATTTTACACCGATTCTTTTGCTTTCCCTTGTGTTAAAGAAAAGAATATTAGATTTTCAAGTCTTGAAGAAGTTGCTGCAATGAAGCTTGATGTCATCGCACATGGTGGAAGAAAAAAAGATTTCTGGGATATTCATGAGCTATTAGAGAAGTTTACTTTTAACGAGTTAGTCTGTTTTTATAAAAAACGATACCCATACGGTTCTTCTAAAGATGAATTATTACTTCAAATGATTGATTTCTCAGTCGCAGATCATGATTTCGAACCAAATTGTTTTAAAGACAAAAAATGGGTGTTGATAAAACTAGATTTTGAAGACTTGATTAAGAGGATTTAAGCTCCTCAAAAGCTTTAGTTTTTTTCGCTTTCTTCTTCCTATTAGAGATATACACCCCAAGAAGAATCACCCCACCAGCGGCAAGTTGAAGCAAATTAAATTGTTCTCCATCCAGAACACCCCAAAACAGTGCAACAATAGGAATAATATACGTCACAGACGTAGAAAAGACGGGGTTGGAGAGTTGGATCAATCTATTGAATAAAATCTTGGCTAGCGCAGTTCCAAACAAGGCTAAAAGCGTGATATAAAACAGAGAAGTCTGTACTGATTCCTGCGCCAAAAATTGAACATCGAAAAAGCCTGTAAAAACCAAAATACCCAAGGCAAAAGGCACTAGAAGTAAAAAAGAACCAGTAGCAATGCCTAAGGCTGAGATATCTTCGAGAAAGGATTTCAAAATATTAGCATTGAAAGCATACATCAGTGAAGCAACTATTGGGAACAGGGCAAACCAATAATTCTGATCAGGATTTAAAGACGCTCCAGCTAAAATAAGCAGCATAGACCCTGCCAAGCCAATAACTACACCTATGAACTGTTTCCTAATAAATTGATTATTAAAAAACAAAATTCCCGTAACCAAGGCCAGAAGTGGTACTGTTGAGTTAAGGATAGAGGCTATGGCGCTATCTATTTCAGTCTCGGCATAAGAGAACAATAAGGTAGGAAACATTGTCCCGATAAAACCAGAAATCGCAATCCATTTCCACTGCCACTTTTTGATTTGTTTCACTTTTTTAAACCCGATACTACCAAGGAAAACACCTGTGATAAGCACACGAAGTGCTGTGAGCTGAAGAGGTGAGAAACCCTCTAGCCCTTTTTTGATCAGAATAAAAGAACTGCCCCACAGCATGGCGAGAGAAAAAAGAAAAAGCCACTTTAAAGTATTAGCATTCAAACCAAATATTTTTTACAAAAGTGAAATTAATTAAGCTACACTTTTAATAAATTAGGGTTAAAACTTTGAGGAAAAAGAGCCTCTATAGGCCATAGATTTTTTTGAATTTTAGGTTTTCTAAAAGAAAGAAGGCTACACAGAATTTGGAACTCTATCAACTTTTTTTACTATTCCATGAGTTGATATCACAAGGGTGGCGGTTTTGTCAGTTTTATCCCAAAAGGCCATATTAGCGCAAGCATCATGCTTGTGCCTTTACAAAAACTAATAGTTCTTGTCTTACTATTTTTAATATCTATACTTTTCTTACTCTTGCTGTAACGAGCGGGACGCTCTCGCTAGCGGGGGTTTAAGCCCTCTAAATTTACCGTAAATCCAACTCTGGTAAAAAGACAAAAACCCTGAAAAGGGCTTAAAACAACTCATTTTTTAGATTTTTAGTGGCTTGTGCAACGGTTACCGCTGTTGTAGGTAGTTTTTATACTCGAACTAGTTTCAATAACGGTTCAAAGGCATAAAGTGCTGGTCTTCTGCCTGAAGATTCTTCTAATGTTCTTAGTAATTCTTTGTCTAGTAATATTCGAGTAAATCTAGCAGCGGTTGGCCCTGGTATTCCACTTTTTGAAGTGAATCTGTTGTTTCTAAATATAGGATTTGTGAAAATATAATCTAATGCGTTTACACTCCATTTTGATGATAAAACATCTGAAAATACAGGTTTCATATCTTCGTATAAATTCTTTATTCTTTCAGCAATTTCTAAATTTCTAATTGCTTGTTTTTCGATTGCATTTAAAAAGAAGATACACCATGCTTCCCAATTGTTATTTTCAGATACATTTCTCATGGTATCAATATATTCATCTTTATGCTCTTCCATATATCCACTAACATAAAAATGAGGTTCTGATATTGTCCCTGATGACCAAAGAAGTAGTGTAATTAACATACGTCCAATTCTTCCATTTCCATCTTGAAAGGGATGAAGCGCTTCAAATTCGAGATGCATTAAAGCTGTTTTTATCAAAATCGGGTCTGAACCGTCTTTAATATAAGTAAACAACTTTTCTAATCCGTCATTTAGCTTTTCAGGACTTATTGGTGTAAATAATACTTTTTGTTTGATTTTATCAGCTAAATAGTTCTGTTCAGTTTTATATTGTCCGGGTGACTTTTGAGCTCCTCTACCAAAGGATAATAGTTGTTGATGTAGAGTTTTAATTAAATGTTGAGATAATGGGTAACCATCTTTCAATGCTCTTTGGCCGTTCAAAAGTGCTCGTTGATATAAAATTGTCTCAAATACTTCAGAGCGGACATTTTTAGCTTCTTCTGAATCATTTTCACTATCGGCTTCAAACTTTAGTATTTCATCCATTGTACTAATCGTTCCTTCCATTCTTGATGAAATTACGGCTTCTTGATTTCGTAATGGAGCTAATAAAATCTCACTATTATGCATGTTTTTAAGCATTTGGTCATATCTAGCCAAAGCATCTGTTGCTTTTAATAGTGAATTGACGATTTTCCCATAGTCCAAATTTTGAGGCGGGAATTTTTCATAATGATATTGTACTGAGTTAGTAAAATCCATGCTATCTGTATTTGAAGTAAATATATTATTAAATATTTACATAAAATAAATTTGATGTTAAAAATATTCGTTTATTGATAGACAAAATCGCTTGATATACATTTATTAGTATCAAACTTATTTGATAATCATATTTTCGACAAAGTGACAATCAAATGTATTTGGGGAATACGAATTTACATCAAAGTATTTGATGTAAATAGGTGTTAAAAAGTGATAGACAACAGGTTTTGTCAAATTACCTACAACGGTAAAAAATAAGAGCAGGAGCAGATTTCAAGGCGATTACTTGTCCGCCACCACCAAAGTTTATTAAAAGCACTGACTTTGATTTTACCACTTCACCCGCTATTGATCTTATACAATGTAGTGCGGTCGTACTTTTTTTTCGGTCGTCTGTCAGCGTTGGCAAAGACATACTCTTTTGCAATTTTGGGCTTCATGGTGGCTAAAGCGAATTGCAAATGTGTAGAGCTTTAAGCGTTGGCTAAATTTCGTAATTAGTAATCATTAAATGTTCAGTTTCTCTATCGTTTCTATTCATAAAACTAACTGCATATTTTTTATCAAAATAATTAATAAAAACATTCTCTTTATTATTATATAATCCGTGGATGAATTCTGTATTTTTAATAACTAACATCCAATTACAATTTAATCTATTTATAAGTAAATCAGATAATCTTTTTTGGTCGCTAAAGTCAAAATTATTTTTATCATAAGTGCTAAACTCTGTATCATAAGGTGGGTCAAGGAATACAAAATCATTTTCGTCAGTTTTCTTATTTTTGAAAAAATCAAAAAAATCTGTATTTTCTATAACTGTATTTCTTAATCTATCTTTTAAATAGCTTGATTTTAAATATGAAATTTTAGTTTTAAGCCTATTTTTGTTATAACCCATGCCACCATAAGGTACATTAAATTCGCCTTTTGAATTGTATCTAAACATACTACTATAAGTATAGTTTCTTATGAAGTAATAAATAGCCGAATTAACGAAAACGCTTAAGTCCTCTTGGTTATTATGTAAATACCTATAGTACATATAAATTGCACTTTTCAATGCTGTAAGAATATTTAACTCGACATCTTCTTCAGAAAGCTTACCTTTTTTTTGCTCAATACTATGCGAGAGTGTAAACTGAACTCTGTCTAAAATTTAATAAATTAACCCTTTAAATTTTAGATAGATATGAAAAAAGTAGAACAATCAGAATTTGAAAAAAAAGTAGTAGACCAGTTTTTATCT
>Ga0102930_1000363_pt1 | contig 15266 bp, 16 predicted proteins | sample SalPon1_B_H2O_MG_FD_84514 | JGI IMG/M metagenome (GOLD analysis project Ga0102930, IMG submission 84514) | Salt pond water microbial communities from South San Francisco under conditions of wetland restoration - Salt Pond MetaG R1_B_H2O_MG | ecosystem: Environmental > Aquatic > Non-marine Saline... | reverse complement strand
GTAGAAATACAAGCTGTATTGTATGGATTCCAATCAATAAAGGACGCCCAACCATCCAATGATGTTGATTATTCTAGATATAATGTTGTACCCGGTGACGAGCAGGTTTTTGATTCTGAATCTCAAAATGAAAATGAAATAAATATAACTGAAAGCAGTTCTTATATAGAAAAAGTTGAAGAAAATGATGTGGATCCCGGTTTAACCTACAGTTCAGATAAACAGATTCCAACTCAATATACAAAAGCAATACCGCATCCTGTTGACATTCCATTAGTTTCAGAAACTGATGAAGAAAATGGAATTTATGTAGCAATTGAAGCCCAGCAGCCTTGGCGAAAAGGCGAGCTTTACATTTCTCTAGATGATGAATCAAGCTATACTCCTTTTGCTACCTGTATATCAACTTCTGTTGTAGGCACAGTTTCAGCTGGATCTTTAGATAGCGGATATGAAAAGGGAAATGATGATAACACATCATCTATTACTATAACTTTATCTTCAAATTTAAACAAAGGATTAAAAAATGTAACTGACAATGAATTTTTAGCAGGAAAGCAACTAGCTTTAATTGGAAATGAAATTGTTTCTTTTAAAAATGCCAATGAAGTTTCATCGGGTGTTTATGATGTTTCAAGATTTATAAGGAGTTTTAAAGGCTGGGAAGTTCCATCCCATTCATCAAATGAAAGATTTATTTTGCTTACAGGATATTTAAAAAGAATTGAAGGGCGATCTGATTTTATTGGGCGAACAGCCTACTTTAAAATTCCTCATTCTGGGCAAAATTTAGATAGGGTTTCATCTAGAAGTTTAACCATTCAAGGAAAAAGTTTAGAACCAGCACCACCAACAGATATTTCTGCAACTGAAGATATACAAAATAATTTAAAAATATCTTGGCAAGCACAAGAAAGGGGTTTGGGAAAAACAGCAGGTGAAAATTATCAAAATTATAAAATTGAAATATTGGATGGTCCTGATGGAAATGTAATTCGTTCTGAAGAAACGAACAAAAATTATTTTATTTATGAAAAATCCCAAATAGATTCAGATGGAATTGATATAAATGACTTAAATTTAAAAATTTATAAAAAATCAAGTGCTGTGGGCTGGGGGCATCCAGCTGAGGCTTATCCTGTTTCGTTAAATTCACAATCTAGTGAATCTGTACTTGACAAAGTATTAAATGTTATCTCGTATCCAAAATCACAAGGAAACGCACCAAAAACAATTGATTTATTTCCTGAAAAAACAAGCCCAACTGGCACAGACAAATTATTAGTTCAATCCGCTTCAGATTATAGCTATGTAAATCTTGAAAATATTGATTTTGGTGCCTTTAGTGGTACCACAGATGATATCGAAGAGGGTTCAGTAAATCTTTATTTTACAAATGCCAGGGTGGATACGCGATTATCTAATCTTGGTTTAAATGCCATTGGAAACTTTAACGATACTGGTGGAAATTCCCCATCTGACGGATATGTAATTTCTTGGGATGATAATAATAAGATATACAAACCCCAATCTATTGGTAGTTTAAATTTTGTTTTAGATGATATTGAAAATGTAGATGCTTCAAATAAATCAGATGGTTATTCACTACAATGGGATAGCACTTATAACGAGTTTAGGTTGAAAGCACCATCACTTAATGCATCTAGCACCGATTCACTATCAGAAGGCTCGAATAATTTATATTATACAGAATCAAGGGTTAATAATTATGTAACTTCCCATATAAAACCTCAAGATTTGTATAGAGTTGATGAATCCAATTTAAATGACAGAAGTATTTTGATATATGACACTTCTACTGGAATAAATCAATGGAGAATGGAGGTATTAAGCAATACTCAAATTACTAGCACTGATGATGTTCCAGAAGGTGATTTTAATTTATATTATACAGATTCTAGAGTTGACAGCAGAATAGGAAATAGTTATTTAACAGATTTAAAAAATGATTTTTACGTTAATAATTTAAGAGATGTGGACGATAGTGGAAAAGCCACTGGGGATGCCCTAATTTGGGATGGTTCTAATTACATTCCAGGAAATCCCAATACTGGGATTAATATGGAAGATTTAGGAAATACAAATATTGATTCTTCTACACTAACTTCTGGACAATTATTAGTATGGGATGGGAATTCTTGGGATAATCAAGATGCTATAAACATAACCAATTTAGGGGATATAGGCAATGTAAATATTTCTAATGGACACAATAGATTTTTATTTAGGGGTTCCTATTCTGGGGATTGGAATTCTACAAATTTATTTGATTCAGAAGGGGATATCTTAGTTGGTAATGGTGGAAGCGGTTTTGTTAATCTTTCTGTTGGTGCTGACGGACAAATAATAGTTGCAGATAGTAATCAATCAGAGGGGGTGCGTTGGTCAGATCCAGAACCAGCTTATTTAAGTATTCAAACTTTAAGTACCAATTACACAATTCAAAGTTTAGATCATGCTTCCATATTTAGAATTAATGACAATTTAACTATAAGTTTACCAACCGATTTAACAGTTGGATTTTATTTCTACGCTAGACTAGAAGACTCAGGGCTCACCCTCGATTTATCTTCAAATGGAACAATTGATGGAATTAATCAAGTTACTGTTAATAAAGAACAAATAAAAGTTGTTTATCAAGGCAATAATATTTGGCTGTCAACAAAAATTACATCAGCAGATATAGGAAATATTTCAACTGATGATATTTCCGAAGGAACTGATAATTTATATTATACAGATTCTAGAGTTGATACAAGAGTATCACAAGTTTTAAATAATACTAATCTAAACGATTTAAATAATATTACTTTTAATTCTTTATCCAATGGACAGTTTTTATATAGAGAATCTAATGAATGGGTAAATAAAAATTTTAGTTCTATATTTTCTTCTGAATTTCTTACAAATTTTCAAAACTCAGAAATTGGCTCTCTATTAAATGTTGAAGGAAGCACCCCTAATGAAGGGGATATTTTAGAATATGTTGGATCCACATCAATTTTTCAATTAATTTCATTATCGGCTAGAATTGATTCAGTTCTTTCTAATAAAAATGTAGAAAATTTTAATAATGTAGAAATAATTTCTCCCAATGATGGTGATGTTCTGACTTATAATGGATCTACAGGGAAATGGGAACCTCAAGAAAGTTCTACAAATTCTGGAAGTTCTGGAGGTACAAGTAACGATTTAACTGATATTTGGCTTTACGGGGGTATATGATGCTTGCACAAGGCACTTTAAACACAAGTGTAAATACTATTTATACAAATAGTTCTAACAGTTCTAAATTTTTAAAATCTTTTATTTTTCATAATTCAAATGCAAATAACAATTCTTCTGTTCATCTGTATGTTGTAAAAAATGTTTCCGGTTCTGTAGGAAATGCAAATTTAGGAAATAGAATTTTATATATTTCTCTTAGCCCGGGAGAAACTTATGAATTTTCATCCGCTTTTCCAATAGAGTTATTACAACAAAATGATACAATCCAAGCAAAAAGCGATACAGATGGAGATGCTAATTATTTTATTTTTGGAAAAGCAACCTAGCCTACTTGTATTCCTTGAGCTGCATAATTGTTTGACGACATAAAGACATCCCCAAACGCATCCGTATAAATTTCAAAAGCGAGTAGAGAACCCATTCCCGTAGCGCAAAATTTTACATTCCCTCGAAAAACTAAAGGTTTTACTATGTACTCATCACCAAAATCTTTATTATCAGAAAAATCTCGCCTTCCCTCAATATAGAAAAATTTCCCAAAATAAGGGAGACCATCTACGGCATTTATAGTCCCCCTATTTATTGCTTGAAGCCTAGTATGATTACGATTAGTACTATCTCCTTCTACAAATCCACTATCTCTGGAAAATAATGCTAAAGGATCGAATGTTGTAATTGGAATTCTTAAATAATTATCAGCATACATATCATTAACATCAAAATTAAAGTCATCATTTAAACTAATCCAAGGATTATTATTTCCTGTGAATCTTCTCGCAAAATGAATGTGATTGTATGCTATATCAACCCTTCCAATACACCAAGCATATTTATCATATAAAGCTACCCTTTTTAAAAATCCAAAATGAATAGCATTAAGCCCATTTAAATAATATTTATAAACTTCTTTTGATTTTACTGAAATCCCAACACTACCATCTAAAATCATTAAGCAAGCCGAACCACTATCTGCTACTAACCATAATCTATTTTTATAGTTACTTGTATCATCAACTTCAAGAACATAAGGTGGAGATTCTTCTAAATTATCATTTGTATCTCCTAAATAACCAATCACATCAATATTATTATTAGCATTTTTTCTAAAAATAAAATAACAACTATCTGAAGTTTGATCGACATCATATCCCTGCATTTTTAATTCAGAATTTGCAGAAATATCATCCAAAACTACAGTCCATCCAGCGGTTTGCAAGTTATCTCTAATTAAAGTTAATCCTTCATTTAAAGTTGTAAATTCCAAACCAACATAATCAGTTCCAGTAAAAAAATTAGTCATTATTTCACCTAAAAATTAGTACATTGTTATTTTAACAGAAGTTATTGCCATGTAATAAGCATATCCCCAATAACCATTTCTATCATTTAATATAAATTTATAGAAATTCGTATTGTTAAACATATTTCTAGTATTAGTTCGTAGAGTTCCATCCCCAATATCATAGAATTCATAAGTATAAGTACCATCCCAATGAAAGATAGCAGTATATCTTACCCATCTATCATATCCACTACCATTATGAGGGGTTGTTATTCCATCGGCATCCTCTACTTCCCATTGTGGGTTATTCCCGCCTAGCAAAATTAAATCGTTTCCACTATCATCCAAAAATTGGAAAGTAAACCCATTATTACTAGAACTTTCTTGCCAAACTATCTCTATAGATTTAATTCTATACCCGCCTAATTCTTTAATTGTAGAAGGAACTAATTCTGCATTTATAGTATCTCCATTAAAATTCCCAGCAGAAGGATTTCCATCAATGGTAATTTCATTGAAATTTTCTTGTTTTACCCAATCATTTGAAATTCCCGAAGAAAAATCATAAATTATTTCTTTAGGAATTTCATCTATATTAATTTCTGAGGTTAGAATTTGAGATTTATAAGTTTTTTGCGGATACAAAAATGTAGGAGATAATTTATCGTTTTTAAAAGATAAATCAAATCTAAAATTTAAATCAAAATTATAAGATTCTGCTTTATTCCAAGGTTTTTGCTGGAATATTATCGTTTCTTCGTTAGAAGAACCTGAAGGTAAAGAAGAAAAATAACTTATATTTTTTTTATTTTTTAATCTATTATTAGAGCTATTAAAAGGCATTAAATTTTTCCTATTATAGAAATGTTAAATCCGGGTAAATTGTAAGATTCGCCATTTGCAAAAGATAAATAGTTTCCATCATTTACAGCTGCTATTCTTTCTAAAGTTCCTACATTATCCCCAATAGTAGTTGTCGCGCCTACTGAAAAGCACAAATGCGTAAAAGATATATTTCCTGTAAAATTCCATGTATTCCCATCAGTTCCAACGCTGTAGTTCCCATTACTAAAAGTAAAACTAGAAGTTAAAACATTTTTCCTTTCGTATCCATTTCCTGATGGCAATTCCAAAGAAGCTACATCATTCATTGTCGATAACTTAGTTAATGTTCCACCCCCATCGTCCACTAAAAGTACAATTAAATTTGTATATTGATTTTTTATTATTTCCAAAAAATCTTTTGCTAAAACTTTATTTGTAATCATTTTATTTTCATTATATACTATTCTAAGTTAGAATATATTTTATCATTTCCTGGCATAAAGTTTCCAGTTGCGGGAAACCCACCAAATCTTGAAAAATTACTATAATTCTTACAAGCTGTTGGCGTTTTTTGGCATCCTGCTATAATATTAACAGATTCACCACCATTAAAAATATATGGAAAAGGATTAAGCAATTGAAAATTTGTTGCAGAATTTACTTTTATTATATATCTAGTTAAACCAGCGTTTAACCCACTTGTAACTTCAATTTTTCCATATTGAAAACTAGCAGAAAAGGAATTTGCAATTTCTATATTCTTTCCAGAAAAAGATACTATAGAAGAATTGTAAGTATGATTTGCTAAATCTACACCACAATTAGCATCTCCAAATTCATAAGGGCATAATGGAGATATTTTTTTGCTTGCTTTTTTATCAAGTAAAGAATCTGGCTCTGATAAAATCTCAAAATTATAGCTGTTTTGAGTTGTAGATATTTCTCCTACTATACCCTTTTGAAGTATTAATCCACCCTCTGGTGTTGCTGGTAAATTAGTTACATCAACAATAAATATGGTTACTTTTGCATTGTTATAAAAACCTTCTGTAATTTTTTCAGGAGATATTCCATTTGATGAAATTACACTTTCTATTTCCAAATTATTTACAGATAAATCGGCTTTCTTTTCAATTGCTGAAGGTGAAATAGCTTCTCTAGCTCGATATTGCACCCCATCAATTGTAAGGTTTCTATCGTGACTTGTAAATCCAATTTTATTATCATTTTTTTCAATTAAAATGCAATTTGCAATTGGATTTATTTCTTTGTCTATTAAACCAGTTCCATAGGTAAAAATATTTTTGAACCATATAAAATTAACATTGGAAAATTTTAAAGTATAAGGAAAATGAGTTAAACTCCCTTCTAGCTTGCGAACAGGTTTCACTTCTAAAGAATCTGTATCAAATCTTAGGTTTCTTTCATCTGGTGTTTCCCTAAATTGAAATAAATTTTGAAGTTTCCCCCTTGCACAGAAAAATAAACAAATAAAACTATCTGCTTCTGAATGGGAATTTGGAGTTTTTCCTTGATCTAAGATTAGATCGTTAGAAAACTCTAATCTATTTTTTTGAAGCTGTCTAAATTCTCTAAATACCTGTTTATTTTCGGTTTCGTATTTATGGTTATCAAACTGACTAATTGTTGTTTCACCTGGATAATAATCAAAATTGAGTGAAATCAACATTTTATTATACTTTTCTGAAGGTGTTACCAGTGGTGTTTGTAAATCTTCTTTTATTGGTAAACTATCCATTCGATAGTAAGAACTACTATCTAAAAATTGAGTGGCATAATAACTCTGTGATGTAACATCTCCTACTAAAAGAATTCTCGGAAGCTCCTCTTTTTCAAAAATAAAAGGAACATCAAAACTTCCCGACCAAGTTACTAAACCATTTGGTGTATAGGTGACTTCTCCTGTTGCTGTATTTAAAGTGTAATTAGTAACTTCTGTTCCATTATCAAATAATTTAAAATCTGCAAAAATAGGTTTCGTAACAGTTTTATAAGATAGGCTAAATATCTCAGAATTGTTAGCTACAATAAATTCTTTAAATAGTTGCCCCTTATTTCCATTGAAATAAACCCTTCCTTGAGAAGCAGTATAATATTCAGCTGTTTCTTTACTCTTAGCTAAAGAACCTGTACACTTCCCAAACCAGGGAAGAAACACCCGGAAAGAAATATAGCTCCCTTTCCATAGTTCAAAAAATCCAATTATGTTATCTAGTTCTTTTTTGGTTAATACCAAATCTCCTAAATCGCCAGATAGGTAAGGTTCGCTAAGACCGGGATATCTGTATTCCTTTCCTTGCAAATTTTCTGTAATTGTTGTTTCATAGTTGAAACTTAGCCTAAAAGAAGACTCATAGGGAATTGGAAGTTTGTCTTCAGCAAAGGCTCTATTGTTTAAATTATACATAATTACGGGGCTAATTTAGCTTTTCCTGCTCTTTTTTCCAAATACCAATTGATTAAATTGGGAGCATAGGGTTTTATCTCGTCAATAACCATCCATGCTAATGTTTGAATTTCTAATTGAGAGTCTTTTTTAGTTCTTTGATCCCACCAATGAAAGTAGTTTTCTAACGTCCCAGCTACTGTGAAATTCTGCCGGAACCCCGTCGGTAAGAGATATCTTGCAGATTCATAATTTTCTCCTTGATTGATTGCATCTCTATATCCTAAACAACTTCTATAGGCACTCATTAGCCGTTGCTGTCTTTCCTTATAGGTAAAGTTAAATTTATTTCCGTTCCTATCGTAATAGCTACCAATAGGACGAATGTAAACATATTTTTCTATATTTTGAGGGCTTAAAGGTTCACTTAAAAATCTATCTCCCGTGTACCGCTGAGATTGTACTAGAAAAGCACTATCTCTATGGCGGCACATCTGAGTTACAGTATTGTGGTCAAATCCTTCTACACGTATTACAAAATATGCAAAATTCAACACACTAAAATGACCAACATTTAGTTGATGCCGAATAATTGCATCGCCAGGATTTTCTGGGATTTTCACCTTTTCATTATCATTTACACATACATTTTGAGCCAACCAAATGGCTTTTTCAGGATTTCTGCTCGATCCATTTTTATCTACTTTACAATTAAAGTAATTGTCATTTATTAAATTGTTTTCCATCATGTTTTTTAACTTAATCGCTATAATGATTATATTGCACTTTGAAGTTAATGGCAATAGGATTATGCGATTAAAAGAAAATTTGGGAATTACAGATGCAAAACAATATGTTAACCGTCAATATAAAAAAGGGATACTTTTTTTGGGATGTAATGAAGATGGCTCGTTTGATATTTTGAACAAACAGCCAGAGCAACAAGAATATAAATATGTTTACCAAACTGATAAAAGAGGAAAGTGGCACCTTATACTATAAGTATAAATACTCTGTGACTACTCCTATAATATATATATAGGGATGGTCACAGTGTATAAATACCTAGTGTAGGTATAAATACTCTGTGACTACTCCTATAGTATTATTATAGGGATGGTCACAGAGTATAAATACTCATTGCCAGATGGGCTGACAATTTACATTAAAACCAGTACTATAAAAATGTAGATGATTTTGGAAGAATTATTATGTTTTCCCAAGAAGGCAGCAAAATTATAGATCGTTTTGCAAAAAATGAAATCTTAAAAGAATTCTCTTTGGATGAAGCTTTGCAAAAATGGAATTGTAAAGCTTTGTATACTTTAGGGGAGAAAGTAAGGATTTTGGGCAATCGAGCATTCGAAGACGAAAATGGGGAAATTAAGGTGATAATAATTATGAGATAGATATAATTTTGAAGCAATAGGCTATTCTCCGTTCCCAGTTCGGAGTTAAAGGTGTTTCAACAACTTTACACACTCCCGGGCGATCGTCAGAATGTATATACCAAAATGTATTTTTTGAATAATCGCTTAAAATCCCAGTGTGTATAGTTTTCTTAAATACCTTAAAAAGAATAACGTCCCCAATATCTTTTTCAGAGACTGGTTTTTCAACCAGTCTTTTTTTAAATTCATAATATAATTCATCCCCTACGGGTTTTTGCTGGTAATTTTCATAAAAAACATCGTAACCTAAATTTCTAAAGACGCCGACAACGAAACCAACACAATCGGCAGATACCCCTTTTCTGCATTGTCCGTGCCGCCATTTTGTGCCTAGCCATCCTCTGGCTTCTTTTATTATTTCTTGTTGCATTTTTAGTAAATCTCTTTTAAAGTGTTATTAGTATAGGTTGGAAAAATATGCACACTTTTATTTTATTTCACGGATTGAGCCATAGTGGAAAAACTACTTGCTGTAATATGCTTAATGAAAAATTTAGAATTCCGCATGTTACGCCAGTAGATAGATATAAAGAATTTCTAGAAGAGGTTTATGCACTTCCCGCAAAAAGTTTGAATAAAAAAGAATTTAAACAATCATTAATTCCGGGGACAGAATGGACCTGGGAAGATTTATTAATTAAAAGTTTCCACTTTCACAGAAGTTTGGATCCGGGTTTTGGTGCAAAACTTCTCGCTAACGAAATCATTTGTTATCTAGCGGTTGCTGAAAATTCAGACAAAACTTCAGTTACGAAAAATTTATACATATCTATAGATTCTATTAGAAATCCTGAAGAAATAGAAGCTTTAAAATTTCTAAAAGAATATTTTAACATTGAGATCAATTTAATTGAAATTTCTTCTCCTTTTGAGAGAAGATTTGAAAGCGATTGTTATTTTAATCAAAATAAAAAATTGTTATCTGAATTTTATGATAATAAATTTATTCTTAAAAACGACACAACAATAAATGAACTTGAATTGAAGATTTTGACAATATTTGACGAAATTATAAAAGATGACTATTATGTTTAATTTTGTTTTTGGTTTTTTTATAGCATTTTTATTGTTTTTCTTTTGTGGATTTTTCTTTTTACTGGGGATTGTGTTTTCTTATCAACGCATCCAAAAAGAAGAAACAGCAATAGAAAATAAATTTTTGCAAAGAGAACTATCTAAAATGTCTGATTTTTATAAAATCATAACTGATGATGATGATGATAACGACGACGATGATGATAACTTATCATCTGTTTACAAAAATGGGGGTAAATAATATATTTAAGATGTTGTTATTGTTTTTATATTCCAATGAAAAACGGTGTAATCTATGACCTAGAGATCTACCCAAACTATATGTGTCTTTCTGCATATAGCCTGGAAACAGGCAAATTAGCCTGTTGGGAAAAATATAAAGGATATAATAATATCTATAAATTTATAAATACAATTGTTCTAAAGAGGGGTAAAACCCTTATAGGATACAACAATAAACATTACGACGATCAGATATTAGAATATTTAATACGCAAAGAAAATAGTGATAACAACGAGTTATTTAATCTATCTCAAGAACTTATAAATAATGGAAAATTATTTAAAAAGGTTTCTTTTTCTAGTCTTGATTTAATGATGATAATAAAATCTGGATTTTCTGCACCGTCATTAAAAAGTGTGGCGGTGAACCTGAAACATCCAAAAATTGAAGATTTACCTGTTCCCTTTGATAAAGAATTATCATCTGATGAAATAGAAAAAATAAAAGAATATAATAAAAATGATGTTGTTATCACGAAAAAACTTTATGAAGAAATAAAACTCAGAATCGAAATGAGGCAAACTTTGAGTAATCAATTTAAATTGGATTTGTTTAGCACCAGCGATTCTGGGATTGCAAAAGCACTTCTAAATAAGAAATATAGAGAAAAGGAAAATAATATAGAGAAGCAACAAACAGTTCCAAACAGCTTTAATATTGATTCCATAATATATCCATGGATAAAATTTGAATCTAAAGAGTTAAATCTTTTTCTGGAAAATTTAAAATCCAAAAGAATAGAAAAAATAAAAGAAACACCATCCAGGGATATTTTTAAATTAGATATAGAACCTGTAAAAATAGGTAATAATACTTATACCCTTGGTTTAGGTGGCTTGCATAGCCAAGATAAACCAACCATTATCTCTCCAAAATCTGGAGAAATTTTGCTTGATTTGGATGTGGCTAGCCAGTATCCGTCTGCAATTATCAATAATAAATTATGCCCAAAACATTTAAATAGTGAAAGCTTTTTAAATGTTGTTAATGATCTAGTAGAAGAAAGGCTTTATCATAAGAAAAGAAAAAAAGAAAGTAAAGAAAGCGATAGCATTCAACAAGGATTAAAAATTTGTGTAAATTCCATTTATGGGTTTTTCAACAGTAAATATTTTTGGCTTTTTGATCCAGAAGTTACTTTTTCAGTTACAATCAATAATCAAATTCTATTATTATGTTTAATAGAAAGATTTGAAAATAACAATATTAATATTATTTCTGCAAATACAGATGGGATATTAATATATTCTAAAGAAGAAAATCTCGACAAAATAAGAGAAATATATAAAGAATGGGAATCTCAAACTCTGTTTGAGTTAGAAGAAAATTTCTATAAATTTCTGGCACGAAGGGATGTTAATAATTATTACGCAATAGATACTTCTGGAAATTCAAAGTTAAAAGGTGTCTTCCAACCTCAAGGTGGAATTGTTAAAGGTTTCTATTTTCCAATTATAGGAAAATGTCTACAAAAATACTTTGAAGGTAACAGAGATATAGATGCCCTTTTAAGAAATCATGATGATATTTTTGATTTTTGTGCAAGTCAAAAGATATCCAAAGATTTTACAAATATATTGGAATATGTTAAAAGAACTAAAATAACCCATTCACCGAAAACAGGAAAACAATATAAACATCCAAAAATAGAAGATAAAATAATTTCACAAGAAATAATTCAGCCTACAGTTCGGTTTTTTGTTTCAAATCCAATAGTTTTCAATGATGATGAAAATACAGAAGGATATAGGTTGAGAAAAAGAAAAAGATTGGAAAATGGTGAATTTTCCTACACTGATTATGTAAAAAATTATTTTGTAGAATTATTGCATGATTATGATGAAAGCCAAAATTATAAAAACAGAATTGATTATTCTTTTTATAAAGAAAGAATACAACAAGAAATAAATAAAATAGAAAATTTAGAAACGGAAAACAATAAAGAGGAAAATCAATTTATCCAACCTATGTTATTTTGAAATCTTTTCAAAGCTGCATCCAAAGAATCATTTTCAGGTTTACTTTTGGAATATTCTACATAGCATACGCAATTAGCTTGACATCGGCAAGCTTGTGTAGGCTGTGGCAGCGTTCCTATAGGCTGCCATCCTGCATTAGCATAATTTATACAGTCTGGACAATGTTCGGCAATAGATAATCGTCTACGCATCCATTTATATCCTGCCTCTTCTTTGGTAATTTTTTGGCTTTCAAAGAATGAAAATCTTGATTTTTTAACAAATTTGTTTATCCTTTCTCTGGCTTGTTTTTCAGTAATTTCGCCATTTTTTATTTGTTCTGATAACCTTTTCAAATATTTATATTCGTTTTTTAAAGTTCCACCAATTCTCGAATAATCTCTATTGTTCATATTTTTCAGCCCGCCTTTTCCTAGGGCTGAATTTTCTATATGAAGCGTTTTTAGTTTTTTTGAAGTTGCCCTTTGCCATTCTTCTAAATTTAGCGAACCATCATATAAAGAATCATTTAAATTTTTTACTTCTTTTTTTGTTTCATTTATTCTTTTTTGAGATAAATTTAAAATGGCTTTTTCAGGGGCAAATTTCCCTGAATCTTTATATCTATATCTCCCAACACTTTTATCAAAGATAAATTCCCTATCTGCATCTAGTAAGAACATATTGTGATTGTTTGTACTCCATGCTATAGTATATCCTAGGGTGAAGCGGAGATTGACCTAGTTTAACTTGTTTGGAAATTTAAATGAAACTGGTAAAAACTTTCCTATTTATTTTATCATTGCTGACTGATGCAGTAATATTATTTATTTTATTATCATTGTCTGATATTTCAATAAAACTAAATACAGAACATGAAACAGAGGATAATCAAAAGGATGAATCGCCTATGCCAGGTGAATCAAGGAGGATAAAATGGGGTGGCTAAAAATAAATAATAGAAAGAAATTTGTTGTTCCTGAAAGGTTTCAGGACAATTCTTTTCGTTATTACAAAACTCCAGAAGGAATTTTTCCAAGTGTTACTTCTATATTAGGAGAAACAAAATCCACTGCGAGTAAACAAAGGTTGAAAAACTGGCAAAAATTCAACAAAAAAGAAAAAGAAAGAGTTTTAGCTAGGGGGAGAAATTTAGATTTTTTTATTCAAAATTGGTTTGATGGTAAATATTGCGTTCCCGACGATGTACAGAGCCAAGTTGTAAATTTTTTAATGGAAATTTATCCTATTGGGGTTGAATATCCTGTACATTCTTGTTTAGGATTTGCAGGATGTTTTGATATGCTTGCAGAACACAAGAAAAAAACAGTTCTTATTGATTGGAAAACATCCACTAAAAGGAAAACAGCTAAAGATATTGAAGATTATTTTTTACAGATTGTGGCGTACAGGTATGCTATGATTGAAACTCTAGGTATTCATCCTGATAAATGTTTGATAGTAATTTGTACAGAAGGATATAAAAAACCCACTTTCTTTGAAATTTCTAATCAACAAAATATAGATGAATATGAACATAAATTTTTTGATAGACTAAAAAAGTATCAAAAAAAGCATGAGGAATTTTAAGTGCAAGAACATTATACACCTGGGTTTATAGTTGAAGCATCAAGAAATTTATTAGGCGTTATTGAATTGGATCCGGCATCCAATTCAATTGCTAATGAAGTAGTTAAAGCAAATAAATTTTTTACAAAAGAAGAAAATGGCTTGAAACAAAAATGGCAAGGGAAAGTGTTTTTGAACCCACCGGGTGGGAAAACTAAAAATAAATCTAATTCTAAATTGTTTTGGGAAAAACTTTCCTATGAATGGTTTGTTAACAATGTTTCTGAAGCAGTTTTTTTAGCTTACTCTATGGAAGTGTTACAAACTACTCAAGACTTAAAATATCCTGTTCTATGTTTTCCTTTTTGTATTCCAAAAAAAAGAATAAGTTTTTATGATTGTGAAAAAAATATTAAAAAAGCTCCTATTAATGGAAATTGTATTGTTTATCTCCCCAATAAATCAAATATAGAAAATGGTATTAAAAATTTTAAATATTACTTCTCTGAAATTGGAATGGTTTGTGAAAATTATCAAATCAAACTAAAATAAAAAGTTAATTATGTTTTTAAATGATGTGCTAAACTCAGTATTAAAAAATCCATTTACAGGTTTTGGAACTTCTAGAGATCCAAGTTCCTACAATCAAATTAATTCTTTTTCTCAATTTTCTGAAACTCAATTAGAAAATTTATACAGGCACAGCAGAATTATTGAAAAATCTGTATCTATAATTCCCTATGATGCTACAAATGTTAAACCTCAATTTCAAATTGGAGAAAATGAAAATCAAGATAAATTAAAAGATGATATAGAATCAAAAATTAAATATTTAAATTTTTTAGAATTTTGTTTAGAAGCCTGGGTAAGGGGAAGGCTATATGGTAGCGGTTATTTGATTTTAGATATTAATGATGGCAACGAATACAATGAAAAATTAGATTTTAATAAAATAAAAAATATAAATGATATAATTGTTTCAGATTGCACAGAAATAATTCCTTATAACATTTCAAATCGTGGTGAATTTGAGTGTTATCAAATTTTAGATCATCAATATAAAAACAGTGAAAATAATTTAAGTCTTTTTTCCTATATCCATAAAAGCAGGGTTTTGGTTTTTCCAGGAAAGAAACTATTTGGAAAAATGTTTTTAAGAAATAATGGGTGCCATGACAGTATAATTTCTGGTATGTTCGGAGAATTT
>Ga0102930_1000361_pt1 | contig 15313 bp, 11 predicted proteins | sample SalPon1_B_H2O_MG_FD_84514 | JGI IMG/M metagenome (GOLD analysis project Ga0102930, IMG submission 84514) | Salt pond water microbial communities from South San Francisco under conditions of wetland restoration - Salt Pond MetaG R1_B_H2O_MG | ecosystem: Environmental > Aquatic > Non-marine Saline... | reverse complement strand
TAGTGATGTGCTTTTAGTTTACCATGCAGTTATTGCCTTGCAAGCTGGAAATATTCTTAGGTCTAAAAAAAAGTGGGTCAATGAAACAGTTATTCTTTTTTTTATACTAAGCGGTAGCATTACTTGGTTTTCAGGACTTCTAAACTTTTAAATTCTGATATATTTGTAAAAAACCCTTTTATGACTGCAAACCAAGCTATATCAATCTTCAATCAAGCAATACAAAATTATCATATCAAGGATACTGTAGATCAGGAATTTCATAATCCATTTGATAAAAACTCGCAACTTATAGAACATTTATTATACCGCAAATGCTGGATCGATACGGTTCAATGGCATTATGAAGACTTGATTAGAGATCCAAATATTTCCCCGGATGAAGCCTTAAAATTAAAAAGAAAAATTGACGCTTCTAATCAAGACAGAACGGATACCGTTGAATATATAGACAGCTATTTTCTAGATAAGTATAAAGATATTCAGGTTAAACCTGATGCCACTATCAACACAGAATCCCCGGCCTGGGGGGTTGACCGCTTATCCATTTTGTGTTTAAAAATCTATCATATGCAAGAAGAAGCAGAAAGAAAAGACGCAAGCCCGGAACATCAACAAAAATGTCAGGATAAGCTAAACATTCTATTAGAACAACAGAAAGATCTTTCCACCGCCATTGATCAGCTTTTAGAAGCTATCGCTCAAGGTCAGAAATACATGAAAGTCTACAAACAAATGAAAATGTATAATGATGATCAAATGAATCCGGTTTTACGAAATAACTCCTGATCATGTCAAAAAAAATTGCTGTTATCAGGTTTTCAGCATTAGGCGATGTGGCAATGCTTGTGCCCATCTTGCGCCTAGCAAAAATTCAACATCCTAATATTAAATTACATGTGTTTACAAAAAAACCTTTTGATCGCATTTTCCATATTGCCGATATTGAAGCTACCGGTATCAACTTTAATAATGAATACAAAGGAATTGTTGGGTTAAAAAATCTGGCTAAAAAAATAGATCATCAAGGTTTTGATTGTATTCTTGATATGCATCTTGTACTAAGAACTTTAATCTTAGATTTTTTTAGCCACACAACTTTTTACCGTTTAGACAAAGGAAGGTCAGAAAAAAAAGCTATGATTAAAGCTGCTTCAAGACCGGAGCAATCGCTCCCTAGCATGCACAAACGCTATGCTGCTGTTTTTCAAGATGCTCATATCAAGCTCAACCAAAAGGCTGAATTAGATAAAATAGCAGTGACTGAATTACCAAAACTACCTTTTTTGATAGATGATTCTGATCCATTAATAGGCATTGCCCCATTTTCAGCGCATCCCTCTAAAGAATATCCTCTTGAACAGATGAAAGTTGTCATTAAAAAAATTCAAGATGAGGCAAGAGTAAACATCCTGCTTTTTGGAGGTGGAAAAGAAGAAGAAAAAAAATTGAATTCTTTAGCTGATGAATTTAATAATGTACATTCTACAGCTGGTATTTTAACTTTAGAAGATCAAATCAAGTGGATGAGCCAATTAAAGCTGATGTTATCTATGGATTCCGGAAATGGACACTTAGCCGCTGCTATGGGAATACAGGTGATTACCGTTTGGGGTGCTACACATCCTTATTTGGGGTTTAAACCCTATAATCAACCACATAATAATCAACTACTACCAGATGCAAAAAAATACCCGGCTATACCGGTGAGCGTTTTTGGAAAGACAAAAGATAAGTACTATGCTAATGCGATCGCGTCCATAGAGCCATCAGATATTGTTCAACAAATAATGAATCATATAAGCGATTAGCTGTTATTTACTTTAGTAAGATGTAGGCCGCATTCTTTTTTGCTTTCTTCCCACCACCACCTTCCAGCTCGGTAGTCCTCGCCAGATTTAATTGCTCTGGTGCAGGGTTTGCATCCTATACTTACAAAGCCTTGTTCATGAAGCTTATTAACGGGGATTTCATGCTCTTCTATAAAATTTTCAAGGTGGTTTCTTTCCCAATTAATTAATGGATTGTATTTAATCACTTGAAAATTAGCATCATACTCAAAGGTAAGCAGTTGCTTTCTAAACTCAGACTGATCGCCCATTAGACCGGTAATCCAAATGACCTGACCTTGTAAGGCCCGCTGTAGCGGTTCTACTTTTCTAATATGACAGCATTCTTTCCTATTTTCTACAGATTCATAAAAGCTATTTGGTCCTTTCTTATTGACCATTTCTTCTACTTTCTGTTGTTCAGGAAAATAAATGTCAATTTGCTTTCCATAGCGCTTACGCGTTTTATCCATCACATCATAGGTTTCCTGAAAAAGACGACCTGTATCTAAGGTAAAGGTTTTTACAGTTAAGTTTTCATTAAATATAATATGGGATAAAGCCTGATCTTCTTTACCAAATGAGGTAGAAAAACAAACTTTTCCAGGAAATTTGGCACATAGATGCCTAATCGTATTGGCTATATTTAAATGAGCGGTTTCCTGTTTAATTTCTTTAAGTCGCTCTTCAAAATTTTTCATGTTGACTGCGTTCAACTAGTACAGAATAACTGGCAAATATACAAATAAATTGATATTTATAGGAGTTTAAAAAAGCTGCCTATATAAATTTAGGCAGCTTTACTTTATTGTATAAGATGATTTACTTATTTGCTTTATACAGCTCGTTTACTTTATCCCAATTGATCACATTAAAGAATGCTGCAATATAATCCGGTCGTCTGTTTTGATACTTTAAATAATAAGCATGTTCCCAAACATCAAGAGCTAAAATAGGCTCACCCGCTGCACTCACAAAAGGCATTTTAGGATTATCTTGATTTGGGGTTGATGTAATTTCTAATTTTCCACCTTGATGAACCGTCAACCAAGCCCAACCTGAACCAAATCTTCCGGCTGCAGCTTTAGAAAACTGATCTTTAAAATCATCATAAGACCCAAAATCTCTGTCAATTGCTTCTGCAACTTCGCCACTGGGGTTTCCACCACCATCAGGACTCATCACTTCCCAAAATAATTTATGATTGTAAAAACCACCCCCATTATTTCTAACTGCTGTATTTGTAGGGTCAAGTTCCGTTAAAATTTCATCTATTGATTTTTTATCTTCCGCTAAGCCTTCAATTGCCGCATTTAATTTATTAGTATATCCAGCATGATGCTTATCATGATGTACTTCCATAGTTTGTGCATCAATATGAGGTTCTAGTGCGTCTTTAGCATAAGGTAATTCTGGTAATTCAAAAGCCATATTATTTTAATTTTTTTGATTTCAGCAAATTTAATGATATGTCTATTATTTAACAATTTTTGATTGTTATAAAAAGCTTAAAAGAAATTTTGAAGCATCACGGAAATTTGTATTTTTAGCTATAACTAATTTTTATGAGTTCATTTAACATCTACAATGCCTCTGCCGGATCCGGTAAAACCTATCAAATTGCGTATTTATTTGAAAAAAAACTATTTAAGGCTTCTTCCCCTTTTGCTTTCCAGGAAATTATGGCCATCACTTTTACAAACAAAGCCGTATTTGAAATGAAAAATCGAATATTAGATGATTTAAAATCTTATACGAAAGACAATCCTGATCAAAAATCGGAAGAAAAAAGACAAAAACTGGCAAATGAATTAAACATTCCTGTTGATAAGATTCAAAAAAAATCTAAAAAAATTCTACATCAAATTTATAATCATTATGCCGGCTATCAAATCACCACCATTGATAGTTTAACCCATAGAATTATCAGAACTTTCGCAAAGGATTTACAATTTAATTCGAGTTTTGATATTGTGTTAGAGGTCAATGAGATATTTGAAGAAGCCGTTGAAAACATCATTGATAAAGTAAACGACAATGCTGAGATAAAAAAGGTAATCTCTGAATATATTGATCATCAGACTAATGAAGGTAAATCCTGGAATATTAAAAACAAATTAATCGATTTAGCAAAACTTTTGATCGATGAAAATCATAATCAGGCAATTGCCCAATTAAGCACTTTCTCTACATCCGATTTTTTACTGCTTAAAAAAGAACTAAGGCATAAAAATCAAAATATAAAAAACAGCATTTCAAAAAATGTGGATGATTTTTTTAAGCTGTTAAATGACAAACATTTAGAGCCTGAAAATTTCACAAGAAAATGGATACCTAACTTTCTAGACAAAAAGAAAAATGGCGATATGAAGTTAGGCGCTATTCCTAAATATATTAGTGAGATCGAAGATCAGGATCCTTACAATAAAAGTGAAAAGCCGCATATTAAAGCTAAAATGGATGAGCTTAAACCGGAATTTGTCAGGATTGTAAATCAGGTAGTGCTACTTAATTTAGATTACATATTATATGATAAAATACTAAGTCAACTTTCTCAATTAGCCTTATTACAAATCATTTATAATCATACAGAAAGCATAAAAGAAACCCGCAATTGCTTGTTTATAAATGATTTTAATAAAAGAATAAACCAAGAAATCAAAAAACAACCGGCTCCTTTTATTTATGAAAGGTTAGGAGAGAAGTTTAATGACTTTTTTATAGATGAATTTCAAGATACCTCCTTAATACAATGGCAAAATCTTATACCGCTAGTAGATAATGCACTAAGTAGCTTAAAAGACGGTAAGCCGGGATCACTAACTCTGGTGGGCGATGTAAAACAATCTATCTATGCCTGGCGAGGTGGCGACCCTGATATCTTTTTACAACTCATAAAAGGAAACTCTCCTTTCCCGGTATCAGCTGATAAGAATGTGCTTAAATACAACTATCGCAGCAATAAAGATATCGTGAATTTTAACAATGATCTGTTTTCTTTTTTATCAAATAATCAACCTTATGAAAATATCAAGGAAATTTATAAAAAAGTAAACCAAACCCCCATTAAAACTAAATCGGCTTACATAGAAATCGACTTTAACCACCATAAAGATGAATATACTTATCCGGAGATGGTTTTAGATAAAATTCGCCTGATATTTCATAAAGAATATGATAATGAGCATTTTAAACCTAGCGATATTTGCATTTTAGTAAGATCAAATAATGATAGTAAAGCTATTGCATCATTGCTTGAAGAGCACGATATTTCCGTAATTACTGCTACTGATCTTTTAATTCATAAAGATAGCAGCGTTCAGTTGATTTATCATTTTTTGCGATTGTTTTATAAATCTGACAGTGAGGAAGATAAACTACTCATTATTGAGAGTTATCAGCACATTAAAAACACAGATCTTATTGATATAAAAAGCCTAAAGTCTATGATTAAAATGCTTCCCGGAAGCTTTGTTGATGCTTTTAATAATATTTTTAACACAAGCTTATGTCCGGATAAAATTTTCCGATTTTCTGTTTATGAACAAGTGGAGTATTTGATAGATGAACTGGGATTAGCTTTAGATTTTAATATTTATCTGAACTCATTTTTAGAAGAAGTATTTGCATATAATGAAAATGAAAATGCTAACACGGAAGCATTTTTAAAATATTGGAATAATTATAAAGACGACAGAAGCGTATCTACATCTACTTTAAATGATTCTGTTAACTTAATGACCATTCATAAAAGCAAAGGCCTGGAATTTCCGTATGTAATCATTCCGGGATTGGATAGCAAATTAGATGATATCAACAAGAAAAAATACTGGCAGGAAATCCCTAATATCAAGTCAGAAATCCCTTTTTCTCTGATAACGCAACCCGGAAAAATACTCCTGGAACATGCATCTTCTCATGATCATATTAGCAAGCTTTATGAAGAATCTGTTCTGGAAAATTTGAATGTGCTTTATGTTTCCTGTACCAGAGCATCTAAAGCTTTATTTTTACTAAGCGAAGATGGGAAAAAGGAAAAAAATCAATTAAGCATAAATAAAATGCTTTTTGATTTTGTAAACTCAAAAGGCTACACTCAATCTAAAGAGCTGGTTTATCAAACCGGAAAATGGCCGATAGATCAGGCTGCATTAAATAATGAAGCAAAAGAAAATACATTCCCCGTTAGCATGCGAGCTAATATAGATCAGCAGGAAAACAGAATGGTTTTAGATGGACAAGTAGATAAGCAAGCTTTAGAAAAGGGTAAGTTATTGCATGAATTGATGGGTGATATTTATACTGATGCTGATCTTAAGCAACTCAATGATCGGCTGGATGACAAAACCCATTTATCTAAAGAAATGAAAAGAGAGCTAAAGTCAACCATTAAAGACATTGTTTATAATGATAAGATTACTGACTACTTTTCGTCAAATTGGAAAATTTATAATGAAAAAGAGATTTGCCATAATCAGCAAATCTTAAGACCCGATCGGTTATGTATAAAAGACCATCATGCTGTGGTTATTGATTATAAAACCGGGAGTCAGCAGGTAGAACATCAGCAACAAATAGACAATTATGCAAAAGCTATTGAAGATATGAATTATAAAGTTATAGGTAAATTCTTGATCTATGTAAACGGAATGATAGCCGTCAAGAAAGTGTAAATTTGTAAAAAAAAGGTATGTATTCACAAAAACTCAAAAATCAGCTCTCAGAAGAATTAAAATCTATAGAAGATGATGGACTTTTTAAGAAAGAACGCATCATTACTTCACCACAGGGACCAGAAATCAGCCTGGATTCGGGCAAAAAAGTGTTAAACTTTTGCGCGAATAATTATTTAGGCTTGTCCGCTCACCCTGAAGTAGTTCAAGCAGCTAAAAATGCATTAGATCATTATGGATTTGGTATGTCAAGTGTAAGGTTTATTTGTGGAACGCAAGATATTCATAAAGCCTTAGAAGCCAGAATTGCTCAATTTTATCAACAAGAAGATACCATTTTATATGCGGCTTGCTTTGATGCTAATGCCGGGGTTTTTGAACCATTGCTAACTAAAGAAGATGCTATTATTTCTGATTCGTTAAACCATGCATCTATAATAGACGGCGTAAGATTATGTAAAGCCGGGAGATATAGATATGCAAATGGTGATATGAACGACCTGGAAAAACAGCTTCAGCAAGCCGATGAAAACGGAGCCAGGAATAAACTCATCGTAACTGATGGAGTATTCTCTATGGACGGATTAGTAGCTCCACTTGACAAAATTTGCGATTTAGCAGATCAATATGAAGCTTTAGTCATGATAGATGAGTGTCATGCCACCGGATTTATAGGTGAAAAAGGAATTGGAACACCAGAGGAGAAAGGAGTTTTAGATCGTGTTGATATTATCACCGGTACTTTAGGAAAATCTTTAGGAGGTGCTATGGGCGGATACACCACAGCTAAAAAAGAAATCATAGAACTTTTAAGGCAACGTTCCAGACCATACTTATTTTCTAATTCTTTAGCCCCAAACATTGTTGCGGCTACACTTAAAGTTTTTGATTTGATAGAAAATGATACATCATTAAGAGATCAAGTTCATGAGAACGCTAAATATTTTAAAAACGGCTTGAAAAAAGCCAGATTTGATATCATAGACGGCGATTCAGCTATTGTTCCGGTAATGCTATATGATGCTAAGTTAGCCCAAAAAATGGCAGCTGAATTATTAGAAGAAAACATTTATGTAATAGGTTTTTTCTACCCAGTAGTTCCTAAAGAAAAGGCTCGAATTCGTGTTCAATTATCAGCTGCTCACAAAAAAGCACATTTAGATCAAGCAATAGAAGCCTTTATTAAAGTAGGAAATAAACTAAATGTTATTTAAAGTTTAATTAAAAAAATTTACTTTTGCCAAAAATTCATAATATGAAAATAAAACAAGTATTAGCTGCATTAATTATAACATTAATTTCAGCTACCACGATTCAGGCGCAAAACAAGAATAATCCCTGGAGCCTATTTGTAGGTGCTAACGCCGTAGATTTTTACCCAACCGGAAATGGTATTGGGGAAGGTAATGTTTGGGAAGAAACAGCATTTGGAGGCTTGTTTCAAACAAAAAGATGGAATTATATAGAATCTTTATCTCAGATTAACATTGGGAGGTACATAGGTAGCGGATTTAGTGTAAAAGCTGATTTTGCTCTTAACAGAATTTCACAGGTTGGTGATATTAAGCTACCAGCAGAAATTGATGGTAAAAATATGCCGAATAATGCAAGTTTGATCACTATTGATACAGATATCTTATATAGTTTTCAAGATGATTTAAACTCAGATTGGTTTGATCCTTATTTAGGAATAGGGCCAGGTTATTACTTCATGGATGAGTTTGGCACTTTAACAGCTAATGCATCAGGAGGTTTCAACTTCTGGTTTACAGAGAATATTGCATTTACTTTAGAAACAACCTATAAAAATGCTTTTGAAGATGGAGAATTAGACTTTTTCCAGCACAGTGGAGGTATTACCTTTGCTTTTGGTGGTACAGATACAGATGGAGATGGCATTTATGATGATGTTGATGAGTGTACTAACGTAAAAGGCTTAAAAGAATTTAATGGCTGTCCGGATACAGATGCAGACGGCATAGTTGATAAAAAAGATAAATGTCCTAATGAAGCTGGATTAGCCGAATTTAATGGTTGCCCGGATTCTGATGAAGATGGTGTTGCTGACCCTAAGGATAAATGCCCTGAAGTATCTGGCCTAGCTGAGTTTAATGGCTGTCCAGATTCTGATAGCGATGGCTTAGCTGACCCTAAGGATGAATGTCCTGATGAAGAAGGACCTAAAGAAAACAATGGTTGCCCTTGGCCGGATAGCGATAATGACGGTGTTTATGACAAAGATGATCAGTGCCCGGAGAAAGCCGGAGTTGAATCTAATTACGGTTGCCCGGAGCTAACCGAAGAAAAGCAAAAAGAGTTAAATGAATATGCTAAAACCATTAATTTTAACACCGGTAAAAGTACGATAACTAAAGATTCTGAAGAAGCTCTTCAAGCTATTCTATCTATTTTAGATGAATACCCGAATGCTAAATTTAGAGTTGAAGGTCATACAGATAGCGTAGGTAGAGCTGAATACAACAAAAAGCTTTCTGATGAAAGAGCGGCCAGTGTTATGGAGTTTTTAACTTCTAATGGTGTTGATGCCAGCCGTTTAGAATCTAAAGGTTATGGAGAAGAACAACCGACAGCTGATAATAGTACCGCTGAAGGAAGAGCTGAAAATAGAAGAGTAGAAATCAACTTGAAAAAGTAACCTCAATCTTTTCTAAAGATAAAAAAGCGTTCAGTATTTTTGCTGAACGTTTTTTTTTATAATTATGAACAAATCATTTATTCAATATGTAGGTAGTCAATTAATCGATAAAAATCTAAGTGAAAATGATCAGGTTGTTTTCCCGAACAAAAGAAGTGCTAGCTTATGTAAAAATGTGTTTGTTCAAAATAACCCCCAAACTCTATTTTTACCTGATTTTATCACTATTGAAGATTTAATTTGCGATTATAGCGGATTATATATTGCTGACTCTTTAGATCTAAAATTTATACTTTTTAAGCATTATAAAACCGTTTATCAGGACAATGATTCAGTAGATCAGGTTTTTTCATGGGCTAATCAGTTGATTAACGACTTTAGTGAAATAGATAGAAATCTATTAGATCATAAAGATGTACTAGGTTACCTTAAAGCCATAAAAGAAATAGAACACTGGTCTAAAACAGATCAGCCTACTAAAATGGTGAGTGACTATTTGAAGTTTTGGAATAAACTCCCGGAATTATATGATTGTTTTAAAGAAGACCTCTTAAAACAAGGCATGGGTTATCAAGGCCTGGTATATAGAAAAGCAGTACGTTATCTTATTAAAAACATAGAAAACCTAAATCATAATATCTACTTTGTAGGCTTTAACGCTCTTAATAAAGCGGAAGAGGAAATATTTCAGCTAGTATTAAACCGGAATAAAGGATGTGCTTTTTGGGATATTGATGCTTACTATTGGGAACAAAAGCATACTGCCTCCTATTTTTTACGTCAATATCAACAGCAATGGAAAGTGCTTGAAAATGATAAGCATCATATTCAGGCAAGCAGCAATTATTTTAGTTCAGATAAGCATTTTTCTATATATAGCAATCAGGGAAATGTTCAGCAGGCTAAAGCAGTAGGAGAAATCATCCATCAGTTAGATGATGAAAAGATCAAAAATACAGCTGTTCTATTAGGAGATGAGTCCATATTAGAGAGCTTATTACTGGCCATCCCTAAAAAGGTTGAATCTATCAATATTACTATGGGTTTGTCGCTACATAAAACAAGTATTGGAGGTTTTTTTACAAGCTACATTAAACTGTGTAAAGCTGACCTAAACTCGTTTTTTCATAAAGATGTTTTATCCTTACTGGAAAGTAGCTTTTTGATAAGTTTATTTAGTGATGACTGTAAAAAGATCAGAGATATTATACTAAATGATCAGATGTTTTTTCTAAGTCAAGATGATATTAAAACAATCTCTAAAGCTACATCTGCCGAGTTTCAAAAATTTTTTGAGCAACTTTTCACGGATATACCTAAAGAAACTGAGCTTTTTAATAAAAAATTACAGCTTCTTTTACATCAATTATTATCAAAAACAGATCAGCCTTTTTCTATAAAATTAATCAATAAAGCGATTGAAGTGTTTCAAACTATTCAATCTTATCTGTCTACTTATCAATTTGAATTAGGCTTAAACGCCTATTTAAATTTATATCAAGAAGTGATTGCTCAGGAGCAAATTGACCTTCGCGGTGAAAAAGACAAAGGCTTGCAAATTATGGGGCTGTTGGAGTCTAGGTGTCTAGACTTTGAAAATATTATCATTACCTCCGTAAATGAAGGAATTTTACCGCAGGGCAAAACAACCGGAAGTTTTATCCCCTTTGATCTTAAAAAACAATATCAATTACCTACTTATCAGGAAAAGGATAAGGTGTATAGTTATCATTTTTTTAGAGTTCTCCAGCGTGCAACAGATATTCATCTTTTATATAACGACCTGTCCGGTAACCTGAGTTTTGCAGAAGAGAGTAGATTTATCAAAATTTTGGAACAAGACCAGCTTGATCAACATCAAATCACACGCTATAACACAATCGTAAACACAAAGCCGCATCAAAGAGAAGAAAGTGTTCAAAATTCACCTGAAATTCAAAAAGAACTGAAAAAGTGGATGATAAACAAAAAAGTCTCTGCAACAGCTTTAACTAGTTATATAAGAAACCCTTATGTTTTTTATCAAAAATATGTATTAGGCTTAAAAGATCCGGCGGAGTTAAATGATCTGGAATCACCTAATGTTTTTGGGACGGTGGTTCATAATTCCTTAGAAAAACTCTACAAAAGCTTAAACTTTAAGCAAATTGTTTTAGTAGAGCATGTAGAAAATTTAAAAAATGAAAGCGAAGCGATTATAAAAAATGAAATTATAAACCTTTGCGGAAGTAATGCTTTTGATAAAGGAAGTAACCTATTAGGCTTTGAAGCCGTCAAAAAGCAAATTGGCCTTTTTTTAAATGAAGAAATAGAATTTGTAAAAGATAATGAATTGAAAATATTAGCTATTGAAGAGGCTAAAACATTTAAACTAGAACATGAACTTTTTGATCAACCCATAATACTCCATGGAAAGATTGACAGAATAGATGAAGTGAACGGTAAAAAACGAATCCTTGATTATAAAACAGGAGCAAGTAAGAAATTAAGGCTAAACGGGTTTGAAGATTTAATTACAGATGAAAAAAAATCACATGCTTTTCAAACCTTATTTTACAGTCTTTTAGTAAAGGATATGTTCAAAAAAGATGAACAATGGCAGGCCGGAAATGTTTATTTAAAGGAAAAAGACAAAAAATTTAGAGCTTTAAACATTGGGAAAGAAGATAGCATTGATTACAACAAATTATATGATTATCAAATGCTTTTAAATCAATTGCTTACAGAAATTTATGATTTAGAAATTCCATTTACCAACAAAGAAACAGACTTATGAAATGGAAAAAGAAAAATGACCCGGATTTAGCAGTAGTTCAGCAACTTCAAGATGATTTAGGTGTTAGTCAACCTATTGCACAATTATTAGCGCAACGTGACATCAAAAATTATGATGAAGCTAAATCATTTTTTAGACCTTCTTTAGCGGAATTACATGATCCTTTTCTGCTTAAAGACATGGAAAAGGCAACTCATAGAATTCTTCAAGCTATGAATAATGAAGAAAATATAATGGTTTATGGGGATTATGATGTTGATGGCACCACCAGTGTTGCTTTAGTAATTGATTATTTGCAGCATTTTACTGATCGATTAACGCCCTATATTCCGGACCGATATAAAGAAGGTTACGGATTGTCTTTTGATGGAATCGACTATGCTGAACAAAAAAATATTTCCCTAATCATAAGCCTGGATTGCGGTATTAAAGCAATTGATAAAGTAAACTATGCAAATGAAAAGCATATTGATATGATCATTTGTGATCATCATTTACCCGGAGAGCAAGTTCCTTATGCTTTAGCTGTGATAGACCCAAAACAAAAAGATTGTTCATATCCTTTTCAAGAACTCTGTGGTTGTGGAATAGGCTTTAAATTGATGTCAGCTATTAATAAATTAAAAGGTGATCCGTTAGATCTGACAGAATATTTAGACCTTGTAGCTATTGCTATAGGAGCTGATATCGTGCCTATTACAGAGGAAAATAGAATACTGGCATATCATGGATTACAAAAAATCAACAATAAACCTCGTGCCGGAATTCAAGCGATGATCAATCAGTCTAAAAAAAAGCATTTCACTATAACAGACGTTGTATTCATCATAGGTCCACGTATAAATGCAGCCGGAAGAATGGAACATGGTTCTCATGCAGTTCATCTTCTGACGGAGAAAAAAATTAATAAGGCAACTGAATTATCTAAGAAATTAGAGATCTATAATACAGATAGAAAACAAACTGATAGAGCTATAACTGCTGAAGCTAAATTACAGATTGAACAAAACAATGAACAAGAAAACGCAACAAGTGTTGTTTATAATGAAAACTGGCATAAAGGCGTCATCGGTATTGTTGCTTCCCGGTTAATAGAAACCTACTATAGACCAACATTGGTTTTTACAAAAAGTGGTCATCTGTTAGCCGCATCTGCTCGTTCTGTTAAAGGCTTTGATATTTATAAGGCGATAGAGGCCTGTAGTGAATATTTAGTACAATTTGGCGGGCATAAGTACGCTGCCGGATTAACCATAAAAGAAGAGCAATATTCAAATTTTAAAACTGCATTTGAAAGTGAAGTAGCAAAAAGCATTCCTGAAGAATGCAAAGAACCTCAAGTGATATATGATTTAGAAATGACTTTAGATGACATCACTCCAAAATTTATAAAAATTTTGAAGCAATTTGCTCCGTTTGGTCCGGCTAACCAAAAACCGATATTTAGATTTGATCAGGTAATAGACACTGGTTTCGCTAAAAAAGTAGGTAAAGAAGGCGATCATTTAAAATGTCACGTATTTCAACACAAAGATGGGAATAGATTTGATGCTATAGGTTTTGGCTTAGGAAATCATCTAGAAGATATAAAAAAACAACCGGTTAATATTGTAGCTGGTATAGAAGAAAACGAATGGAATAATGTTGTTAAAACACAACTAAATATCAAATCCTTAAAAACATCTTAATTTTTTAAAGTTTTAGATTTATGTTTCAAGACATCTTTACAGCTATTCCGTTAGGTCTATTACTGGCTTTTATGTTAGGTCCGGTCTTTTTTGTTTTATTAGAAACCGCAGCTATAAAAGGTATTAGAGCAGCTCTCGCATTTGATACGGGCGTCATTTTAGCCGATATCGTTTTCTTATCAATTGCCTATTTTGGTACAAGCCAACTTCTTGAAAAAATAAAAGATGAACCGGCATTGTTTATTTTTGGAGGCTCTATTATGGGAGTTTACTCTGTCATATCTTTCCTAAAAGTAAAGAAAACTCAATACAGAAAATCTACTTATACTATTCAAAAGCTTAAAAGTGCTGATTATATAGAAATAGGCATAAAGGGCTTTTTGCTTAACTTTATCAATATTGGCGTGTTAGGCTTTTGGTTAGCAGTAATCATAATATTTGGTCCGGCTTTAAACATGAACCCGCAAAGATTAGCGGTGTTTTTTATTAGCGTTTTAATAACTTATTTAGCCATTGATTTATTAAAGATGATGGCAGCTAAAAAACTCAATAAAAAATTAACGCCGGCACGGATTGCTATATCTAAAAAAATAATCGCTATCATTATTTTGATTTTTTCGATGATTTTAATTGTCAAAGGTCTCTTCCCCGGTGATTCTAGTACTCAAAAAAATATGAAGGAAAAAATTGAAAAATATACCCCTTGAAAATAAATTTAAGATTGTGTGGGGAAAATGTCGGCAAAAGTTATCAAATAAAAAACCCTAAAAAACTATTTATCAGTTAATTAGGGTTTGCTTGTTGAGGTGCCGAGCGGATTCGAACCGCTGTAGATGGTTTTGCAGACCACTGCCTAGCCACTCGGCCACGGCACCTTATTGTTTTGCAAAAATAGTAATATTCTATTTAAATCAATACTTTATCTGCTTTTTGTTATTTCAATGTTTACAGCTTCACAATCAGCATTAAGGGGCGGGTTTAATTTAGAAACTATTACATTTACTTTAGTAACGGATTCAAATTCTAAAATCACCCGTTGGTTAATTCGCTCTGCTACATGTTCTAATAGTTTAGATCGTAGTGCCATTTCTTCCTGAACTATGGCTGTCAGATGAACGTAATCTATCGTGTCTTTCAATTGATCATTTTCCGCTGATATTGATAAATCAGCTTCTATTTCAAGATCAACTCGATAATTACTTCCTATTTTAGCTTCTTCCTCTAAACACCCGTGATAAGCGTATATTCTAAGATTCTGTAATCTGATTTTTCCCATTTATAACATTTTAATTTAATAATACCTTATTTATATAGTACTCGAATAATACTGAGATGTATTTTAAGATCTCGTATATATGGATGACCATTTTATCCTGATTATGCTGACTATAAAATAACAATAGACTGAATTATATTTTTCAAAATTAAAGGAATAAAAAAAGCCGTTATACAATATAACGGCTTTTTCAGTTTGAATTAAATCATTATTAACAAATGATTGATTGTAGCTTCATTAAAGTCTTATTCGACTTTTACTTATCTTTTCTCATTTTCCTAATTCCGTAGGCTGCACCGGCGATAACTCCTAAAGCTACTAATGAGGAAATAGGCGTTGTATCTTCAACATTAGTTGGGTCTTCTCCTCCAAATCCCGGTGGACCTTGAGCAAAGCTGTTGACGGAACTAAGCAT
>Ga0102930_1000358_pt1 | contig 15399 bp, 20 predicted proteins | sample SalPon1_B_H2O_MG_FD_84514 | JGI IMG/M metagenome (GOLD analysis project Ga0102930, IMG submission 84514) | Salt pond water microbial communities from South San Francisco under conditions of wetland restoration - Salt Pond MetaG R1_B_H2O_MG | ecosystem: Environmental > Aquatic > Non-marine Saline... | reverse complement strand
GGAGATGGGGAGAAAAGTATTTCGCTTCGCGATTGGTAGATTACGATCCGGCTCAAAACTCGGCAGGATGGCAATGGTCGGCAAGCGTGGGAAGCGACGCCGCACCCTATTTTCGTATATTTAACCCCTACACACAAATGGACAGGTTTGACAAGGATGCCGCGTACATCAAACGGTGGGTACCTGAACTCAAAAATGTCGCGCCTACCGACCTGATCAAGTGGGAAAAGGACAGCATTCGTCAAAAATACCGAAATAACACTACATATCCGGATCCCATTGTAAAAAATCATAGCAAAGCGGCGGAGCATGCCAAGAAACATTTTGAGGCATATGCATAGTGGCGTGTGATAAGCAAAAATAAAACTATATAAATGAGTATGACGTAACGAGAGAACCGTATACGCGCGTGTGTACCATGCCGGTGACGACCAGGTCTAATCTCCAAGAAAATAGGAAACGATCCACCAAAATGAAGAATCCTTGTCTCGATGATTACTCTTATGAAGAGCGCGAATTTTATCGAGGTTTGGACAGGAAACGCAAACGTTACATCGTGGATAACGAGGAAAAGGTGCTTGCCAACAACGACACAAGTACACCACTGCGCTTTAAAATCCTATTATCCGAGATGAATGATGATGTCAAGGCGATCGCCATGAAAAAATTGGAGCATTTGCAAGACATGTGTGAGGAGTCGGGTGAGTATCACAAGATTAGCTCGTGGATAGAATCGCTTTGTAGCTTACCCGTGGGAAAATATCAGAATTTACCCATCTCAAGCAAAAACAAACCTGATGTCATACGCGATTTTTTATTGAATGCCCGCGCAGAGATGGATGAATTCATTTATGGCCATAAAGACACGAAAGACTATATATTACGTTTACTTGCCCAATGGATCATCAATCCGAAATCTAAAGGACTTGTCATTGGGGTACACGGGCCGATGGGATGTGGTAAGACAACACTCATAAAAGACTGTATATGTCGTGTTTTGAAGCTACCTTTTGCCTTCATTCCACTTGGAGGTTGTCAAGACAGTTCTTACTTAGAGGGGCACAGTTTTACGTATGAAGGAGCGACTTGGGGGAAAATCGTGGATGTCCTCATGAAGAGCAAGTGCATGAATCCCGTCATTTACTTTGACGAGCTAGACAAAGTGAGCGATAGCAATAAGGGTCAGGAAATCATCAACGTCTTGATGCACATCACGGATCAATCACAAAACAACGTGTTTCACGACAAGTATTTTCGTGATCTCGAGTTTGACATATCCAAGAGCCTCATCATTTTTTCCTATAATGACGATAATGCGATCAATCCCATCCTCAAGGATCGCATGATAAAAATAGAAACTCAGGGGTATAGCTTAGAAGACAAAATTCACATTCTTCAAAAGTTTGTCATTCCCGAAATTATGGAAGAATTCAATTTGAAAGCCGGTGATCTCGTGTTTTCGGATGAGGTGTTGAAATACATTATTATGGAAAAAACCGAACAGGAAGAAGGTGTGCGTAACGTGAAAAGATCTTTATATGATATCATAAGTCATTACAATTTATCTCGTCTCATCGCATTTGATGAAGAGCATGTGACTCCCTTTATATTCACGGAAGATATAGTGAAAAAATATATGACACGTCCAGTGTCCACACACAAATTGCGCGAACGTGAAAAACACATGTCCATGTATTTGTAGAAAATTTTGAGCCTTCTTTTTCTTGACATATGTACCTAAGCATATCGTCATAATCATATTACATCGTAATCTCACTATGCCAACCAAACCGACTATCGAAGCTGGATTGCTTCCTTTTCAGCGTCGCTTACAACGCTACCCCCTTCCTTGTCCACCCACGCACCACCTGCGCAGCTCCTCAAATGAATACGTTTTGCCGTCTGCAGTTTCTTAGCACTAGACTAAGAACAGCATTTTTGCGTAATGGTGTAAGTGGGTAGACACACAATGTGCGCATCTTGAATGACATCATACAAGAGTGAGATTGACATTCGATTTTTCTCTCCTCATATCATACACACAGACATGTCATGGAGACCAGTGTCTTTTTGGGGCACATATGAACACGTGGCACCGAGTGTGCATCCACTGAACCACCTTCAGTGGCAACAGCAGGAGCAGGAACATCAGCTTTCTCCCGTGCACGGCGTCTTTGAGCGAATGCTGCCAGGCGAGGAGCCGCGGAGCTGTCGCAGCCACATCACAATTCAAGGTACAGCTCTCTTCACTGATGCCAGTATACCTGCGCTGTGCAGCACTGCCCAATCGGGTACCAGCACAGGCACACGGTTCCTGGCTGTGGATACTATCTACAGCCTTGAGCCCACACTGTGCGATCAGCTGAACAGCTTTCTGGAGGGCAGCAAGTTTGGTCCGTTTGAGTACGTCTCAAGCGCCGTCTTCAGGCTTCTGCAGCTTAGGCGCAAGAGGAGCAGCAAAGCTGATGAGCTGGAGCAATTGCTAGCTGCTTTTGCAGAGCAGCACCATGGCAGCTTGGAGAGCATGATGCAGTGGCCGCAACTGCTCAACATGAAGAAGCAACGAGATGAGGCTGCACACCCATTCTCTGCGTCACTGCTCCGCAAAGAGCTTGCCGACAACAACCCTGATCTTATACCAGTGAGAGGAGCGCTGGAGATGCTGCTTTCTACACTCCACTTGAACTAATTCAAAATGAAACACTTATACAAAATATTATGGTGTAGTTGAGTCTAGTCCCATCGTAAAGATGCGAACAAATCACTCAGTCTTCACATACGTTTTTGTATCATCTGTTTTCCAATGAGAAGAAAGTTCAGGAATATGTTTGCACTCGGAGTGCGTACAAATAGACGTATACAAGCCTTCGAATACATCATTATCTATAGATATAAAATGGCCTTTCATGGTATATATAGGTAAGAGGTGAAAGAGCTTGATAAAACAGTCACCATCTTTTTATCTCCTTGTTTTGATTTTTCTTTACGTATCTTTTTCTTGAATTCATCATCAATTTTGCAAGCTAAAATGTTTCTAAACATGTACACGACACCATTCACTTTTTCATTGATATTCAAACACAAATTACATGAACGCGAAAAACACATGTCCATGTATTTGTAGAAAAATTTGAGTCTTGTTTTTCTTGACATATGTACATAAGCATATCGTCATAATCATATCATATCATAATCCTGTTATGCCAACCAAACCATGCATCGAAGCCGGGTTGCTTGCCACGCTGGACCATCTGTCCAATGCAAATAAGGATGCGGCAAAAGTTTTACTCAATGAAATGTTGAATCCACCTAGGAAAGAAAGATCGAAAAAACAAGGCCACGCGTAAATGGTAAAAATAAAAATAGATGGTATGCATAAATAAACATCATCATGCATTTGGTGTATGTTTTCTTTTTAGAAGACGAGTCTTTAGCGGATAAGTATATCGGACAATGGAAATCAAAAATGGACATGACTCCTAATATGCATTTCAAAAAGATAAAACTTCCACATACACCGCTTGGTCATACTCTCATTTACAAAGTTTTGTCAGAGAGGTATCACGAATGGAATAACGCACAGTTGATATCCTTGTTTTCATGTGAAGAGCTTGTGGCTGAACCTTCTCTTTCAGCAGAAATACTGGATAACCTATGGCGGATAACTGCAGAAATGTGCAAGAATATGGATTGTGTAGGAATTATAGGAAATATCTTCAAGAGATATTATTGGCGGACATCATTTTTAGACCACATTATCATGACGCACGGTTTTGATGCATTCGAAGCGTGTAACTATTTTTTACAGCAAATGACTACACACAAAGACGAAACAATTATTGCAGAAAAAACTCTTGAGTCACCCATCTTGTGTAAGAATAGTATGACTATTCGTCCAAATATGTTTGAAGAGTATATGGTATCTTTTTTTCATGCTTTGGAAAAAATAAAAAATGAAAATAGTTCTATAAGTAGGCATGTATCTGCTTCCTCTTGGTTACCTATTTTTCCCGCCGAAAAACAGCCATCCGTACAGGCCATATTATTAGAGTATATACCATGTCTATTGATGAAGTTGCAAGACATTCAAGTACACGCGCTTTTCTATCGTTTGAAGCCTGCATGAAAAAAGAGAAAAAAAAAGTCCAAAACATCTATAGATCAGTCCGAAAGAGAGATTATGCGCATGTTTGTCATTTGTCATGATGATGCCAGCGAAAAAAAGGCAAGCGATCTCATCCAAAAGTGGCGGATCAACGAGGAAAAGGTCGACAATCCCGTGCGCTTTTGTATTATTCGTAACAGGATTAAATCGCCTTTTTTCGAAAACGTCGTGTATGATATTCTGGACGAAAAACGAGAAATGTGGCAAGAAGAAGATTTTTTGGGTATCATTACTTACAGTGCGGATATCAAATGGATATACAAAGACATTACCCAAATCGAATGGCAACAAATTCGTGAAAGCATGAAGAAGAAAAATCTTGATGTATTGGGATTGTATCCATTGGATTTTGTTTGTGCAAATCAAAGCATGTCTTATCTGCATGCAGCCACTTTGTTTCACGGGATGAACTTTTACCTTGCATGGTGTCGCATTTTAGAGTGTTTGGGATACACCAAAACGCAATGCACGTCACATGATGTACAAGCCTTTTTTTGTAATTGGTGGATCGGTAAACCAGAATCCTTTAGGCGCTATATTAATTTCTACAAAAAAGTCAAGCATTTGATAGAAAACGATCATCTCGTGCAGAAACACATCATGCACAATGCTTATTATATTGGGAGAGAAACCATGTCTCCGGAACAGATCGCGGAAATCTTTCATGGTAAAGAATATTTCATGCTACATCCGTTTATTTTGGAAAGATTGCTTCCCTTTTTTTTTCATTTTGAAAAAGATCTCTGTGTCAGCTACATTGGCTCTCGACAACGTTTTATTATAAATTAGAGCAGCTTGCAAAAAAATATATCCACAGATAGTAAAAAAGGAAGACACAGATGACTGGAAAAAATGAGCACGTGGAATTCGTTGAGCGCACTCGGGCTGATATCATAGACATGGTCAACCTCAAAATGGATCAGATGAAAGAAAAGTTCACTGCCACGGGCGTTCAGGAACGTAATGCTGCAGCTCCTCCTCAAAAAAAGGAAGAGTCACAGAGTGGTAGCGGTAAGTACAAGCGTCAAATGAAGGGTGAAGGATTTTGGAATATGCTGGGTTATGAGCCCACGGAGAAAATCAAAAAAGAAGACAAGAACACGAGAGAAGGGGGTTTGATTGATCTGGGATACAATACACAAAATGCCAGCGAGAATAGCATGCAGGGAAAGGGAAAAGGAAAGGGAAAAGGAAGAAAATACCCGGCCAAAAAATAGGTGCATATTCTTATGGAAAAATATTTTGAAATGACACTAAAAGTGATGTCTTCTGATATGCAGGAGTCAAATGTCGAAAATTGTAAGCATTTGAAACGTAGACTACTCGAAAGTATGAATATTCGATCACAACTCGAATCCGCGCAATGCTTTGTAGAAGAAAAAAACAGAGAGACGTTCAAGATCAAATCAAACGCCTTTATACGTAATGCGGAAGCTTCATCTTTCAAACTCAAACTCGGAAAACAGTGTTTTCATGTTATTCTTTGCACCAATCCGCATAGGCAAAGCGGTGTTCAGGTAATTGTGTAGCCGTCCTTTTTATTTACTTTTGCCTTCATGAAAAATCAACTTTACGGGAAAATAATGCCCTTTACACATTGATTTGCAGAGCGCAGAAGCATGGTTTGAAAAATCGATGGTTACCCTTTCATCGCTCCATACACAATGCATTTCGAATGCATGAACTGAATCATCATAATGAAGCGAAAGACGTATGGGGCATCGACTATTCGTGTTCACATGATCTATTCGTGGAATGATATCGATATGGGTAACATACAGACTATTTTTAAGGAAAAACCATTGATAATCATGACAAATGCGCACCAGATGTGCTTTATGATGAATCAAAAATGACTTCTGCATGGCAGTGATTGTGTGTGTGCTTTACAGTGTAATGTTATAGCAAACTTATACTGTTTCAGATATCATCCTGTGCTTCCGAATCCCCCTTCTCCGCGTGTCGTGTCGGGCAACTCAGAAACTTCTCGTGCATCGAGCATAAGAATAGGAGTTATGATAAGTTGAGCGATACGTTCTCCTGCTTTTACAGAAAAGGGACTACTACAAGAGTTGAAGAGAACGACGCCTACATCTCCGCGATAGTCCATGTCGATGACACCTGCAAACACATCGATACCCTTTTTCAAGGCGAGTCCAGACCGTGGAGCTATACGCCCATACGTATTTTGCGGGAGGGCAATGCGTATACCTGTGGGTACGAGAGACCTATCGAGACCCGAAATAGTAATGTCTTCACACGCAAAAAGATCTAGACCTGCTGCACCTGCTGAACATCTTTGGGGTAAAATAGATCCTGGGTGTACTTTTTGTACACACAAACAAGACATATTGAATACGGCGATTATCTAGAAAGTATACGTACAAATTCCTTATATTCATTTTTCGTAAAGAAACGTTCTAATATTTTTCAATTGATTTTCAAAAAAAATATGCGCATAATATAAAAACATTTATTATGCCAAGTTGTGGACAAAAGTACAGCAAACAGATGAAAGGCTATGGAATGATCGGTGAAGGAAGCTGGGACATGACAAAGGGTAAGCGCAAGGACATGAAGGAAATGAAAGGCAATGGTGGTGGTGATGAGATTTCTTATGAAAATGAGAAATGGGCTGAGATGGCGGGTGGCGCCAAGAAACACAGAAAACACAAGATACTAACAAATAATATTAAAAATGTCAATAATGCATCCATCAAGAACATGAGTTTGGTGGCACAGATCGAATCATTGTCGTCCGCAAGCAATGATATCGTGCGAAATTTACTTTATGCATATCTTAATGAACTGATTCATAGAACAGTTATTATTACCGATCACAATAAAAGCAAGACTATTCTCAAAGATCATGTTGTCATGGCGTTGCACAGCATCGATCGTGCATTCAGGATTTCACAGTACTATGGAGACATGGATGATAATGAAAAAATCAAAAGGTGCACAAAACCGGAAGTCGATGTGAAGGACAAAAAGAAAAAGCAAGAGCGAACCCATAAGATTGCCGCGGAAAGACATGGTGAATGTATCTATGTATCAAGAGAAGGCTTTGTACGTTTGATTCGTGAAATCGCACAGAATTATGTCTGGGAAACGAAGATCTCACAAGATGCATCCCGCTACATCCAGCTTCTTGCAGAACAATTTGTCATCGAGACGATGACGCGTGCTAACATTGTGGCGCGTCAGGTGGGACGTAGCACGGTCACGCCATCAGACTTTATAGTCGTGTTCAAGCTGCGCAATGTCCCGAAAACTGTCTATCAATAGTATCTTTTCCAAGTTTTTATGCGATTGCACGGTTTTTTTTGTTTATCATGAACGTATATTCAGAAAATTCAAGGTAATTATCTATTTCTTTTCTACATTGGACAATATCAACGTGTTGTACAGTACTTTCTTTCATATGTGCCACGACAAACATGTCGGAAGGTAGATGATAATATAAATCTGTCGAAAGGTTGCCTATGCATCCGTCATGATCATAAAGTGTCTTTACATATCTAAATCCTTTGAATCGAGAGTCAGCACAAGAGAGGTCATCGTATAAGGATTGCATTGTCATATTACACGTTTTCATCATTCGTAGATGCTTGCATCAAATTTTTACGGAAAACATTTTATTTTGTCAATACCATAGTAAAATTTTGAAAGAGTCTTACACGTCTTTTTGCACCGCATAGAATATTCGACATGTCATCCACAAAAACAAAACACACCACTAGCGAGGAAAATGAAGATGAAGAGGTGGTGGAAAAGATTGTAAATCACGTTTACCACAAAGAAGCCCGTGTGTTTGAGTATTGTGTGAAATGGAAGGGTTTTGATTCCAAGTACAACACGTGGCACTTGCAAAAAGATCTTTCACAATGTAAAGATCTCATTTCAGCATATTGGGAAACCAAAAAAAAGGGGAAACCCAAGAAAACGCCTCAAAATCACCCACCGAAAAGAAAAATCGTGCCTGCCAATGAAGAGGAAAGCGAGAATGAAGAAGAAGAGAATACAAAAGAAAGCAAAAAAGAAGGCAAAAAAGTAAGGGAATTGCAACATATGATCGACATGTTGCAAAAGGAAAAGTTAACACAAGCACAACCTTCTCCTCCGAAACCAAAGTCGAAAAAGCGACGCAAGCCCACCGACGACTCGTCTTTCTGGGAAGACACACACGACACCGTCCACGCGCCATCCAAAAAGAAGTTGTACGAGAGCGAAAATGAAAGCAGTGATGACCCATCTTTACACATGGCCAAAGCTGCGCGTTCATCGCCACCCGCCGCAGAGCAAGAAAAGAGTGCACTGGCAAATCGTGTATGCGGCTACAGGTCCAGTGAGGAAATAGAACAAGATAGGATGTTGCTCAATGCACTCACGCCACAGGAATATGCCAAGTTTGCAAACGCAAAGATGCATGGTAAGCAAGTTCACAGCAAATGCATTTACAGTACGTCTATCTTACATCCTTGTCACGGACGCAAGTTGGTACATGACGATGATGAGGACGATCAAAAATCATCCTATTTCACATACGCCAATGCGACATGGGTGCATATGTCCCATATGGGCAACCCTTTCATCCGGGAAAAGCCAGGAAAGGAAGCCGTGCGCATTTTGAAAAAGAATTATGGCATGTGTGGCCATTGCATCTCCGGTACCGATCGGGATCACTATATCAATGTCATGAAACCTTGTCAGTCATGCTGCCTGTGCAAAAAGAATTCGAGCGGCCTCAAAAAGGATAGTATCACACACGTGGCCATCTGTAGCGATTGTATGAAAGTACGCAACCAAGATGGAGGCAAATACTTTATCCTTCCATGCCTAAAGCCACTGCTCACCGTATTCAAAGGCATTCACTTTCGAATCATAAAAGAGCGATTTGTCCGAGATCAGTCATCACTTCCGGGTGAAGACACCAACAGCAGAAGGTACGCCGATCAAGTCTTGCAATTCGAGAAGGATGGGTATATAGGGATAATCATCATAGAGCGGGATGAGAACCAGCATATGGAGAGGGATAAAAAGGACGAAAAGAAAAAGATGATCGATCAATTGTCAGGTATAGTGCTGAGCGCATTGCAGCTCCAAAAGAACAAGAGCATGCACAAGATCAAGTGTTGGTTTATCCGCTACAACCCATATGGAAAATACCGCGTCAATAGCGACCGCGAAGAGCAAAGCGATTTGCGTGACTATTCCGAGCAGATGCGTCTGATGATGCTCCGTGAGTGGATCGTTTGGTATATCCACAATATCTCTCAAGTTCGCCATTGCATGTGTTCCTATATGTGGTACAACTACTCGCATGCACGACGCCTCTATCCCTACAAAATGGTTCAGGAAAATGAAAAGTTTCCCGGAAAGAACATCATTTATGAAGCACCGCGTGACTCACGCAGCAGCGACTGGGCATTCAGCATAGATCCCCATGACGTCATCGAGTCCAATATGCAGCGTGGACGTGCCGCAGCCGATGAATTTATTCACATGAACCGTCACAAGGTAGACGTGGACAGCATCAAGCCTTCGTGGAACAAAGAGAATGAAAAGCAACACGCCATGTTTCCTTCCGAGATAGATGTGCGTATCCGCAAAGGCCTTACCAAAACCAAAAATGCATAAAAAATCTTCAGGTACGCCGATAAAAAAAGGAAACCACGTTTCTTTGTAGCATTTTGTTGAATTTCGAACGTGGGCTGAACACGGTATGAAGCGGGACAGGCCGAAATGCATCTTTTTTTCTTTCTAAATCGTCATACACGTGCCACTGTGCATCATCCCCTTTGACCACCGCGATGTAGTGTCCTGACAAAGGATTGGATCCTAGATGCACGATCATGGCAAACAACACGAACGTCTGATGTCGCGGAGACGACCACGGAACATGTAGGCGATCTTCTATTTCCACCGGGTCGGTAATCTTTTCGTGACCTAGACTTCGATGCACGGGGATGTATATGATGTCGCTCTGGCCATCTACATAGTATACGGATTCGCGCTCCGAGACTTGCATTTTGGGAAAAACGAGACTCGGACGCACGGCCTGTTGATTGTTCTCGAAAAAGACAAATGGGAGGATACGAAAAAAGTTTATTGGCGCTCTCTGGTACGACGATGATCCGCGGGATGTTTTGTTCACGTATATTTTGACATCATCTTGTATTTCGAAAAAGGTCAAAAACATGGACAAGAGCTCGTCCGGGTCGTTTTGTGTACACAGTCTGAGGTGCGTGAAAGAGTTGTGATGTTTTTGGAATTTCTGGAAAATATGGCGCACCTTTTTGACGGATGTACTTTCTACTTTGTCGGATGCGCTTTCGACCGACCTGTCCCACGGTCTATACATATAGGTAAACATATGCAACAATTCTCTCGACATCTCCTTTTGAAAACCGTCCGAGAAATGTTTTTGGAATATATGTCTATATAACCAACCCAACATGATGGACCTGCTGAAGAAAAGGCACACCAGGAGCGCATCCATAAAGCAACTATTCTGTGTATTGGAAAGCACAAGTTTAGGTGCATTGTAAAAGCGATATAGCATATGACACATTTCTTGGCGCGTCATATCATCGTTTTCCTTGTCTTCTTTCATCCGTGGATGATACAACCGCAAATCTGCAAACAATTCCTTTTTTGTCTGAGAATGAATAGGGTGTGGAGGAAAAAAAGTTGACGATTTCCTCCTGTGCTTTTGACAAGCAGGATGCTCCATTTTACAAAAGAAAGAGAAAAAAGAATACCTTATGCATAAATATTCAGAATGTGTTGAATGGCCGGATGTCTGACGATATCATCCACATCAAATTGAAACAGTTGGATATAAGAGAGGTCCGAGTCGCTGGAATCAAGATAGTATACTCGATCTTCTCTGTTGCTGTCTCCGTCCATGTCTCTATCTCTATATAAAATGGACTCTTTTTGGGATTGAAATGTTTGGTAGCGATGCACGAAATCGACCAAACCTGAATTACTACTTTTTCGATCGACTTGACTGATATCACCCGTAAACACAAATTTGCTGTTCTCGCCGATACGCGTGAGCATAGTGAGCATTTGAGAGGGGGTCATGTTTTGACATTCATCTACGATGACGAAAGAGTCGCGGAAAGTGCGACCACGGATGTGGCACAGGGAGCAGAATTCTATTTTATCGCTTTTCAACAAGTAATCCACTTCTTGTTGAGAGAGGTAAACGCGCAAAGCATCGAGTACAGGGAGCATCCATACCATGAGTTTGTCGGACATTTTTCCGGGTAGAAAGCCCAAATTTTCTTCCTCCTCCGTGGGTACCGTAGGGCGCGCCAGTACAAGCTTTTGCATGTTTCCGTTGCATACGGATTCTAATCCGCTCATCGTCGCACCGAAAGTTTTAGATGTACCCGCGGGACCGGTAACTACCAGAATATCCGGTTTTGGGCGCATGAGAAGTTCACGGTACATGGTTTGATTATGATTACGCGGAAAGAACAACTGTTGGTATGTTTTCTTCTGGACCGGATGGCGGTGGTGAGGATTGACCGTATCCTTTTTAGGTTTGGAGTGAGGAAGAAAAAAAGGGGATGGATCAAATGCACGTTTTTTTGCATATATCGGTTGTGATTGCAGGCGCTGCATCTTTTGCCCTAGTTGTTCTACATGATCAACTCTTATATCATTTATCAAGAGGAGGTTGCTTTGGTTTCTTGGGTGGGTAAAGGCCAATTTTGATGATTTCCATGGTTTTTTTTACATCGTCATCCTTTTCCAAGCGTTCCAGCGCTTTTTGTGCGACCTCGAGTAAATTCTTCTTGGTGGGCATTTCGATAAATGTTTCTTTATAAAAATAGCTTTTTGCTTATATAACTTGACAGTCATCAATTTTTTGGCGGAAAAGGAGCGTGCGTAAGAACTTGGGGATATTCTGTGTCTGACTTTGAGGTTCGGAAAACACTTGATGCAGGTGATCTATGAATCTTTTTCGTGTCACACCCGGCATATGACTAGAGAAATACTTGTCTATTTGAGACAAAACACATGACGCCGTTTTTTTCTTGTGTGCTTCCATTTTATCCTCGTTTCCTCGAGGGCAAGTGTCAAGAAATTCCATGTATCTTTTGATCAATAACTCGTCGAATAATGGCTCGTATTTGCCCGATATATTTTTACATACAAACTGGGCATGACTCCTGTATACAAGATTGAATAGTGCCATTTTATCTTCGATGTTTTGAACATCATAATATCGAAAGGTATATCTTTTTTCTCCACTATCCATCGAAGACGAGGGTTTTCCCATCAGTCTTAGTTCGGCAGACATTTGCGGTGCATGCGATTGAACATGGAGATTTCCGTCGATATACAGAATTCTACATGATGGTGTATCGCATATACCATCTTGTTCAGAAACAACATGTGTATCGCAAACAGCATCATTCAAGTATGATAAATCTTCGTAAGATCCATACAAAGACTCATTATACGGGAGACGAAACTTTAACATGTACATATCAGCACCGAGTAAAATAGCCCAGCGTGCTTGAGATTGCATATCGTGAATAATGTGTTGTTCTTCTATGCTTGCACGTATATCCGAGACGAACAGCAAGTGTTTTCTACTTGACATAGGGAACGCGTGCTGCTTGATGATGCGCGCATAATCATCACTGAACCACCCTGATTTCTGTGTAAAAATGTACATGTTGACGCGAGGATCATCCCATTTTATTTGCACGAGGGAATCTTGATCGAGAGGTTCTTTGTACACCTCGTGGCCTAAACGCTCCAAAATACAGTTTGGGATCAAGTTCATCGTGTTTTCATCGGGATCAAACAAGAGAATCTTGATACGAGGAAACATTTCTGTCAAAAGAGCACTCGCCTTTCCCGAGGCTCCTGCATACACCAAAAGAATGTCATCGTCTTGACAAGAGTATTCTGTCAGCGTTTTAAGAACACATTCCAATAGACCGAAAAATAGCTTTCTCTGGCCTGCATGGTGATTAAGCCATCCCAATGAGTACACGGTATCTACACTTTCGAGCGAACGAAAGGAGATGGTATTGTTCAAAAAGCTCATTTCATCCAAGTGACGAGATTCTGGAAAAGGGATTTTTGATTGCCATGACGTCAGGGCGCGTCTAAAATGCTCGATGACGTTTTCGCATACCGTCATTTCTCTTTGAGATTTACTGGACGAGTCTGTATAAAAACCGGTGAGACCATTGATAATACGCTCGATGAGTTGATATGACATGTTTTGATTCCAGATGTTTATCTAATCTAGAATCATTTATATATTCAAACACGCCACATTTTTGAACCAAATTTTTATGAGCGTTCGACATACTGCATATTCAACATTTGACGATAAACATAGGGGACCACCGTTTGCATCATGTCCTCCCAAAATGCTACAGATGACGCACTTTTATCAAATTTCAAGAATCGCAAAAAGAGTTCCTGTAAAGAAAAGAAACGGAGTTGAGATACCTCTTTGTTCCCCGCAATATTGCGCATATGGTGTCGTTTCATGTTTTCTGCTACAGGAAACAGTACCGTCTGATACACGGTTTTGACCGTAATGTTTTGTGACTTGTCCTGTCTTTTGTGTTCTTCGGGGCGGAACCATGTTTCAAAACTTGTCATATGCACCATCGTGTTCTTGTAATTCAATCGGAAGAGACCGTTGGTTTCTTCAGCGAGCTCACGCTGAGCACAATCTAGAGGATTTTCTATCTGTTTGCATCCGCCAGTGACAAAGGCATACTCTGCTGAACGGGTGTCTCGAACAAGAAGTAGTAGGTGGTTTCCATTGGGTTGGCTTATGTAAGGAATGACGAGGGTTTTCTTTCGTGTGACAACACGCGGGTGCATCTTTTATTACTCTGTCAATTTATTTTAGGATACATAAGCAATGTATCTAAGCGAAAAAAGGACGTGAATACGTCAACGAAAAGAATAAGAACTGTCGTAAAATTTACAAAAACGCGATTACTTGATGAACTGTTGGATAGGGAACCCCTTCACCATGAGAGACACAACAACGTCATCCTCGTTCATTTTGAGACGCTGTGCATGTTCTGCAATCAATACACCACCTTGCAGGGTTTCTACGGTGAAAGTCTCGATCATGGCACTGATATTTTGTAGCGCATCCTTGGAAATGCGGTAATCTCCATCCATCTTTTCCTTGAGCATTTTTACGATCGTTTGACGTGGAATGACGTAGCATGTACCCCATGCATCCTGCGCCTTTTTGATCTTCTTCAACAGGTACTTAAGACGCGCATCACTTCCCTTTGTCGCGGGATAGTTAACAGGAATAGACGTGCATGCTTTCATACGTTCGGTATCTAACATCATGGGGCCTGTGTGCTTCAAGAAAACGGTATTATCGCTCTTAACCATTTCCTCCAATAGAGATGACTTGATGGTTTTGGTGTTGAGATATTCCATCATGATGGTCGCCACCCGGCTCACTTCCTCGACGTAAGCATTGATGAGTTTGAGCGTGAGCTCGACAGCACCTGATCCAATATAAGGTGCTCCCGCAACATATCCGAGACGTTTAATCGCGTTTTTAGAAATTTGCACTTCTGACATTGTTTTATATATCACTGGGATTTTTTTTATATAGCTTGTCAAAAATAAAACAGACGCAAAATGCACATCAAAAAGTTTCTTTTTGGTTTTGGGAGAGAAGGAATGCAAGTGCCATGCGTTGTACTTCCATATCATTTTCATATCGGCATGGAAAGGTGCGCATTTTTCCATCCTCTTCAAGAATTGTCAAATGCACAACAGCCAAGTAATGACAGATAAAAAGGATGTCTTCAAAAAGAATCGGCTCGTATACCAAGTGCTGACTGGGACTTCGGAAGCGGATAAATCTACCTACGCTGACACATCGTTTCATATACTCACGGGCATCTGATGGCTTCCGGAATGCCACGATAGATGGCCATGGTTGACCGTGCCTTGCGAAATTCTCGCTTTGTATAGGTAGCAAGTTTCGTGTGTACTTGTTCTTGATGACAAATACTTTTTTATCTTGTTCTCGTGGACGGAACGGTAAAATGTTGTTGTGCCTACCTCCGTCTCTGCCTCCATGTTTACTTCCGTGTCTACCTCCGTGTCTCCTTTTATTTTTATCATTATTATACCTCCTTTGCTTGTACATGTCTCTCGACATTACAGACATCATCATTATGATGATATTTTGATGCAAATCT
>Ga0102930_1000355_pt1 | contig 15448 bp, 7 predicted proteins | sample SalPon1_B_H2O_MG_FD_84514 | JGI IMG/M metagenome (GOLD analysis project Ga0102930, IMG submission 84514) | Salt pond water microbial communities from South San Francisco under conditions of wetland restoration - Salt Pond MetaG R1_B_H2O_MG | ecosystem: Environmental > Aquatic > Non-marine Saline... | reverse complement strand
TTTAATGTGGTTACATATTTATTTTCTAAAAAATCTTCACCAAAACCAAATTGATCAACAACAACTCCTTGAGAAGCTTTTGCCCAAAAGGTTAAAGCATCATAATCCGTTAAATTTCTACCTGTTCCATCAATTCTAAAAATTGCACCTGCAAAATTACCTTCTGGATCATTTGCATTTGGAATATCAAATCGCATGGAGGCTTCCCCACGATAACTTTCCTCATCATCTACGGTCCAGGCAGTTTGCTTAGAACCATCAAAAGGTAAGTAAAATTCAGTTCCCATTCCAACAGGTGAATCTGTGAATACGTCTGGTGTATTTGGGAACTCGGCTAAAACAGCATCTTCTGACACCTCTCTTTCACAACCAAAGCTTATCAACAATAAGCTTGCGAAAAGGCAGTAGTAATATAATTTGTTTATCTTCTTATTGACCATAATTTTTTTTATTTTCCAATGTTGATATGTATATACGTTCTAATTTCCCATTCCGATCCATCCGGAAAGCCAACTGGATCTAATGTAGGTTGAGGTGGAAATACGTTTTCTGGTGGAGTAGCTGGCGCATATCTTGGTGAATTTTCATCTAAGGAACGCCAAATTCCACGGATTCCTATTTTTGTACTTGGTAAAACAAACCAACCCGGTTTTTCTAAGGTAGTTGATACGTCTGCCATTAACTGAAGTGGATATGTCAGGTTAAAATCTCTATGATAATCAAATGGACCCCAATCATTTACTTTCATTTCTGTTTGTAATTTCACCTTTTTATAGATAACCCTTATATTGCCGCCAAATCTTTTGATAAGGCGAGGGTCGCTACCTCTTGCTTGACCATTACCATAATACATGTTAGCAACAATACCTAGATCAGGTGTGAGCTTAGAAACCATTCTGGAATTCACCTCCCAAAGGTCTTGAGCGGGTACTGAATTAGGGAAGGCAAAAATGGAACGATCTGCTAAGAAACCAATATGACCATCCATGGCAGTAGGATGATGTCTATAAACAAAACCAGCATTCATAGCAAATTTAGCATCTTCAACTTCATCATTATTCCACTCATACATATAAGTTCCCGGTGTAGGGTCGTAAGTGATCAACATCTCACCTGCAGTTGTCTCTCTGTTTGAACGAACGACAAATGGATCTGATAGAATGTTTCTAAGTCTTCCAGGTGCTTGAACATCATTAGGTATAGGATCTACAAGCGGCTGTTGCCACATAAAATGAGGAGCTATTTGAAACTTTCCTGTGTTATAAGTGAAACCGGTTAAAAAATTCGTCTGGTTTCCACTTCCGGAATCTTTAAGTTTCCATCCGGTTAGCGTCATAGTTGCGTCAGCACCACCATTAGCAATGAGACCCATAGCTGCACCTTGAGCATACATATTGAATTTGCCGCCTTCGTAAACTACTTTAGCTTTTGCACCCCAATTATCACTTGATTCAATCTCATCTAAAACAACATTGCCATTATCATTTATATCTTGATAAGAACTTCCGTTTAAGGGACTACCGCTCCAAATTCCACCTAAGGTAAAATCAAAGCTTCCGAACTTTCTTTCAACCGCCAATGTTGCCCTTTCAGTTGGCCAAGGTGGAATAACACCACTTCTTACCTGATTTTGATCAAGTACTCGGGTACCATCTTCATTGAACTCAAGGTCAGTTTCTACATCCCTGTGATAAATACCAGTTAAATTATATTTACCTAGTTTTTTTCTGTACTTGATCAAGGCAGTAGGATTTGCGCCCCACCATAGCTGAGGACCGAATGCAGCTTTCACTCCATTGATAGGACCTTTACCATCTAGTTCAAAACCAGAGATCACCCCATTATAAATATCTAGATTAGGTCCGTAATTAGCTTCTGGATAAAGCCCAAAAAAGTCGCCTTCATATTGCCAGTGATAATGTCCAGTTCTATAGAATCCTTTTAGTTTAAAAATATCTGTTTCCCATTCATATTCAGCTTGATAAACGGTTAATCTGTTGTTATCTTCTAATACTGTTTCACCTTCAGGAGAATCAACAGTTATTGGTCTTGCTCTATTTTCATAAAACAGTTCATTAATAGGATTAGTTGCAACGTTTCCTACAATATTAAACTCCACATTAGCTCTCATATTTGGAGTTGGTCTTCCTTCAATTCCTACAAAGTAAGATTCCATATTATCAAATCCAGTTTGATTTGGATATGCATTACTTTCTGGGTTAGGATTATCAGGCGTCGTTAGTAGGGTTCCTCCAGTAGTAAAAGTAGTAAATTGAGCTGATAACCTACTTATGCTCAATTTCTCCTGACTACCACCTTTCAAAGCCGCTTTATCTCCGCGTGCTCTTAGGACAGCATCCATAATCTGAAGATTATCAAAGTAATTATTAATAAATTTTATACTAGTATCTTTAGCGTAAGGATCTACTTGATGCGCTTCTTTTAGTGCATAATAAGCAGCTCTTGGATAAAGGTCATACAAACCTTTCTCATTAGTTGGACCTTTGGCACAAATTCCAAACCACTCTTCATTCATATTATTTTGGCCTTCTGCATGATCAATGTAATAACCTGCGTTAGACCATGATGCATTACTATTATGCACTTCTAGATCTTCTGTTTGACCATATTTCCACCAGCCATCACTAAATTGGAAGGTAAAACCTCCTATAGAATTACCCGCTTTTCCTAAACCTGCCGCATTTTGATATATTTCTTTCCAATTGTTGACCATAAAGTGAGCCTGCATTTTTTGATCTTCCTGATTTTCTATTGCATTAAATGCATCGGCTCCAAATTCTGTAAACATGATAGGTTTGCCGTATTCTTTTTTGACTCTGTTGAAAGCATCACCAAAAGATTCCCCTCTATACATATTGGTACCATAAATGTCTACATCTGGGCATTCTTCAGCAATAATGTCAAGGAATAACAAATCTCCGTTACATATAGCAACAGGAACTTCATTGTTTATAGATTTAATTTTATTGGTAGCTTCATTCATCAAAGCATACATAGGTCGGCCTCGGTTTTCACCTACTGCTCGTTTTTGATCTTCCTCATCCGGGAAGTCTTCAGTTTCAGCACCTGCCCAAAACAAACCATAGTTATTTTCATTACCTAATAAAAACATCAATAAACCGGGTGTTCCTTTATATTCCCTGGCTAGTTTTTCTACTTCTGATAATAATAAATCCTGGGTTTTAGGATCATCATATTTAGTAACGGGTGTCCATACACCATCGATAGTAAGACCATATCTACCAAACGAATGGTTCAACATAGTGTAAATACCATAGTTTTCATAAATATATTTGATCCATTTGGGTTGGATACCTGTATATACTCTAATGGTATTTACGCCCATGTTTTTAAGCATGCTCATCTCATCATCTAAAGCTGCTTTTATGGTGTTATCAGATTGCTCCCAAAGGCTGTAGTTGAAATTTTCACCTATAGGTACATAACTCCAGTTCATACCATTGATCATGAAATCTTCACCATTTACTTGTAAGCTCATTCCATTATCTTTATTAACGACTTTTACTTGTTGACTTTGCGCAAAAGCATTTAGACTTATTGCAAATAAGACTATTACTAAGAAGTTTTTAATCATAATATTAAGTTATTAATGTTGACAAGCATAATTATTTTGTTTTATGAATTTAATTTATGTTACATAAATTAAATAATTACTGATATACTCTTATGTAATCAATTTCCATTGAGCTTTCATTAAAATTCGGATCTACATCACCTACAAATGTACCGCCCATAGCTACATTTAAAATGATAAAGAATGGCTGATTAAACGGTAAACTCGGATCATTTATAAATTCGTGATAGATTTGATTATCTACAGCAAAAAGGATTTTATTTTCAGACCATTCTACGGTATAATTATGGAATTCACTAGATACATTATCTACACTTGTTATTTCAGAAACAGCATCACCACCTGAGTTATCAGGAAAATGCAAGCTACCATGTATAACGCCGGGGTCATTTCCGCTATGTTCCATTATGTCTATTTCACCAGTATCAGGCCAACCTACCTGACTAAAATTGCTGCCTAACATCCATATAGCAGGCCATGTGCCATCTCCTTGTGGTAATTTAGCTCTAACTTCAATTCTTCCATATTGAAAATCAAAATTATTTTCGGTTTTTAATCTTGCTGATGAGTAATCAAAACCATTTGTGTTTTCTGCTCTGGCTGTAATTTTAAGCATATCATCTTCAACTACAGCATTATCTTCTGTATAATATTGTAGTTCTTGATTTCCCCAGCCATTATTGTTCCCTGTTTCATAGGTCCAAACGGACTCATCTAAGGAATTCTGATCAAATTCTTCTTCCCAAACCAGGTCTTCAAATTGGGAGTCTAGTTCATTATCTTGATCACCAACAGAGCCATCCGGATTAGTTGTAAATTTAATATACCAGGCTAAAGGGTCAGATTGTCCTGATAAGCCTCTAATATGTAAGAAATTTTCAGTTATCTCTAAAATTTCATATTTACTGGTATTGATATAATAGCTCATAAAACCGTCATCACTAATCTGAAAACTTGTACCTCTGGTTTGATCTTGAGGGACACTAGATTCTGATGCTAATAAGGAAACCATTTTTTGACCTGACACATCAAATGGTAGGCACTGGTCTGAGTCACCGCCACCGCCTCCAATATCAAGGAATGCAGCGTTAAAGAAGGTGATATCTTGATTAACATGATCAAAAGTTATATCCTGCCCATCTATTCCAAACGTAATTTCATCATTATAGAGACAATTAGCAAGCAAGCCAGGAGTAGCTGAGAAAAAATCAGGTGTAGGAGAATCTATTGGTCCAACACCCAAATGCCCCGCTTCTTGAGAAGCCACATACCATGTTTTAGATGACCCACCGGTTAAGAATTGCTTAGCTTCTTCATCTTCAAATAAGCTTAAAACAGTTATGTCTATAGATTTACTTACTGATGTTCCACCTATACCGGATGCTACAACGTTAACGGTGTAATCATTTAGACCATTTCTGGTATACTTTTTTTCAATTATACCACTTTCTGCTGAATCATTAGCTCCATCACCAAAATAAAAACGATAGTTCATTGCATTATCAGCTGATGCGCTGAAGATGACTTCACCACTACCATCTCCATTGGGATTATCTTCATCAGCACCTAATATTTCAGCTTCTATAGTTAAGTTGGAAGGTTCTACAACCTCACCGAATTGCTGATCATCTTCTTGGCAAGAGAAAATGCTCATTGTAAGTATTATTATTAATAAGTTTTTAATCTTCATAATCTTAATTTATATAATTAATATCGTCAAAATAATATTCATTCCCCTGACCTGCTGTTCCTAAATTAAAGAATACAATAGTTCTTTTTAGTTCAAAAGATGTATCCGCGCCGGAAAAGTCAAATGTTAACGTCTCCCATTGACCTGTTGTAGTTGTGGTTGCAGTGGCTTCAGCTGCATTATCAGAGTTATTGATATCTTCAAATTTTAAAATCACGTTTGTATCAGGAACAGCAGACCATACCTTTAATTCTATCTGATCACTAATTGTGAAATCTACTGCTGTATTTAAATCTATAAAGGCAGCTGCAAAATCTTGAGCACCATCTGTTTTTAAGGTCTTAGCTACTTGTGCAGACGTATTTTCACCGCTAGGATCCGGATTAGCTTCTACATTAGTGGGAGCTCCCCCGAATTCTGTAAACTCATAATCTTCAGGATCACTTTCAAAATCTAATGGAAGCTCAACCGTAAAAAGTTGAGCTAATTGGATATTATCAAAGTAATAAGTTTCACCAGTTCCCGGTGTGTTGAAATTGAAAAACAGCACAACATTATCATAATCAACATCTTCTTCAATATCCGTAAATGTAAAGGTTAGCGTTTCCCATTCATTAGCTACTGTAGTATTCATCTCTACCTCTAAAAATTGATTTTCAGGATCTTGAGAATTTTCAATTTTTAGTAAAACCGGTGTACCGGCTGATGGGGAGTATACATCTACTGAAATAGATGAAGTGCCACTAAAACCTATTGGTGTATTGAGTGTTGCGGCAGTTCCAGCCCAAGGTTCGCTTGCAGCTACTTTTGTATAGCTCCCTACTTTAGGGCTGTCATTAACCGCATTTGAATCAGGGTTATCTACGATAGGTATTCCTAAATCTTCACCACCGCCAAAATTATTAAACGCATAATCTATTGTTTCGGATTCAAAATCAATGGGTAAAACTAAAGGATCAAATATTTCAATTTCTTCAGTATAAGTAGTTGTAGCTTCACCACCACTTAATGCTGTAAGCGTAACTGTATAAGTGCCCACTTCCTCATAAGTATGTGAAATACTTTCATTTAACATGAAAGTTGTAGCTTCATCACCTTCTTGCTCATCTCCAAAAAACACATCAAAACCAACCGCATTAGTAGCAGAAGCTTCAATGTTAATCGTAAAGGGATCATCAGCGGCTTTAGTTATATCAACTTCTAAATTTTCCGGAGGTAAAAAGGAAATGACCAGTTCTTGAGTAATCGTTGTAGACGCTCCATTAAGATTAAAACCACTTACAGATACATTATACGTCCCTTCCTCATAAATATGCTCTACACTATTACCATTTTGAAAAGCGGGCGATACTTCCGAGCCATCTCCAAAATCAATTCTAAATTCACTTACATTATTTCCAGAAGGCGTAATGCTTACCAGACCAGAATTATTCTGAGTAATATCAAAATCAACAGATATGTTTCCGGGTTGTCCTAGATTTACATTCTGGAGTTTATCTGCATCTTCACAACTCACAATCCCTATAAGCATGAACATGATCATTAAAGTCTTCAGTTTGTTATTCATAATATTTATCATAATTGTTAATAATCAGGGTTTTGTTCCCAGTTACCTTGAGAGAACTGTATCTCTTCAAGTGGAATAGGGAAGAGGTTATGCTTAGGTGCTTGAAATCCTTCTATTTCTTGCGCTGCTCTTCCGGTTCTTACCAGATCAAAGAAACGATGCCCTTCACCTACCAATTCTAGTCTTCTCTGTAAATAGATGTCATCCAGCAATTGTGAACCACTAGAATTAATGGCGTTCAAACCAGCTCTTTGTCTTACCTGATTGACATAAGTTCTAGCCAATTCATCATTGATACCCCCTCTGTTAAGCGCTTCAGCAGCCATTAAAAGTACATCTGCATATCGGATAGCTCTATAGTTGTTAGGGTGGGTTAAATTAGGATCAGAAGCCCTGTCGTCGTTCTTTCTGGGAATATATTTACGATTGTAAAATCCGGTATGCCCGGTTACAGGATCTTGATTACCTATTTGATAACTGGCATCTGTCTCTGCTGCCCAGGCTTCTATATCAAGTATAGAAAGTTGTTTTCTAAGGTCATTATCATTAAAGGCATCCACCACTTCCTGACGTGGTAAATTAAAGCCAAAGCCAGAATCATAAACAGGCCCCGAATATTGACGAACACCGCTGAAACCTACCATAACATTTCCCTCTACACATTGTAAACATCCAAAACCGGCACCTTCAGTATTCGTGTATTGGATTTCAAACACGGATTCCGGGCTATTTTCATTGGCAAATTCAAAAAGCTGTGAGAAGTTTTCACCATCTTGTGTACCGAACAAGTGAAATTGACCGGAATTGATGACTTCGTTAAGCTGTTCAGCACTTTGTTGGAACTTTTCTTGATACAAGAATACTTTACCTAATAAAGCTTGCGCTGAAGCTTTTGATGCTCTACCCACTTGAGGTGGTTGAACACTTAGATCAGAAATGGCTGCCTGGAGGTCATCTTCTATGTAAGCATATACATCTGCTACTGGAGAACGAGGAAGAGAAGTTTCCTCACCCAGCTCAAATTGTCCTTCCGGTTTGATCGGTATAGGGCCAAACCATTTTACTAATTCAAAATTAAAATAAGCTCTTAAAAATCTGGCTTCTGCAATAATTTGGGCTTTACCCTCAAAATCGATATTATCTTTGTTTTCAATAATAAAGGATGCGCGCTGTACACCGGCAAAGTTAAAATCCCATACATCATCAATATCTTGATTGACAGGTGTATGTTGCATTTTATCAACTTGTTGCCAGCCGACAACATCCGTAGCACTTTCACCACCTGCATTTGTGTTATCTGAGGCAATTTCTCCTAGTATAACATTTAAATAAGTTGATTGTAAAATGTCATAACTTGCAATAAGCGCATCGTTATAATCTTCTTTATTATTAAAAAAATTACCTGATGTTACCGCAAATGGAGCATCTTCCTGTGTAAAGTCATCATTACAACCTACAAGGCTTATAACGAGTAATAATAATATAAATCTCATATTTCCTGTATTGTTCATTTTTTTAAAATTTTACGTTCATTCCTAATGAATAAGTTCTAGGTAGTGGATAAAAACCGGGATCTATGCCACCGCCTATCGGTGCACCACTTGAAGCAGTAGGATCAAAACCGGAATACTCGGTGAAAGTAAATACGTTATCTACTTTAGCATAAAACTTAACATTCTGTAATTTTAGCGATGTAGTTAAGTCATCAGATAGGGTATATCCAAGGTTTAAAGTCTGAATTCTTAAAAAAGAACCATCTTCAACATAATAATCTGAGAATAATTTGTTAGAAGTAGCACCTGCTGTAACTCTGGGATGCTGATTGGTGCTTCCTTCACCGGTCCATCTGTTCAATCTGTATCTTAAACGGTTTACATTAGGCTGATCTCTTTCAAAGTTTCTTACTATTTCATTGCCAACATTAGCAAAAGAATACGCTTTAAAGTTGAAATTTTTATAGCTGATACTCAAATTTAATCCCATGGTAACGTCTGGTATAGGGTCGCCGATGTAGGTTCTGTCGTCAGCATTAACCACTCCATCATTATTGATGTCTACAAATCGCAAGTCACCAGGTTTAGTGTCAGGACCAAGTCCGGATTGAGAAGCGTGCGCATCTATTTCAGCTTGATTTTGAAAGATGCCATCGGTCTTCAATCCATAAAAATACCCAATTGGAAATCCTTCTTGCATTCTAGAAGGAGGTAACTGCCCAACGCCAAATTGACCACCTCTTATGACATCTGTGCCGTTGACTTCTGTTACCTCATTATCAATGGTACTAAAATTATAACTAAAATTAAATGACCAGTCATCATCAATAGATTTACCATAAGAGACGCTTCCTTCATAACCTTTATTAACTACGGTACCTGCATTGATGGTTGGACCGCCTGCGCCAGGAGCAGCTACCCCGAATATTCCTGATACCGGTATATTAGGGATGAGTAGATCTTTTCTCTCGTTGCGATAGAAATCAAAAGTCATACTTAGTTGGTTATTGAATAGTTCAGTATCTAACCCAAGGTTTAATTTTTGGGCAGTTTCCCACTTTACGTTAGGATTTGGAAGCGAGCTTATGGCCTGTCCATTGGTTAATGCTTGTTGATCACCTAATACATAGGTTGCTTCTCCTTGCATGAGCCCTAAATATAGAAAGTCATCAATTCTATCATTACCTAATTCACCATAACTACCTCTTATTTTAAAATAGCTTACGGCATCCAAATCTGGGAAAAAATCCTCCTCGGATGCGATCCAGCCGGCACTAAATGATGGGAACCAACCTGTTTGGTTTTTAGGCCCAAATCTCAATGACCGATCTCTTCTTAGTATAGCTGTTAATAAATATTTGTCTTTAAAAGTGTAATTTAACCTTCCAAAATAAGATAATCTTCTGGCTTCACTAACAAAAGAATCACTTGTAAGGTCTTCGCCTGAACCAGTTGCGGTTCCTATGTCTGCAAAATCAAATGAATTACCCGGAACATCTTTTCTTGATCCAAACAAGCCCTCACCATGAGCGCGGAAAACAGTCATACCTGTTGTGAATTTAAAATCATGGATGTCATTAAAAGTCTTGTCTATCGTGTTATAAATATCAAAGGTGTAATCGTAAAATTCCTGATGATTTTGATTTACTTGGTTCCTTGTACGATTGAATATCTTATTATCTCCAAAATTAAAAATTGGAAAGAACTCTCTATTATTCAGATTGGTATAGTTAAATCCATATCTTCCTGTGATCGTAAAGCCATCTAAATATTCAAGGTCTGCTTTAAAATTACCGCTTAATCGATTTGTTTCATAATCATTAAATGTTTGTTCTATTTGCGTGATCGGATTAATAACTTCTGCACCTAAATTGATTGTTCCGCTAATATCATCCATGTTTGAATTAATAGTAGGTGCTATATTCACGGCATTGAAAAGTACAGAACCCAGTCCAAATGAGTTAATTCCTTTGCTTCTGTTATTAGTGAATATAACATTAGTACTTACTTTTAGGTAATCTCTTACATCTGAATTCACCGAAAGCTTAGCCGTTGTCCTTTTGAATCTTGACTTATCACCACCTACGATTCCTTTTTGATCCAGATGAGAAGCACTTATTGAATAATCAGTTGTTTTCCCTCCACCACTTACAGATATGTTGTGGCTCATTACTCCGGCAGTTTGGAAAGTCTCATCTTGCCAGTCAGTATCGTTCTCTATCGCGTTTAGATTTGTAAAAGGCAAATCTTGTCCCGCATTAGCGTAGCTTTCGTTGAGTAATAATGCATATTCGTTAGAATTAAGTAGCGGTAGCTTTCGGGTTGTTTCCTGAACACCAAAGTAAGTACTATAGTTAACCTGCGGATCTTGATTACGTTCTCCATCCTTGGTTTCTATAAGAACAACACCATTAGAGCCAATAGAACCATAAATGGCTGCCTCAGCTCCTTTTAATACAGTTATGGATTCAATATCGTTAGGATTTATAGAATTTAGACCGCCATCATATTGAAAACCGTCTAAGATAATGAGCGGAGCATTGTCACCATTAGTAGCTATGCCTCTAATCCTAATATTGGATTCTGCACCCGGAGAACCGCCCTGAGGCGTAACATTTACACCGGCTGCTGTACCCTGTAGCGCTTGCGCTGTATTAACAGGCTCAATATCTTTTATACTTTCAGAACCAATTGAAGAAACCGAACCGGTAACATTTCTTTTACTACTTTCTCCATATCCTACTACTATAACATCTTCTAGTGTTTCTTGGTCGGCTTGAAGTTCAATAGTAAATTCTGTTTTGCCTTCAACCTTGACTTTTTCACTCTTAAATCCAAGGTAAGAAATAACTAAAGTAGCATTACTTGAAACGTTCTCTAAACTGAACTCACCATCAAAATTTGTAGTAGTGCCCATATCAGTACCCTGCACTTTTACTTCTGCATTAGGTAAAGGTATTTGACTAGAACCATCTAGTATCAAACCTGAAATGGATTTAGTTTGTGAAAACATACTAAAGCTTAGTATGCAAAAAATCAGAATTAAACAATTTTTAATCATAACATCTATTTGATTGATAAAATTAAGCTTAGATTTTAAAAATTTAATAATAAATGCACCTACAATACAACTACAACGTTTTAGTAGTAGCTGAATTTTAATTTTTATCCCTATTTAATTCAATGGTTTAGAATGTTTTGAGAGTAGTGTTAAAATTATATGATATTTAAATAAAATAGTATTAAAAGGGACTTGTATAGTTAATGTATAGGCTTTTTAATATCTTGTATAGCTGTTATAATTCTAAAATATAATTTGTTAAGCTCGCATTACGGTCTAAACCCATTTTTTTTCTTAATCGATATCGCTTTACTTCAACACTTTTAACAGAAATGTTGAATAATGGAGCGATTTCCTTTGATGTTAAGTTAAGGCGTAAATAAGCACATAATTTTAGGTCATTAGCGGTAAGTGAAGGATGTTTTGACTTTACTTTTTTTAAGAAATCCTTATCTGCATTATTGAAAGCTTCTTCAAAAAATTTCCAATCGTCTGTATTGTTTATATTTTTATCAATTAAATGTAGAACTCTCTTAATAGCATTTTGAGGTGGTTTAGTTTCTTTAATTTCTTGTTTTAGCCTATTCAAAAACTCATTTTTCTTAATCAAACTCATCGTTGAAATTGCCAATTCTCTGTTTTTACTTTCTACGTCTTTTTCTAGCTGTTCATTTTTAACTTTCATAATCTCTCTCTGAGATTCTAGTTCTTTAAGTTCTAATTTTCTTTTATTGTTTTCTTTAATTTTTTGTTTTTGTTTTTTGTAGTGTTTTTTGTGCAATTGACTGAAAACTAATAGTAAAGTTATTAAGATTAGGATATAGCAAAATATCATCAGGTTAGAAAGCCAAAAAGGTCTGTTTATGCTAAACGAGTATTCAATATTATTAGAGCTTCTTTGTTTACCTATCCTTCCCCTGATTTTTAAGGTGTAATCACCAAAAGGCAGATTCTCAAAATTAATGATATTGCTTTTACTCCATTTACTCCATTCTTTATGATAGTTTTCTAATTTATATTGATACTCTGTTTCCATGTAGGGTTTAAAATCTTTGAAACTTACCTTAAATTTTAATGAATTCATCTGATTTTCAATCTCAAGATCACTCTTATTTTTTAAAGGTAGTTGTTTTTGTTTTCCATTTTTTAGATTATTTATCGTTACTGTATTAAGTTCTAATCCTAAGGGCTTTAATTGGTTTTTAAATTTAGCTAAATCAATGACCAGGAATCCATTAGATGTGCCAAAAATATATTTTTGTTCATTCAAGATGGATATGTTTTCATATCCAACCATTGCATTCCTTTTATTGCTACTTATAGGGATTACTGTAACTTTAAAGCCTTTGTTAAGGTTGCTTCTTTCTGTGTAGCGGACCGCGTTTTTTGTATAACTCCAGAAAGAATTTTTATCAACCGGATTGATTTTTCCGCTTGAATACTTAGAATTTCCATAAGCTAATTTTGTGAAAAGACTATCGTATATAAACTTATTTTTTTTGTTTGAATAGGTAAATAAGCCTCTTTTATTAGAGTAAACCAGTTTATTGTTAAACTTTGTAAGGCTTGAATATAAGCCCTTTTCTACACCTTTTGTGGGTTGTATATTAATAACTTTATCAAGCTCTTTATTTAAATTTACGCTGTAAACCCCTTTATATTCGTGGTCGATTATTAGTTTTTGTTGATCTACAAATTCAACCGATTTAGAAGATATGCTAAATCCTTTAATTTTGTGTTTTAGCGTCCAATTACTTCCTGATTTCTCAAGTAGGCTAATACCATTGTAATTTCCCTGTAATATCAAATTATCATTATCCGGAACTTTTTTAAAACACCAGGTTCCCTCTAAGTCATAAATTTGTTTGGATTGGTCTTTTTCTATTAAAAAAGTGCCATTATTATGTCCGCAAAAAAGCTTGTTGTCATTTGTAAATAAAGACCAAACCTGACCATTCGTGGCATTTACTAACTTAAATTTCTGTTGATTGCTTTCTATTTTTTTATAAAACAAACCTTGATTGGTTCCCAGGTATAAATAACCTTTATATTTTTTAGATGCATAAACCGTACCTATTTCACCGGTTTGATCATTATATGTCCTTATTGCAGATTGATAATTGACCTGATTGATTCCGTTGTCTAATCCTGCCCAAATATTTCCATGTTTATCTTCCGTGAGAGAAAGTATGGTATTATTGCTTAGCGCATTTTTTGTGTTTAAATGTTGAATGATTTTACCATCTTCATTTAAAATAACTATACCATTTGATACGGTTCCTAAAATAATCTTATCGGGTGTACGAATACTACTATATACATTAAGATTTTTAGAGCCTTTTTGTTTTTTCCATACATATTGTGCATCTTTTAAGCTTCTAATTCCAGCTCTATCAGTTTGTACAACAATTTTTCCATTTAATTTGTATAGGTTTACTATTGAATTGTTTTTAAATACTGATGCGTCATTTATCAATTTTATGTTGCCCCTTTTAAGCTGATAAATACCATGTTTTGATTGGCTTAAAAACAAACGATTATCTATTTTAAAAACTTTATATATACCATGTTTAGGACTTATTTTAGTCACTTCATTTGTTGAAGTATTAACCGAATATATGTTATGTAAACTTTGAAAAAGTATGTTTTGATTAACTTTTAAAATGTTCCAGAATTGCTCGTCTTCGTCTAAATTTACGTTTAATTCTTTTGTTAAGGATGTATATTGAAGTATTCCTTTATCGTTTTCCTGCCAATACCCAAAATCCCGAAAACAACCGGTGTATATTTTTTTATCATCTACAAATACAGACCTCAAGATGCTTTCATTTGGTGACTGATAAAGTTGCCAATTTTCACCATTATAGGTTAATAGCCCTTTGTTATTGGCTACATAAATATGACCATTTTCACCTTGATCAATTGACCAGTTTTGATTATCAGCATTGTAAGCTTTTGGTGTGTAATGTGATACCGGTGGTAAAAATTGAGCATAAGTCTTAGTCAAACTCAATGCTATAACTAAATAAAAAAGATATTTATGATAAGTAAGCTTCATATATAAATCTATTGTTTTAAAATAAGCATCTTTGTTGTTATTGTTAAAAGGAGATACTGTTTTTGATATGTTTAAATGTTAACCGAACTTATAATAGTATTCATTAATCTATTTAAATTTTAGTTTAAAGATGATAAATCATTATCTCAACAAAGCCTTTTTTAACTATCCAAAATAATATTGTGAAATACTTGTTAGATTAGTAGACCTTAAATCACTAAGCCTTAAATTCAATGGCTAATGTAATAAATTTTGTTTTATTGTAGCTCTAAAAGTAAGTGAGTTTTTGTTTTGTATAGGTTGTTTTATTAATAAACTATTGATTTCTAGTTGTAATTAATTATATTCTAAAATATTGTAGAGGTTAAAATAAACAATGATGAAAAAATGTTTTATCAATTGAAGTGGTGGTAAAGATGCATAAATGGCATTTTATCAAATTCAAAAGAATAATCATCTAAATATTGATCTTATTTTGACTAGCATCGATAAAAACACTCAAAAAAATTCACTTCATGTGATTCCAGTTCATTTTTACAACAACAAACAATATCTCTGGGATGTAAATTTGAAGTTATTAAAATTCCAACTGAAGCTGATAATATGACTTACCAAAAGCATATTAATAAAAAGTGGCATTCATTAAAGGAAAGAGGCTATGAATATTCTGTATTTGGAGACATTTTCTTAGAAGATATTAAAAATTTTAGACTAAATCAGCTCTGGTCTGTTGGTTTAATTGGTTTATTTCCTTTATGAAAACTTTCTACCATCTAATTAGCGGACTCTTTTATCAATGCTTTACCATCAAGTGTAGATACTTGTGGTGAGTATGGAGAATTTTATATTTTTTTTCATTGTTGTCCGATTTAAAATTCATAAAACCCACGCTTTGTACTTATAATGAACGATTTGAGATCTTAATTTTATAATACCTTGCTATAGTACAAGATCGATAGAATG